>Ga0209016_1001935_pt1 | contig 15013 bp, 10 predicted proteins | sample EPASupsiteSAE305_FD_187265 | JGI IMG/M metagenome (GOLD analysis project Ga0209016, IMG submission 187265) | Bioremediated contaminated groundwater microbial communities from EPA Superfund site, New Mexico - SAE3-05 (SPAdes) (version 2) | ecosystem: Environmental > Aquatic > Deep subsurface >...
TGGCGGCGTTCCCGGTAATTAATGTTTCCTCTATAGCCATGCTGGGCGACGGGTTACGCATCAGTACCAGTATTTATCCCGGCGCCAATGGCATATTTATCTCTGCGGCGGGGGCGGTAATGACGCTGGGGGCTGGTGCTGGCACAATACTTCCCAACGCGCGCGGCGCCGGCGCGGTTGACCTGCAGACCTACCGTGATGACGCCGCGCAGGTGGCTTCAGGCTCCAACTCGGGCGTCCTTGGCGGTGTCAGCAATACGGCCGCCGGAGACTATTCCGCAGTAGCCGGCGGCGGTTCCAACAGCGCCGCCGGCATGTACGCCGCGGTAGGAGGCGGCGACAGCAACGCCGCAAATGGCGACCATTCCACTGTTTCCGGAGGCACTTTCAACACCGCCGGCGGCGCCAAGGCCACGGTCGCCGGAGGCGACAACAATACGGCGGGCGGAGGCTTTTCCGTGGTTTCCGGCGGGTCCAGCAATACAGCGGCTTATGCTGCCACGGTGCCGGGAGGTTTTTCGAATACGGCCGGCGGCAATTTCTCCTTTGCGGCCGGGTTTGCCTCATCCGCCACCGCCTCAGGGACATTTGTGTGGAGCGACTCACAGGGGCAGGTAACCCGCAACGATGTGGCCGACCGCACGTTGTTCAAGAACGCCGGCGGGTTCATGGTCACCGGTTCCACCAATACCACCATGGCCGGCACGCTGAACCGCGGCGTGCTGATAACCGGCAACGGGCTGGTAGGCATTTCCACCGGGGTCCCATATGCCGCGCTGGACGTGGTGAGCACCGGTACGGCCGTTAGCCAAATGGCGCAACTCTGGCGCGACGGCGGCGGCACCATAGTTTCGTCCATGAGCGCCACGGGCACCCTGATGGCCGCCCGCTTTGTGGGCGACGGCGCGGCCCTCACCAATATTTCCGCCAACGCCGGCGTTTATACCCTGGCGCAGATGGAGACGCTGGCCCCGGCCGCGGCGGGGCGCCTGATAAGCGTGTCCAACGCTTCCGCCCCGTACAGTTACTGCGTGTCCACGGGTACGGCGGCGGGGGCCTGGGTGCTGTTGAACCAGACGCTGCATTGCCGGTAGCACCGGAGGTTTCCATTTGCCGGAGGACTTGTGAGAATACTTGTAGCCGAAGACGACGATGTCCTGCGCTCGCTGCTGGTGGATTTCCTTGGCGGGCTGGGGCACGCCGTTAAAGGCGCGGAGAACGGGCTGGAGCTTGTGAAAATGGCGCTTGCCGAACGCCCGCACGCGGTGGTGACCGACCTGCATATGCCGGAGATGGCCGGCGGCTCCATGATAGCCATGCTGGACATGTACCCCGGCCTGGCCGGCATTCCGGTGCTGGTCATTACCGGGGCCAGCGCCGGCGAACTTGCGGATATGGGCATTCCTCCGGAAATCCCCGTTCTGGCCAAGCCGTTCGATTTCGCCGGGATAGAAGCCGCCCTGGCCCGGCTGGACCGCCGGCTGAACGGTGCGGGAGCCGGCGGCCCGGTATGAAGACCCGTTTCCGCCTGCGCCTGCTCATTCTGGCGGCTTCGCTGTCGCCGCTCCTGGTTTTTCTTGCCTGCGCGGCTGCCGGAAAGCCCTGGTTCCCGCATGCGGCGGTGTTGGCGGCGGCCGCCGCCCTGGCGGTCTCCCTGCTCGCCGCGGAGGCGGCCGTAACGGGCCTGGCCGCCCCCATGGCCGCCCTGGCCTCCGGGATCAGGCGCTTTATTGCCGCGGACTACAAACTGGAGGCCGTCCTTCCCCAGGTGGGCTGGCCCGAAGCCGGCGCGCTTATTTCCGCTGTGAACCGGCTGATGCTGGAACTGGGAGCTTACCGCGCCTTCCACTTAAACCAGGTGGTGGAAGAACGGGCGAAGGCGCAGGCGCTGCTGGATACCATCGGCGACGCCGTTCTGCTTCTGGACGACAGGAACAGGCTTATCTGTTCGAACGCGTTCGCGCTCAGGCTGCTGGGGATACGCAAGGCGGAGCCCGAACTGGAGTTGTGCGCCCTGGTAAGACGGAAAGACTTTCTGCCGGTTCTGTCCGGAATAGCGGCTTCGGAGGAGAACTACCTGAAGGCGGACGTGGACGTGCCGGGCGCGGAGGAGGAATACGCGGTAACCAGGAATTTCCGGGTGACTTCCAGGAGATTCCGCCTGGCCGGCCTGGCGCGCCCCGGCCGCGTAGTAGTGATCCGCGACGTGACCGTGGACCGGGAAATAGAAAGCGCGCGGGAGACGTTTTTTCATATGATAACCCACGACATGCGCGCCCCGGTGACCAGTATACAGGGGTACACGCAGCTTCTTAAAGAGATGGTCCCGCAGTCGCCCGCGGTGGAGAGGTGCCTGCTGCCCATCATGCGCTCGGCCAGGCGCCTGAACGGCATGATAGAGGATATCCTCAATACTATAAAACTGGAGCGCGGGGAACTGAAATTGAAAGCCGACGGGATCGACGCCGGGGCTTTGTGCGACGCCGTATTCGAGGTCCATGAACCGCTGGCCGCGGCCAAGAGGATAAAACTTTCCGCCGCCCCCCTGCCGGCAAAGATCCGGTTCCGCGGGGATGCGGCCCTGCTGGAGCGGGTTCTTGTGAATTTGGTCGGAAATTCCCTGAAGTTCACTCCGGCCGGCGGCAACGTAGCGCTCTCCTGCCGCGCGGTTGCCGGGGAAGCGCTCTTTACCGTAGAGGACGACGGCCCGGGCATCCCGCGCGAGAAGCGCGAGGAGATCTTTGAGAAATATTCCCAGTTGGAGGAGCATAAACATATGGGGCTGGGGCTGGGCCTGGCCATGTGCAGGCTGGCGGTGCAAGCGCACAGCGGGCGGATCTGGGTGGAGTCGGAAGAGGGAAAGGGGAGCCGGTTCATGTTCGTGGTGCCGCTTACGGCTTCCGGAAAAGGAACGGAGTAGGCATGGCCAATATACTTATAGTGGACGACGAACCAAGCATACGCGAGCTCTTCCGGTACGTTTTTGAGGAAGCCGGGCACGCCGTGGCGCTGGCCGGCAACGGGAGCGAGGCGCTGGAGCTGCTGCAGGAGGAACTCCCGGAGTTCATCCTGCTCGACGTGGCCATGCCGGTGATGTCGGGAAGGGAATTTGTGGGGGAGCTTGCCCGCCTGGGGGCGCGGGACGGGCGCTTCCGCGGGATCCCTTTTGTGGTGATGACCGGGGAGAATTATCTGGACAAAGAGTTGAACGAGGTCTTTACCTCCGCCGCTGGCTTCGTCTGTTTCTTCCCTAAAATGATACCCCCGGATGAAGTGCTGCGCAAAGCGGAGGGCATCCTTCTTGCCCGCGGTTAAGGAACCCTTTGCGCCGTTCCCGGGCGAACCGGGCGGCCGCAATGCCGCCGGGGCCTTACGGGGCGCGGGGAGTTGTAAACTATGATCAACCGGATGAAGATATTGGCAGGCGCCTTGCGGTTGTGCGCCGTTGGCGGGGTATCCCGGGGGCGGCCCGTGAAGCGGGCCCTTTTGACCGCGATCCTCTGCGTGCTGGCCGGCCTGGCCGGGCCGCGCGGTTCAGCCGCGGAGAGCGGAATAGTTTTTGATCCGTCCAAAGGCGCTATGACCGGGCAGCTGGACATGGGCAACTACGCCATTTATTCTTCAAGCGCCATTACCGCCGCCCGCTACCAGATATATGGTGCAGACATGCTAACGAAGCCACCTGGAGAAAGTAATTTGTCTGTAGGCTTTGCCGCGGGGCACGGCAACACCGGTACTTACAATACTTTTGTGGGCGGTAACGCCGGGTATTCCGATACAACCGGACTGAACAACACTTTTGTCGGAGCGCATGCCGGCTACAGTAATATTTCAGGTTATAGCAATTCCTTCGTAGGTTTCGGGGCAGGCTATTTTAACACCGGGAACGAGAACTCCTTTGTCGGCTCGTACGCGGGCAGGTCTAATACCGCTGGCATCGAAAATTCGTTTATTGGGTTCCGCTCCGGCTACTACAACCAAGCCGGCTCATATAATGTCCTAGTAGGTAAGGATTCGGGTTTTGGCGTATCCGGGAATTCATACTCCAACTCAACGCTTATGGGATACCGGGCCGGCTATGGGTTGACCACTGGTTCCAACAACATCTTCCTGGGGTATCAGGCCGGCTATAACGTAACGAGCGGCGCCGGCAACATCGTCATAGGCTACGACCAGCGCACGCCGGCTCCGACCACCAACAATTCCCTCAACATCGGCGGACTTGTCTTCGGCGACCTCTCCGCTAAGACCATCGGGATAAGCACCCGCGCGCCGCAGGCCGCGCTGGACGTGGTCAGCACCGGCACGGCCAGCAACGTCTACGCGCAGATCTGGCGCGATTCCACCGGCCTTATCGTTTCCTCCATGACCGCCACCGGCGTGCTTTACCCGGCCGTGAGCGGCGCGGACAATACTAAGGTAGCGAAGACCGGCGACACCATGACCGGGCAGCTTACGCTGGCGGGCTCCACGCTTACCGTAACCGGCAGCGCCTTCAGCGTGGGCGGGTCTACTTTTGCCGTTAGCGCAGGTAAGGTGGGGGTGGGGACTTCCTCTCCTGACGCTAAATTTGAAGTGAAGCAGAATACCGCCGACGCCAATACTTACGCGTTAAAGGTCTCCAGCAATAACGGTGCGGCCATGCTGGTGGTAAGCAGCCAAGGCAGCGTGGGCATAGGCTTGGACAGCCCCGACACGGCGCTGGAACTGGCCGGCGCCGTGGCCAGTAATTTCGGCGGCATAAAGCATTACCGCTCCCTGGCGTATTACAACGGCGGCGGCACCCTTACCGGAACGCTTAAGATCACCATGCCAAAATTGTGGTCCAGCACCATGATGCTGCTGCGTATAGAGGGTTATAACTATGACAGCGCACCGGGGCACTGGGAAGTGCTGGTATCCGGCTATAACTACGGGCCTTCCGGCCCATGGTACGCCTATAGTGCGGAGATCCGCGGCAAGGCGCCTTTCAGCCAGGTGCGGCTTGCCAGCGACGGCACGAAGAACGTGCTGCTGCTTGGCCATACCGGCACCGACTGGTATTATCCCAAAGTGGCGGTTTCCGAATTGGTCGCAGGTGCGGGCCAGGCCGGGCGCGACGGCTGGGGGAGCGGCTGGGGCATCTCGCTGATTTCTTCCGAGACGGGAATAGTGGACGTGGTCTCGCCGGCTGTGGGGCTCAGGACGGTCGGGAGTTTCCTGGTGTCCGGCTCCACCAACCCGACGTTGGCCGGCACGGTGGACCGCGGCATGGTAGTGACCGCCGGTGGGCGGGTGGGGATAGCGGCCGCTTCCCCGGCGGCGGCGCTTGATGTTGTGGCGGAAGGCGCGGCTGTTGGCGACTACGCCCAGATCTGGCGCAACAGCGCGGGCACCATCGTTTCCTCCATGACCGCCACCGGCGTGCTGTACCCGGCCGTAAGCGGCGCGGACAATACCAAGGTGGCCAAGACCGGCGACACCATGACCGGGCAGCTTACGCTGGCTGGCTCCACGCTCACCGTAACCGGCAGCGCCTTCAGCGTGGGCGGTTCCACGCTGGTGGTGCGGGACGGCAAGGTGGGCATAGGCAATCTGAATCCGGACTACGAACTTGATTTCTCCCTGGCCGGATCGGACGGAGATACCAGGCGTATAAGGTTCGGGTCCGTGAATAACCAGATAGCGGGCGGGGGGATCGTCTTTGCGCCGAACTATTCCGGCTACACCAAGCGCTCGGCCGGCATACTGCATGTGGGCGAGGCTAACGTTTTCCGCGGCGGCCTGGCGTTTTATGCCAACAACGCCCCTGACCTGACCACGGACTGGGTAGAGCGCATGCGCCTGAGCATGAACGGCGAGCTCGGCATAGGCACCAATGCCCCAGGGGCCAGACTGGAGGTTAAGCAGGCGGTGTCGGATGCCTATGCCGTCAAGATTTCCAGCAACGACGGGGCCGGGATGCTCTTTGTAAGTAATAAGGGCTTGGTGGGGATAGGCAATTCCGCGCCGTCTTATGAGCTGGATTTCGCTACTCCGGAGGGCGTGGCGGATACGAAGTCGCTGCGGTTCGGCCCTTTTAACTCCGCCGGCACCGGCGGCGGGGTTGTGTGGGCGCCCAATTATGCAGGTTACACCAAGCGTTCGGCAGGCATACTACACGTGGGCGAGGCTAACGCTTTCCGCGGCGGCCTGGCGTTCTATACCAATAATGCCGCCGACCTGACCACGGACTGGTCCGAACGCATGCGCATAGACATGGCCGGCAAGGTCGGTATCGGGACGGGCGGCCCAGGGTCCTACCGCCTGCACGTGTCGAGCGGAGCCGGCGAAAGCGGCACGGTAATGGCCGTTTCCACCGGCAGCACCAACCTGTTCTGGGTGGCCGGCGACGGCGCCCACGCCGTGAAGTTCTTCGGCGACGGCTCGGGGCTTACCGGCGTGCCCGGCGACAACCTGGGCAATCACACGGCCACGCAGGCGCTGGACCTGGCCGGGTTTACCGCAACAAATGTTTCCACCATTACCATGCAGAACGGCAGCATAGCTATAGTGCAGCCGGGCGGCACGGGGAGCAACACCCTGTACGGCATTTCCATAGGTTATGGCGCCGCCAATAATTACGGCAATGGCATAGGCATAGGGCGGGACGCCACCAATAACTACAGCACGGGCGTGGGCGTTGGGTACGGCGCCCATGACAATCACGATTACGGGATAGGCATTGGGTACTTGGCCTATAACAACTATTCCGATGGAATTGGCATCGGCAGACAGTCTCTCGGCAATTATAACTATGGTGTCGGTGTGGGATGGGCTGCCGGCCAGAACAGGGACTACGGGGTGGGGATAGGATATGGCGCTAGTGGCAATAACAGTTCCGGTATCGGTATCGGGAACTATGCGTTCTCTAATAACAATTCAGGTGTCGGGGTGGGTTCTAACGCGAACAACAACCTCGATTCCGGTGTTGGTGTCGGGCCCAATGCCAACCAGAATTACAGTTCAGGCGTCGGGGTGGGTTCCGGCGCGCGTACTAACTATACTGGCGGCGTTGGAGTCGGCAACGATGCCAACCAGAATAGCATCTATGGAGTGGGGATAGGGGCGAGCGCGCTGAGCAACTCCAACCGGGGCGTAGGAATAGGCGCTTATGCCCAAGGTAACTCTTCCTACGGCGTGGGAATAGGAGCCTACTCCCAGAATAATGGGTCGTACGGCACCGGCGTGGGGGCGTATACGTCTTCCAAGTCGTCGGCGGTGGCGCTGGGGTATTACGCCAGGGCCAATAGTGTGGATTCCGTGGCGCTGGGCGCCGGCGCCACCACCAATGCCGTGCGCTCCGTCTGCATAGGCGCGTATTGCGTGAACAACGCCGTGGATACCGCTAAAATACGGGAAGGCTACACGCTCAGGGTGGACTCCATAAGTATCAGCGCGGCGCTGGCGCAGCTTACCGTCAGTACCAACGTCTATATTGTAGGCTACTCGTCCGCCGCCAAATACTACGGCGACGGCAGCGGCCTCACCGGCATAAGCGGCGGCAGCGCGGGGCCGTCCATAGACGTTTCCACCATAAACGCCGCCGCCACCACTCCCTACGGCGGCGTGAGCATAACCACCAATGTCTTCGTTACCGGCGGCGCGCGCCTGGCAAAAGCCGTGGTGCAGGCGGCCGATTCCGGCCTTACGCTCACGGCGGACGACTTCGGCAAGACCATCACCGTCAACAGCGCCTCCGCGCAGACGGTTTACCTGCCCTCCATAAGCGCGGCCGACATAGGGGCGACCGTGAGAATTATAAAACTGGGGGCCGGTACTGTTACCATAGATGCCGCCGACTCCGATACCATAGCGGACTCCGGCGCCGGCGACACCATCTACAACAACTCCGCCACCCCGCCGTACGCCTCCCTGGAGCTGTTGCTTGCCACCGACACAAAATGGGCCGTTGTGGCCGGCGACGGCGCCTGGATAACCACGGATTAATAGCCATGCGCAACCGCCAGAAATTCGCCGCACTGTCTTTCGCCGGGCTGCTTTTGGCCTCCGGTGGGGTAGCCGGCGCGGCGGATGTGTCCGCTTATCCGTTGAGCGCGAAAAAACAGACGCTGGACCCCTCCAGTGACACCATGCCCGCCGGCTATTATGCGGCCACTACGCTGGCAGCCGCGGACGCGGACCTGGCCGTGGGCAATATAAAATCCGGCGTCACCATATTCGGCAAAGCGGGAACCGCGGCCACCGCCCCGCCGGCGCCCACGGCTGGCGGTTACTGGCTGCTGGTGCCGGGTGATCCGAACCTCGGCACACTGGATTTCTATGTGCAGAAATATGAGGCAAAGAACGTTAGCGGCGTGGCCGTTTCCACGCCTAACGGCACGCCCTGGGCGAGTGTAACGCAGATATCTGCCAAGACCTATTGCGAGGCGCTGGGGCAGGGCTATCACCTGGTTACGCTGCGCGAGGCGCTGACAATATCGCGCAACATAGAGAATAACGCTTGGAACTGGACCGGCGGCAGTGTAGGCAGCGGCGGGATGTGGCGGGGACATTCGGATACCTCGCCGAACAATTCCCTTGCGGCCGATGTAACAGGCGACCCCGATGATGACTACTATATAGGAACAGAGCAATCGGGCACGTCTATTGAACGCAGGGTGCATCAACTATCTTCGTCCGAGTATATCTGGGACTGGTCGGGCAATGTTTGGGAATGGGTGGATATGACCTGCACGGCAGGGGCGGGCGCCGGGTACTGGTATAGCGGACTCGGGATAGAGTGGACCGATGCGAACCTGTCGGATTATGAAAAAGGAAGGGCAGGTCCGGCGGGGGCTTATACAAGCACGCATAATGCCGGGCGCTATTATGGCTGTACCGCAACCGGAAACGCGGTGTTCCGGGGCGGCAACTGGATCAACGACGCGGACGCGGGAGTGTTCGCCCTCACCGCGGACAAGGCCCCGTCGTACTCGGGCCCGCGCGGTTTCCGCTGCGGCAGGTAAAAACAATACCGGTTAGATTAAGATTAAAGTGATACAAAACTTGGTGGATTAAAGTGACACACAACTTAATCTCCCATTCCCCAACTTATGGGGGCGTGCGGAATGGTAAGTTTACCGGCATGGACGAAATTAAGGTGACAACTCAAACAGTCTGAAATCCTGAAGCTCCGGGGCGGGAAAATTATGGTGGATCTTCGGTATGCTGTGTGCGGAATTGTATTGGCGAGTCTCATGCCCGCGGGTTCGCGTGCGGCGGACGTGTCCACGTTTTCCTTTAACTCCGGTATGAACTGCCAGGGTGTGTGGCGGCTGCCGGATACGGGGCAGACGGCCAGCTACACCGCGACCTTCGGCGAGGACCATGACTATCAACCGGCCCGCGTGCAAATGAGCTACACCGTGAACGCCGACAATACCATAACCGACAATGTCACCGGCCTCATGTGGCGCAGGTGCAGCCAGGGCCAGAGCGATGACGCCAGTTGTTCCGGCGGTCCCGACACCTATACCTTTGAGCAGGCTCTGGCTCAATGCGAGAGCGAAACCACGGACTATACGGACTGGCGTCTGCCCAATGTGTGGGAACTTCTGAGTATAGTGGACTACGGCGCCGCCGCCGCGCCGCGTATAAATACTACCTATTTCCCAAATACGGACACCTATTCTTACTACACCAACACTACACATGTGTCTGACAATTAAGTTGTGTGTCACTTTAATTCGGGCGATATGATTGCGTTTTTTGCAGACACAATGCCTATAACTGTTACTTCAAACCGCGCAGAAAGTTCAGGCAGCCGGTCACCCTTATCCCCTCCGGGGTTACATAGTCCTTGGAACCTTCGGCATGTATCTGGAAGGCTTCAGCTTCCGGGAAACGGGCCTTTACGTACCGGAGCCCCTTGGATACCGGCGCGTCCGACCACTTGCACTCTATAAAACTCACCGGCCGCCCGTCCTCCACCACCACAAAATCCACCTCGCGCCCGTCCACATCCCGGAAATACCGCAGCTCCACATTGCGCCCCTCGGAATCCAGCAGAAAGTGCGTCCACTTCAGCAGATGGGAGGCCACCAGGTTCTCAAAACGCGGGCCGGGTTCTTTCACCAGCGTCCAGTCGTAATGATAGTGTTTGCGCTCTTTTTTTACCGCGCGTATCCGGGGGGCCCCGAACGGCGGCAGGCGGAAGATGGCGTATATCCGCTCGAAAATATCCAGCCAGTTGGAAACCGTTTTGTGGTTCAATTGCAGGTCTTCCCGCAGGGAATTGACGGAAAGGGGGCTGCCTACCAGTTCCGGCAGCCTCAGGATAAGGAGTTCCAGGCTCCCGATATCCTGCACACGCTCGAGACTTAAGATATCGTCCTGGATCAGCCGGGTGCGGTACTCCAGCGACCAGCGCCGGCTTTCCTTCTCTGACCCCGAGAAGAAAGGCTCCGGGAAACCGCCCAGGCGCAAAAGAGAAAGAAAATCCCCCCGCGTCTTTATGCCCAGCTCCGCCACCGACAACGGGTGCAACCGCAGATAGTGGTAGCGCCCCTGCAAGGAGTCTCCGCCGAAACGGTAAAGGTCCAGTCTGGCGCTGCCGGTGACCACTATTTTTAAGTTCGCGGCCTTCGCATCAAAAAGCCCCTTTAGATAATTCCGCCACTGCCGGTACTTGTGTATTTCGTCGAACACCAACAGCCCGGACGCAGGCAGTTCGCGCCGCAATATTCTTTCCCGGTCGGCTGGGACATCCCAGTTGAGATACCCCTTATCCCCGCCCGGCAGGCCGCGCGCCAGCGTAGTCTTGCCCACCTGGCGGGGGCCGCCCACAAAGACCATTTTTTTCAGGATGTCCCGCTTAACCTGGGATTCGAGGTATCTGAGTATCGGCTTCATGAAGACACTATACAATTAATTTACACCGCAATCAAATTTACTCGCGAGTTTTTTATGCTGCCACATAAAACATAGGCAGAATCCATTCGTTCCGGAATAGGAGATTTGGCCATGCCTGACGCGCTTGCACAAAACCTTCGAGCGCTTTTGCAAAGAACTGGCGCTTCCATCGCCGGGGCCGCGGTTATGCGGTGGGCGAGAGTAAGCCCGCCCACAGCGCTTTGATAAAATCGGCCCAGGGATATATTGTTATGCCGTCCACGGTCCTGCGTACCGGATCAAGCGAAACCACGCCGAAATCCCTGACCAAGCCTTCTTCCCGCAGCGCCTTAAGACCCTTCAGATGCCGGTCAAGGACCTGCGTCGTCGCCTTGAACTCCAGCGCCAGCCGGTCACCGATTATCAGGTCCACCTCCAGGCCGGCCTTTGTGCGCCAGTACTGCATAAGCTCGCCGCTGCGGTTGAGACCGAGGCAGGCGCGCACCTCGGTCATCAGCCAGTGTTCAAAACACTCGCCGAAAGCGGCGCTGCCCGGCAGCACTTCCTCGCGGCGGGCGAGGGAATTGGCCACGCCCACGTCGAAAAAGTAGAACTTGGACCGGGTGACGGCCTTGCGTCTGCGGGCCGAGAGGAACGGAGCTACTTCGAAACCCAACAGGGTATCTTCCAGTATCTGGATATAATTCGAGCTAAGTGACATTTGGTGTTGGTTTTTGTGGCCTATTTCTGCTGTTTAAGAAGTAGGCCACAATTGCTTTCTTATGTTCTAGGCTCATGCCTCGGTGCCGGTGGAGCAGTTCTTTGATCCGGCTGTTAATTCCACCTTCCACCAGGTTGGTCGTACTCGGAACCCCCAGGCATTCGATGTGCGCGAAAAGGTTGTCTAAGGCCTGTGTCAGCGTATATTTCATGGCCCGGATACGCCTATGGGTATACCACCAGGTCTGCTTGCCGCCAGGATGCTCGCCATAAGTTCTTTCTTTCAGAAACCTTTCCCAACGCTGCCCCCAAGCTTCAAAATCATTCAGCCATTTATCTCTATCCTGTGCTGTTTTTACCGCGTGGGTATCATAAACAAGACGCAACAGCTCCTTCCCTGCGGGGGTCTTTGGCCGCTTCGTCAGTCTTTGTGTTCCAAGGCGTTGCATATGCGGCAGGCAGCGTTGAACCTTAACATCAGGCCAGAGGCCTTTTACGGCGGAAAGAAGGCCGCTTTGGCCATCACAGATAAGCGCACGCGGCTTTGGGATCATACGGATAAAATCGGTCCATGCCGACAGGGTTTCCTGCCTGGCGAAAAGCCAGAACACATGGTTCAAGCCAGTTCGGCCTATCAACACGCATTCGTTGTGGCCGGACAGATATATAGCATCTGCAACCAGGTATGTGCTGGAAAGTGATTTCGGTATTTCTGGTGTTGGAAGATTATCCCAGAAGTCGGAAAAGGACCGCGATAATGTTTCTCTGGCGCAAAAATGGTCGGAAGATATCTGGTCTAGCGAGTTTGTCCCAATAAGCCAATTCAGGAACAGGCGTAAGCGCCAGCGACGCTTAAGATCTGGACGCCTTTGGACGCTGCTTTTGCCGCACAACCTGCAAAACCAGCGGACTTTCCCGACTTTTGTCCGGCCCCACTTCTGCATATGCCGGCCACATGTTGGGCATAGTCTTTTTCATTGGGTTATACTAGCACAAGTATAAGTAAAGGGGCTTTCCCGACGGGAAAGCCCCTTAAAAACCAACACCAAACGTCACTTAACTCTATAATTCTCCACGGTGCGCGCGGGCACACCGGCGCCGCTGGAGATGTTGGCGCAATGCGTCTCCTTCCCGTTCTGCAGCGCCATCACATCCAGGAACCTCACAAAACTGTCCATCTTGCGCGTCAGCGCTTCGGCTTTCACCTCTTCGTTGAGGTAGAGCGCGGCGTAGTTCCTGAGCTCCTCGCGCGGCGCCGGAGAAAGCCAGGCGCGCGGTAGCCCGCCGCAGTTGAAATAACGCTCCAGGCTGAACTCGGGAATCTCCGGAGAACAAAGAGGGTAGAATCCGGCCTCCCAGGCCCGGCCGGCCAGCAGATGGGCCCCGGAGCGCCGCAGTTTGCGCGCGGAACTTCCGGTCAGCAGAAATCTTATTCCGCGTGTTTCAATAAGCCTCTGGACCTCGTCCAGCAGGACGGGCAGCTTTTGTATTTCATCTATAACCACCGCTTTCTCGCCAGTAGGGATCTCTTCCCCAAGCTGGCGCGGCCGGCGCAAAAGCCGCCCGTAAACGTCCGAGTCCAGCAGATCGAACACCCGGATATCCGGCAGAGACTTTATCTCCGGTTAATGAACGAGTGGTGCGATAAATGCGGGGTTGAGATCTGGAGTTATTGCCTTATGCCGCATCACTCCCACTTGGTGGCCGTGCCGCAAGACGAAGCCGGTCTGGCGCGGGCACTGGGTATGGCGCACTGGCACTATGCCCGTCTGATCAACGCAAGAGAGGGTTGGAAAGGCTGCTTATGGCAGGGGCGGTTCGCGTCCTATATAATGGACGAGGTCTATCTTTGCGCCGCGGTGCGGTATATCGAATATAATCCGGTACGCGCAGGGCTTGTTTCTCATCCCTGTGAGTATCCCTGGAGCAGCGTCCGCGGCCGCCTTTCAGGGCAGCCTGATCTGTTGGCGCGCCCGGAGCGATTGAGCGGGATTCTCGCTTTACGGGGGGCTCTTGTGGATTGGGATTTAAAGAAAGAAGAAATCGACAGGATAAAAAAACATTCTTCGACGGGGCGGCCATTGGGGGGGAAGAATTTATCGCTGCTTTGGAAGGCAGGTTGGGGAGAAGGTTGGCTAAACAGCGCCCAGGTCCTAAGCCAGGGAGCACGGAATTAAGTTGTGTGTCACCATAACCCATAACCTGGCGACCCGTTTTGGAACCAAAGGTGGGGGTTTGGTCTCCTGCCCGTTCCTGAGAACATCGGGCAGCCGCACTGGGTCCATTGCTTCAGGCGTGGTTTGCGCGAATTGCGCTATAGTAAGGTCTGGCTGGCGGCAGGGGCCGTCTGTAAGCGAGGATTTCCTGCTAGATAACAGGGGCATGTGGCTGATAAATTCTATTTGTATATCCAGGGCCGGGTGGCGGGGCCGTACCTGCCGGAAGAGATAAGCTCTCTTTTCGGCTGCCTGTCCGCGGACGTGCTGGCCAGCAGCGAGGCGGAATATGCCGGGGGGCGGCCGTCCTGGCGCAGCATCGCGGCCATTGCTCCGCTGGCCGGCTGCCTACGGCGCTCCGCGCCCGCGGGCCGCTCACCCGCCGTCGCGCGGCGGACGCCGCTCAGCATTCTTTCTACCGACGACGATTCCGGCATACGGGCCCTCTTGTGGAGCCTCCTGAACGACGCCGGGCACAACGTGGATTTCGCCAAGGACGGGGAAGAGGTCTTCCGGCGGCTGGCCGAGAAGCGCTACGACCTGGTGATCCTGGACGTGAACATGCCTAAAATGAACGGGTACAAGGTGTCCGAGGTGCTGCACGACAAGCTCCCCCACCCGCCCAAGGTAATGATCTTTACGGGCCGGGAGATAGAGAAGGAGCGGCTGCAGTTCGTCTGTTCGGGGGCGGACGCCATCCTGAACAAAGGGGTAGGCAACGCCAAACTGCTGGAAACTATAGAGGGACTTTTTGCGGAGCGGGCGGCGCCTCCCGCGGAACCGGAGCCGGTCTATACTCCGGAGCCGCAGCCGCCGGCTATAGAGGAATTGCATCCGGAAGGTTTTGCGATGGGGGAGCAGGCGGCCGTCCCTGCCCCGCCCGCCGGGGCCGGGGCGGTACGCGCGGGAATAACCGCCGCGGCGGAGGCCGGCGCGTTCGAGGCCGCCTTGGACCGCGCCGCCGCCGCAGTGGAAGGCGCCGTGGAGGCCAGGGGGGAAGAGGCGCGGACCGCGTTTGCGCGGCTGTCGGTTGAAAGCGGCGCCGTCAAGACGGACCTTATGGATATACGCCGGCTGCTGGGGCATCTGGAACTGGCCTACACGCAATTGGAGGGGCAGTTCGAAAAGCAGGCCGCCCGGGCGTCCGAAGTGAACAGGGAAACCGCGGAAAGACTGGCGGCCGAATGGCGGTCCCTGAAAACCTTCACGGCGCTCGTAACACTCCT
>Ga0209016_1001938_pt1 | contig 15003 bp, 18 predicted proteins | sample EPASupsiteSAE305_FD_187265 | JGI IMG/M metagenome (GOLD analysis project Ga0209016, IMG submission 187265) | Bioremediated contaminated groundwater microbial communities from EPA Superfund site, New Mexico - SAE3-05 (SPAdes) (version 2) | ecosystem: Environmental > Aquatic > Deep subsurface >...
CGTGCAGTCCTGAGAAAAGTTCCCAGAAAATATCATAAGGAAATTGCCGAGACATTGAAGGAATGTCTGAGTGATCCCCATCGATTAATGGAGTTCGCTGTTCAACTCGATGAACGTAGATTCTCCCAGGCTGTTGACACGATTCACCGGTTCCAGCACGGCCTGATGAATTATCGTTCATTTCCTCCGGAGTTCTGGAAAAAGATTCGGACTACCAATCTCCTGGAACGAGTCAATAAGGAACTCAAACGACGAAGCAGAAAGATCGGGGCCTTTCCGAATGATGCTTCGTTACTCAGGCTTGCCGATTCGATCCTCATCGATATCAACGAGGAATGGATCACCGGTAACCGGTATTTATCTGTGAAGAATGAGATGATCTCTTTGGATACTGTGGCTGCGGATTTTACAGCAATATAGAGACACTACCTATTATTTTTTAGCGATAATCCCCCCGTTAGAAAATTTTTCAGAATGATCTCTCTTCTCTGTAAGAATTCCAATTATTGTAGTGTCAGTCTCATTAAATAATTCGGGATTATTCTCCATCGTTAAACAAACCTTTTCAAAGACACCCGGATCACTAATTGATTTAATAAATACCGTTCTTAATTCTGAATCAACATAATCAGCATCCTTACAAATTGAAATCGCAACTTTATATGCAGTTGCTTTACCCTCCGCATAATGATCTAGTAAAGCAATTAAATCAGTATCAAGATTTGATTCTTCTACCATATTGGATATAATTAAATCTACTACGCCAGGCAAATAACAAAAATCCCAAAATATTTTTTTCATATCCATATGAAGAATTGAATATTTATGAATAAAAGTGTTTGAAAGAACCGGAAAAAAATTTTTTATATTATAATAGGTTCTCGGTATTTTTTTTAGATTCAAGGGTAAATTTTCATAATTCATTATAATTACTGGCAATAGGACTTGCAATGACTCTTCTGAAGACACAAATCTATTCAAAATGCGCGTTAATAGTAATTCACCTTTTTGAGGCAATCTGGGATATTTTTGAATAATTGCAACGCATACATATAAATAAAGTTTAGGATTTTCTGCTAATATTTCTATTAAATTTCTAATTTCATTAGGTAACTTTTCAAAATATTCTATGATAGCTCCAGGAAGTACAATAGCCCATTTTTCGTTTTTAGAATATTCAATTAAATAATCTTGAATGTCTACTGGTAAACTTGAGAAATATTTTGTAATTAAATAGACAATAGTTGGTACAACTCTATCTGTAAAAGCTACCTTTCGAATCAATTGCTGTCTATACTCGTCAGGTAATTTTTCAAAATTGCCTGATAATCCTATAGCGATAGAACCATGGGTTCCAGTATCTTCTGATATATCAAAAATTAGACTTTGAACGTCTTGAGACAAAAATTCGAAATGTGAAATAATTATGATTGCGGTTTGCTGCGAGGATTTTTTATTTTTTGATATTTTTTTAATTATCTCGCCTCGGAAATCCCCATCAATTATATCAAAGAAATGTTCGACTAAGTACGATAATTCCAGAAAGCTTTCCTCGGATTTCTCCATTTTCGCTAAAATATCATAAAACAATTTTGGTGGACAATTAAACGATTCGTCAACAGATGAAAAATATAGAAAATCTTTTATTAATTTTTCGTCGTCAACTAGGCGATAATATAATTGCTGCAGTTCTTGAGGGTGATTATCAAAATTTTCGGCAATTCTGATTGCAATTAATAAAGAATTATTGCTAGCTATTTTCTCCTTAAATAATTTTTTTATTCCTTTTGGAAGATTATAATAATTGTTTATTATGGCTGATGCAAGATAATCTTCACATTCCTGCTTATCTGCAAGGTCAATTATAATTTTTTGAAGATTCAAATCATCTGACAAATCCTTATAATTATTTAAAATTGATACCAAGAAGGGATTATACAATTCGTTATCTAAATTTAATATCGTCATTAAAAATTCTTGATATTCTGATTTTAATTGAGAATAATTCCGTGTAATAATTTCAATAGCACATATGGTATATTCACTACAATTTGACCGGGATAAAGGTTTACTTGTAAATAATGATAAATATCCCATTGCTATGTCTAATGGAATTTGCTGGAAATAATCCCGGAAGACATTTAATGCCAAATAATCATTTTCTGATTCTAATACTTTTACCAATACTTTCAAAAAAATTTTTACGTTAAAAAATGTGGGATTACCATCTTCTGTCAATAAATATTTTAATGCTTCTTGATATGATGGATGAGAAAATTCTATTTCTTCATATCCAAAGTCAATTTTATCATCTTTAAACCAGGATAAAATCCTTTTAAATTCCCAAGCATTTTCATTTTTTATTTCTTTTACTAACTCGCTATAGTGTTGTTCAACAAAATCGTAAGGAAATGTTGCAATAAAAGGAAAAGATAAAAATAATTTTTTGTCATCAGAAAAATTGATGAATTCCTTAGCAAAGGCTTTGGCAGTCTCTTCAGATTTTACAATAATTTTTTCTCTTAATAATTCTCTATTAGAAATTCTACTTGTTGATATTGCGAATGAACTCAAACTAAGGGGAGTTGGTAAATTCTTTTTATCGTTGATTAACCCCAATATCATTTTTTTCAAATCTTTATTTGAAAGCCAATCGCATTTTTCTATTATCGCGTATTTTAATAAGATTTGTTTTCGTTTTTCATTATCGTAAGAATTTCTTTTTATGTTCAATTTTTTTTCAAAATCGTTCAGTAGATCGGCAGAGACGGTTTCTTTTTCAAATTCTTTGAATACTTCTTCTCGTGAAGTAATTATTACGAACGTGTCAGGTACTTGTCTTATAGTATCAATTATAGTACTAATTTCTCTTTCCAATCCCTTTCGATCTTCATATTTTATTAAGCCAAAGGGGTCTTCAAAATAAATTATATGATGTGATTTCAATTCATTTTGGATATTTTCTAACTTTGTTCTGACTTCTTTTCTTTCATTTTGCCCTTCCCCTTTTTCCCATTTCACTTTATAACCAACTTTAAAAAACTCCCATAACAATTTTACTGCTGTGAACGTTTTTCCAAATTCCTGAGTACCTACAATAAAAACTATATGTTTCTCTGAAAGGGATTTTACAATCTCATCATATTCCAAAGGTTCTACATATGTTTCATCAATCCTCCGGTACCGTTTTGTCCCTATATGCCCAATAGAATGTAAAAAATTGAAAATTTTACTTTTTTCTTGAATGATTAAACAATCAACACTATAAAAAAAATTTTTCGAATTTTGAGGAAAATCGATCAATTTCCAAATTACTCTATCTATTGGTTCTAATTGATCGTATGCAGATTGTGTTATAAGAGCATATGATTGAGTAATATTTTTTCCGAACCAATTATGATAACTTTGAATAATTTTTGTTTTTAAAAAATCAATCGTTGAATTCTCAATAATTAAAGAATTTCCATCGAATTTAACCCATTTATCATATTTTCCGGTTCCAATAGCAAACTCTATAGGAATCGATCTATATTGCTCATAATGTGTTTCATGATCCAAAATAATTGAAATATTTTCTAAAACTTGATCGTAAGTATCGATTGCTAGTATCCAGCTATCACCATTGTCGTAATATGTGCCACAAATTTTTTGCTCACTTTTTAAAAAAGATATTCTTTCTTTAATAGTATTAATGAATTTTAGGCGGATCTCTTGAGCATCTATTCCTTTTTCCTTTGCTATCTGATTTGCCAACGGTCCAAAACCTAAAATATCTAAATATAGTAGATATTTCTCACTCATTCAAGCACCCATTGAAATTTCAAATCCTCAAACGTCTAATTATTTTTATTGTTTGTTATTATAGTCAAGAACCTAAAGTTTAATACAAATTTGATCGATTTAACTGATTTCCAGATCCCTTTTCCAGATTCACCCCCGCAAAATAAATTTCATTTTTTAAGTTGTCATCGATTCAAGGTTCTTGACTATAAATTAAAACAGCATAAGCATAGTTAAAATGTTCTACGTTATCTGTTGTGAAAAATTTTAAAGCGAACCCACGCAGAAAATTTTTACACGCTCTTCCATAACGACCCCTTTGATTTTTCCGAAACTCATCCACTAAGACCGCTACATAAGCATCTCAACCCCCACCTTCATCTGCCCACATCACGGCCTCCGCCCCCTCAAACTCACAAAACAAAGCCCCCCTCATTCCGGTGAAGATCCCCCGATATCAGATAGAAAAATCCTGGATATCCCGCATGAACGAGGGATCCGGGAACCCCACCCATAAAAATCCCTGTCGACACACGCCGGAAAATCCACGGATCAGACCCCCCCAAAACAGCCTCTCTTTTCATTTTCCACCCACTACCCTCCATCCGGCATGAGATCAGCCTTCCAAAAGGGTCTATTAGCGTCCATCATCAAAGCCCATAAATTACAGAATCCAGCCAATCGGAACTCATTACATCGAATTCCGAAAACATTAGTCCTAGTTTTTCGCGAATTTGTCCCAAACGATCTAACGCGAAGGTCAATCGGAGCCCGTAGAAGGCCCGGATGGAATCAGGAAAATTAAGGTCGGATAACCCCGGGACACATGCCGGAATATCTGAATACTTATCCGGGAGAGAGTCCCATTTCCCCGTATAAAACCAACCCCCAAAACAGCCCTTCTTTTCACCAGACCCCTCCTGCACCCCTAACCCCCCTGCATTTTGCCTCTGGAAAGCGTACATTAGCGTACACTTTACTTCCCGCATAAGGCGTATTTTAGCTTAAAAACTAAGAATTGAGCCCGGTTAAAAAACATGTGCCGGAATTCGGTGTTTTTTACAATAATTCCGGAAATGTGTTTGCCGGAAGGGTATTCCGGGGCCGTATAAGGGCCGGATTGGAGAAGATCTCCTCAGCCTATCCGGAGGGAGATGCCTGTCCTTCACCAGCAACGAGTGTGCGTCTCAACATGCCGTACTCCATGTAGCTCACTTGATAGAATTGATCGTGATATTCGATGAGTGTGCCATGGCAGCATTCAAAGATTGTTTTTCCCTGGCAGATCTTCTTTACAAAAGCATCATACCTGCTCAGGTTGCCCTCAAACGAGTTCACATATCTCCAGCCACTGTGCCAGACTCCCGGGTCGTTGTTCACACCATGCAGGTAGCTCTCAAGTTCCGGATACATCTGGAGATCTTCGTACGTCACCCGGGTGCTGTTGATGTACGTGACTTTACTCACATCCACTTCCTGAATATCAAAACTTGCATCAATTTTCAGCGGGGCCGCAGGGGTAAGGTTTCCCGGTGTTGTACTCTTATCCGGTTGCGATTGAAAAACTGTTCCGGGTATCAGGGAATACAGAACAAATCCGGCAACAATGAACAGGATGATCAGGATAAGAATTCTGAAATTTTCTTTCAACAATTTCATGCACCATCACTCAAACAAGTACCGATTCTACAATACCAGAATTTGTGGATATGAACTGAACAAATTTGTTGATTTGATCCAGAAAAAATCCTCACTCGATTATGGGCTGTCACTGCATCGTATCACTATAATATCGGATAATCGCGACAGCCAGAAGAATCACAATCATAATCAGACCTAAATTCGGGAAGAAACTTTTGTTATATACCCATTCGGAATATGCATCGATGCACGCCAAAATGATTCCCGCAACCAGGATGATTTTCCATAAAATGATCAGGGTTTCTTTATTCATAGGGCATCACGAAAAAAAATATTTATAAAAATAATTGACCTCAAAATAAATATTTTATACGTGAGCAGGGGCCCGGTTTTTTTGAACCGGCCGGGACTTTCAGGATATCCCCCACCCCGTCCCTTACCAATGCCGGGTCAGAACGGGACCCTGAAAATATTAATTGCATTGGAAAGCGTACCCTCCTGCCCATCCGGGTTGATCACCTCGAGATTCCAGAAACCTGGCTCCGTGTTCATAAGAATGAATTCACACCATATCCTGTCTTGAGACATAACGTTTACTGAGTGTGCCGTGATATCATTATATCCGGTCCGGGTGAGTTTGACAGTCGGGGGGCCGTAATATCCTGTCCCGGCAAACCCAGACCCGGTCAACGTTGCGGTACAGGGATACCCCATCAGGGAAGAGGTGTAACAAAAACCCGGGGTGACGCCGGTAACGGTGGGAGCCGGGCCGGCAGTTCCTCCGTTACAGGATACCGTGATCCGATAATTGGTCGGGTAGGATGCATTCCCGGCGCAGGACATGGATGCTGCCGTATCGTTGTAGGTATAGGCATAGGCTTTCGGACAGGTATCGAAGAAGAGGTTTGCAGAATCCGGCAATGCTCCCGGCTGGTTGAACGGATATAAATTGGTATTCTGCCCGGCACAGGTCTTACATATTTTTCCTGGCGGGACATCGGCGCACGAGATGGATGCATCATTGACATATCCTTCGGCAATCGGGCAGCTGTATCCCCAGTAGAGAGAATTGTTTTCTGCATTTGGTCCGTTATAGGGATCACCCGTCAGAATATGTGTGTTCTTAAAATAGTCACCGGAGTCCCAGATCCCGATGAAATTGTCGGGACTTGTATATTTCAGCATATCCCAGCTCGGAACCGTTGGGCTGGAAAAACCTGAAAGATTGACCGCACACCCGCCCTTAATACACCGATTCAGCGGCTCTGAATAATACGGCGGATCATACTGGGTCGGGATCATTTCCATTGCGATATTGAAACCATTCACGTAACTGATATCGTAGTTGTCAGCCGGGGGAGTTCCCCCGTCGAAATTAATCTCGGCTTTGGTCACCGGTGATGCGGATCCAGCGCCGCCACACTCCAGCAGGCCGCGGTTCAGCAGGTCTTTGCAGTTGCCCGTGTCGCAGTGCCCGAACCCGTTTTCATCGAACGAACACCCGGTTCGCGCATAGAATCCTCCGTTCCATCCCGTGGGGAACGTATAGGTCTTCGTTCCCGTGCTGGCATCGAGTTTGAATCCGCCGCCGGCAATGAGAGAACCATTACAGGCGATACGGTGACGGCCCAGGGACGCATTATTGTATCCCGAAAGCGCATCGATCTGGTCCGGGCTCATGATGGTGTTCCCACAAATGGGAGCATAATCGCCTCCATCCGGACAATTATAGCTCTCGCCTCCCGATGGGATCACACCAGGACAGCATGCAGACGGCAGACAGGATTCTCCGGTGTTACAGAGCAACCGGTTGGTATTCGACCCGGGACAACAGATAGGCGACATGTTTCCGGTTGCTGCCGATGTATTGCAGATGATTGGGTTGCCATAGGTATCGGTACCGCAGGATTCGCAACCACTGCAGGCTTTCCCGTTATTATCGCAGACTCCCGACGGGCCTCCCAGGAGATTGATCCAGACATCCTGATTGCAGGTATTACTGAAGGTGATCTGATGGTCTGCTGCAACCGGTACTGCAAGAGCTGCGGCTGCCAGAAGGATCACCATCATCAGAAAAATACATTTTGTTCTCATGGAACCTTACCACCCACTAATGACAATTTCCTGATTTGCACCGTCCCTTCCCGGGCCTTGTATCCTGAGAAAGAAGGACATTAAAATGTAAATCGTTTTATAGAACAATTTTTAATTATTTAATTTTTTTGCAGCGTACCAAAGAACCGGTCCTGAAACAGGTAAGAGACCCGCCGGGATTTGCGCTCGGAGCAAAAGATTGCCTCTTTTTAAAGGGGATGAATCCGTTATCTGTCACCGGCTTAATGCCTGCCGCTACCACCGTTTTTACCGTGATCCACGTAACCCGGGTTTTCCTGCACTATTTCTTTTAATGCAGATGATGCCGGACCCGGTAAAAAATTAAAAAAGTGGCTATGCCCTGCTCGTTCACGATCTCGTTGATATCGGGATGCAGTCCCTCTGCACCGGGATATTTCTCGCTCAGGCAGCGTTCACCGGTACGGCTAACATATGAGGTCGCACTCCTCCAGGCATTTGAATTGATCAGGTACGAACAGGCAGTTCGACACGCAGATAGGGCACTTACTCAGTTTATTCGAGTTATCCGGGGGTGGGCTGGCTTTCTGCTGTGGCAGGTCCACGGCAGCATAGTGGAGGGTTGCAAGAGCACTGCCAAGGATCGCAAGGCAGATGATGAAGAGGACGAGGCGGGCGAGCGGGGATCGGGAGGTGTTTGATTCTGACATGAAAAGACCGTCTCTTTGTTTCGTTGATAGGAGTTGTGTGAGGGGATATAAAAATACTCAGGATATGGAATTTTTCCCTGCATTTTTTTCCATTCCATGACCCGGGAAAAACCCGGGATGAGCGGGGGGTCGATACCCTCCGGAAAAATTGTTGCAGGAAGGATCGCCATCCTGTTGAACAAAATGAAGAAGGCGGGGAGACCGCCTCTCGAAAATTTTTTGGAATCGGGGAAGGGGGCAACCCCGCCGCTGATCAGCCGGGCCGTAATATCCCAGGTCAGCCGTATTATCCGGGAGATCGCAATCGCATTTAGCGGAACGACCCCCGAACGGCTTAAGGTAGCAACCTGATCCCCCGGGGGCATGGTCAATACGTTAAAAAAGGAAAAAATGAGCGGGATTACCCGTTCCCGAGCGGCGACTGGTTCGAGCTGAGGAAGTATACTGCGGTCTCGCCGTACTGGACCGGTGCGTTCCGGTTCCCGATGTGGGGGAGTCCCTCCCACCGTACGACCCAGGAGCCGTTGATCTGCCCGGCCATCTGGACCGAGACCGGCTGGGGCGTGATCACATCAGCGGTTCCGACAACGAGCATGACGTCCTTGTTGATACCGGAGAGCCCGGCCCAGGTTCCGCTGAAGCCAAGGTTCGCGTTCGCCTCAGCACGGAGGCCCGGGGACACGCTCGTGTCGTTTGCGACCTGTACCAGGGTCGAGTGCAGGACCTGGCACTCGGGGATGTTTGCGTTGTACGAGTTGGAATCGAGGATCAGCTTCCGCACCAGCTCCGGGCGTGTGATGACCAGCTGCTGCGCGATCGTCGAGCCCATGGACTCCCCATACACGTTCATGCTCTCGTACCCGAGGGCTTTGATCATGCCGGCGGCATCATCGGCATAGATGGGGATCGTGGGGGTGACATTGTTCATGCTGCTGTACCCCATTCCCCGGTGATCGTAGGCATAGACATGGTATTTTGAGGATAGGATCGAGAGAAACGTCTCGTTCCACGGGGCCGATGTGGTTGAATCGTTTGCTACCATGCTGGAGAATCCCTCGATGAGGAGGACGGGTTCGCCGGATCCCCATTCCCAGTACGCCAGCCGGACGCCATTCACATCTTTGTACTGGACCGGGGTATTGGCGATCGAGACCGTCGGGTGCTGGATCGCATTCACCGTTGCCGGGGTGACGGCCGGATTCGCAGGAGCGTTCGTGCAACCTGCCGAGAGGAGAAGGCAGGCGATGATGACGAAGACGAGAGTAACGGATAGTGCTTTCATATTTTTAGCCTCGGAAAAAACTCAAGATTCAGATTGACCATACGGGGGACATCCAGATATACTCTTTGAAACGCGTGCGGACAGATTACACCGGTGCGGTTCAGGCTCCGTGTCTCTCATGCAGACAGGGCCTGGCAAAGTGGACGCTTAAAAAAACAAAAATCATGGCCGCAGAATTTTCCGGCTCTTTTTATCACGCTCGTTCTCTCAAACCTCTGGTCATAAAAGTATCCAGCGATTTTCTGCCATTACGAAATCACCTGCCGGACGATACGGAAAAATGTAAGCCTGAAAAAAAACCAGTGTCTGGTTATCATGTCAGAACAGAAGAAATGCGACCACTGCGGCAAAGACGCCATCGGGTTCCAGGGATTCGGGTGCGGCGCAGCATTCGTCTGTGCCGATCATGCAGAGCCCCCGCTTCTCGAACTTAAGCACGGGCAGAGGAAAATATCCGGGGACTGTGTTTTCGAACGGTACGAGTGATCGTTGTCGCACCGCGAACCGGTTACGGAACGAGGCTGTCAGGAGCTCATGGATGAAAGTACCGGCCGCACCGACTGCATTGATCTGCGGTTTTGCATGTTCAGGATATATTCGGTTTTCCGACACCGCATCCGTGTGAAAACGGCAATGGATCGGTTTTGAGGTCTCTCCAGGATGTCACTGCCCGGTTTCCCGGGCCCATCGTCATTGAAACGATAAAAATTTCTTAATCCGGTCGAGCCTGAACACGACGGAAATCCATGAACCGGATTTAAACGCAATGGTTGTGGTTATGCCCTGGTGATCCCCGCATCCGGACAAACCTCCGCAAACTTGCAACTCATACACTCCCGCTGCAAAGGCCGGGCCGGAAAATCCCCGTACTCATACGAAGCATTCATCGCCGCAAATTCCCGGGGGATCATCTCCTGCACATCGAAGACCTGTTCCCAGAAAAATGAATAGGATTTCGTTGCTCCGGTTTTCAGGAAGACGAGCTCGGTGCGGATATCATCCGGCCTCATCCGGTAATACTGCATTGCCCAGAGCACATAGGCAGCCATCTGCAATTCCGTCTCGTACTCGTCATCGTCCCGGCCGGTCTTCCAGTCCGTGAGAACGAGCGTTCCGTCCGGCATTCTCCCGGCAAAATCCACCTTGACCGTTACCCCCGTATTCCCGATTTTGAAATGATCATACTCTTCGTGACGCAGGCATTCTCGGTTCGTATAGTCCGGCCATTTCCCAAAGAATGTGTGCAGGCAGGTCTTCCCGTTCTCTTCGATGCAGGCAAAAAAAGAATTGGGAATTTTTTCTCCGTTGTGGTATTCGGTAAATGTTTCACCGCCCACATTTTTGTAGAGCGAGACTTTTTTCGAGAACGCTTTCATGGCCTCGGCAAGATCCATCGGTTTGTTTTCGCAATGGAGCTGGATTTGCTGATCAATGATGTCGTGAATGAGCTGACCCTGGACAACGAACCTGGAGGTGAAGTTCTTGAGCCACCGGATTTTTTCTGGATCTATGATTGGATTGGTTTTGATGTATTGAGCGATGTACTCGAAGTAATACTGGCGCTGGCACCGGTTCCAGACCCGGTGTTTGGTGAAGGACCAGGAATTTATTTTGAAGAAGAAGGGATCGGGGTCGGGCATATGTTTCTGTTGTGCGAGAAACCGAAATATTTTCCGGTTTTTTCTTAACAGAAACCGGATCGATTCTCTATTGACAAATTATTTTTTTATCAGGATTCTCTTCAAATTTTTTTATTCTCTATTGCAATTATGAGATACTACTTCAATTATGATCTAAAAACAGCCCTTCTTTTCATTTTCCACCCACTACCCTCCATCCGGCATGAGATCGGCCATCCAAAAGGGTCTGTTAGCGTCCATCATCAGAGCCTAAAAAGCGCAGATTCAAGCCAATCGGAGCACAATGCACAGGATTCCAAAAACATTAGTCCCACTTTTTGGCGAATTTGTCCCAAACAATCTATCGTGAAGGTCAATCGGAGCCTGCAAAGGGCCCGGATGAGATCAAGAAAATGAAAGTCGGATAACTCCAGAACACTTACCGGAATGCCTGGATACTTATCCTTGAAAGATTCCCATTTCACAGAATAAAACCAACCCCCAAAACAGCCCTTCTTTTCACCGGACCCCTCCTGCCCCCCCAACCCCTTTGCATTTTGCCTCTGGAAAGCGTACATTAGCGTTTTACAGCGCCGTGCAAAACGCTCCGATTGGCATGAATCGTGCGGAAACGGCGATTTCTGGAAAAGTGTGTAAAAATGTACCTGTTTTTTACAATAATTCCGGAAATGGGGTGTCTGTAAGGGTTATCCGGGGCCGTATAAGGGCTGAATTGGGGAATGGAATGCAGGTGCCAGGAGAGTGTGTCTCCAACGGAGCATAGTTACACCAGTTCTCTACCCCTTCAGATTCAACCATTCTCTTGACCCGGGTCCCGTTGGATTCTGTTTGCTGATGCACAATTTTTTCCTGCCAGGGAGAAGCACATATACCAGAGCAATAAATTATAAAATATCAAAGGAGCTGACATGGCGGTTACAGTTGACGGAAAAATGGTTGACGGGCGCACGATTGTACTTGATCAGCCGCTGGCAAACGGTCAGAACGAAATTATCGTGCGGCTGAAAAAGAAAACCGGCCGTACCAAAATTCCGGTTCCGGAAAAATTCGTTATGATGATCGCGGAAACCGATATCGAAGAGCTCTATACATGAAAATTTCCGGCCTTCGGGACTGCTCTGTTTTTCTGGATACCAATATTCTCGTTTACGCAATTACACCCACAATTAATATATCGATCATTTGATCCAGAGAATAATCATCGTAAGCACTATCAATGAGAACGATCACCTCATTACTAAGAAACATAATCACGGATATCGGATTGTATCATGCACCGCATCATCGAGCAGAACTTAGACGAAATTATCAGGATCTGCACTCACCGCAGGGTCCGTCGTCTCGCCGTATTCGGTTCTGCAACGGGTGAACGATTCGATCCCAACAGAAGCGATCTTGATCTGCTCGTAGAGTTTGAAGATATGCAACCCGCTGAACATGCGGATCAATACTTCGGGCTTGTTGAGGATCTTGAACGCCTGCTCAACCGCCCGGTTGATCTTGTTGAACCGGAAGGAATCCGTAACCCGTATTTCCGTAAATCCTTTGAAGAAACGCAGGTCGAAATATATGCTGCCGCATGAAACAAAAAAATATTTTTTCGATATCGCGGAAGCATGCGATCTGATTACTCAGTTTACTGCCGGTAAAACTCTGGCCGATTACCAGAACGATCCATTACTGCGATCCGGTGTCGAGCGACAGTTTGAAATAATCGGTGAAGCGCTCAACCAGGCAATCCAGCATGACCCTGCTGTTGCAGAATTGATCAGCAACTCATCGCGGATTATTTCCTTCCGTAACCGGCTGATTCACGGGTATGCTACCATTGCAGACCCGGTCGTGTGGGGTGTTCTTGAATCCAACTTACCGGTCCTGAGCCGCGAAGTGAAGGATCTCCTGGACTGCGACTGATTCATATTTATTATCCGTTAAACTTTCAAAAAGCATTGATATGGGCACGAATTTTGTAACTCGTCTTTTGCTACCAGTCAAATCCCCCCTTCCCCCATACATTCCCCCATCATCACTCCATTCCCAACCCGTTCCCCCCGCCCAATAGCGTATATTAGCCTCCATCATCAGACCCCAAAATGCACAGAATCCACCCAATCGGAGCACAATACACAGAATTCCTAAAACATTAGTCCCACATTTCCGCGAATTTGTCCCAAACGATCTAATGCGAAGGTCAATCGGAGCCCTGTGCGGGGAGATTCGGGCAGAACCCTGAAATGAGGGAAATCCCTGATCGGGCATGGTGTGCGGAGCTCCTCGGTCAGAAATGAGGGGGTCGGGGAAATTCCCGATCACTGGAGGGGGTAACCCCCGGTCGGTCTGATCCGGGTGGGGGGGTCTGCCCCGTTTGAAAAAAGGTCGGCAGGAGGGCAGGGGGTAACCCCTCATCCTCAAATGTGAGTGGGGGCCCGGTTTTTTTGAACCGGCAGGGACTTTTCGGATATCACCTGCCCTCCCACAAAGCCCGGGGAGATCCCTCCCCGGCCAGCGGTTACACGGTTCCAGAACATTCAAGATCCTGGCATATCGACAGGCAGAGGAAGTAATCAGAGTCGATTTTACAGTTTTGCCTGCATATATCGCAGTTTGAGTTGCTATATTGCGCGTTCTCCGGTGCCGGCAGGTTCTTCTGCGCCGGGAGATCGATGACAAGATAGTGCGCAGCGGCAAGGATGCTTGCAGCAATCGCTAAGCAGCATATGAACAGCACGAGCCGGGCAAGCGGCGATGGGGAGGCTTTTGTTTCTGCCATGGGAGGACCTTCTCTGTATGTCGTTGATAGGTGTTGTGTGGGGAGATATAAAAATACTCAGGATATGGAATCGTTCCTGCATTTTTTCCATTCCATGACCTGGAAAAAACCCGGAATGAGCGGGGGGTCGATCCCTCCCTGAAAAATTATTGCAGGGGGGTCACTGCATCTTATCACTATAATATCGGATAATCGCGACAGCCAGAAGAATCATCATCATAATCAAACCAAAATTCGGGAAGAAACTTTTATTATATACCCATTCGGAATACGCATCGATGCACGCCAAAACGATTCCTGCAACCAGGATGATTTTCCATAAAATGTTCAAGCTTGTTTTATTCATGGGGCATCACGAAAAAATTATTTATAAAAATAATTGACCTCCAAATAAATAGTTATGGAAACGCCGGGAACCGCGGGATCCAGAAGAAATCTGCATAATTATCTTCTTTTGCAGAACCTACTAAAGCAGGAACCTGATCGATAACCGGGATAACAAGAGTCAGGATTGGAATCCAGATCGGCATTGGCAATGCTGATGAGGTTCACCTTAATTTTTTTGGCGTAGAGGGACATACGCAGCTGAGGATGCGGCCGAAACTATTACGAAACGGTTTTTTAGATTTCCGATCATGATTTCTAATCAGGTTCTTTTTCATGGCCGGCAAAAACCCAATGGTCGGGGAATATATCCTGGTACTTATCCTGTGCCTATCGCTGGTATGCACCGTTTCTGCAGAAACTTCCGCTCCTTCCGGCGGAAACACGATCCGGATTGCCACAGACACGTACATCTACGGCTATCCCCTGGTCCTCATGGACATTACCCGGGGCCAGATGACAGCCGTTGCACAACCCGGCTTCAGGCAGGCCCCGGTCAACCAGTTTATCCGGGCACCCGGCACTGCAACTCCCCGGTTTGGCATGGTTGTCAGCCCGAATATCGATACCCTGTATGCAAGTGCATTTCTCGATCTTACAAAGGAACCGGTAATCCTCAGCGTCCCGGACACCGGGGGACGGTATTACCTGATCCCGCTTCTTGACAGCTGGTCGAATGTTTTCATGTCACTCGGCTCGCGTACCACGGGAACCGGGGCGGGG
>Ga0209016_1001940_pt1 | contig 14998 bp, 19 predicted proteins | sample EPASupsiteSAE305_FD_187265 | JGI IMG/M metagenome (GOLD analysis project Ga0209016, IMG submission 187265) | Bioremediated contaminated groundwater microbial communities from EPA Superfund site, New Mexico - SAE3-05 (SPAdes) (version 2) | ecosystem: Environmental > Aquatic > Deep subsurface >...
CTTTTCGGAGCATCCATGCACCGAAGGAGTGAAAGGTGGACACCATCAGGTTTTTCAAGGCAAGGCCGGTAAGGTCGTGCGCCCTCTCCACCATTTCCTTGGCCGCCTTGTTCGTAAAGGTCAGCGCGAGAATCGCCTCTTGAGGCACAGCTTTGGCGAGAAGATACGCGATCCGGTACGTAATGACCCTTGTCTTGCCTGAGCCGGCCCCCGCGATGATGAGGACGGGCCCGTCTACGCTCGTCACCGCCGCATACTGCTCAGGATCAAGTTCAGCTTGAAAATCGATGTGCATGGTAGTCCTGTGCCAACAAAAAACCGATGTTTTGACTCAATGCATTGTCTTAAAGAAAATTGTCTGTGTACCGACACCCCAGAGCGCCACGAGGACGCTCACGATGATGCCGGCGACGACAACCCCCCCCGCGATGGCAAAAAATGCCTTTTTATATGAGAGCCCGAGCACCCACGCCCCCAGCGCCCCCGTCCATGCCCCTGTAACCGGCAGGGGCACCGCGACGAAGAACAGAAGGCCCCAATAGCCATACTTCTCCACCTTTCCATGCACCCGCTTCCGCGCATTTTCCACAAACCGGTCAAAAAATTTCTTGTATGGCTTAATTTTATAAAAAAGCTTGTGGAAGCTTTCCAAAAACAGGAAGGCTATAAGCGGCACACACACGTTCGCCGCTATTGAAATCGCCGCCGCAAGGGGTATCGAGAATCCATTATATACCGCGTAGGGAATCGCTCCCCTCAATTCAGAAATGGGAAGAATCGAGAAAAGAATGGTCATCAGAAGAGGGGTCTTCATCGAAGGCACTATAACGTGCGTCTATTCTGTATGTCTAGAGAAAGGAGGAGGGCTTTCGTTTGTTCAGGCAAAATTCGTCAAGGCATGAAACAAATGCTCCGGATCGGGATCGATCCACCGCAAGCCAGGCAAGGCACGGAAAAAAGTCATCTGACGTTTTGCATATTGGTGAGTATGCAGTTCTATTGCCTCTGCGATCGTTTCGGAGGAGCTTCCTGCCAATTCAAAAAACTCGCGGTACCCGATCGCCTGCATACCGGCATCTTCCGGCCCGAAACCGCGCGATACAAGGGTTTCCACTTCGTGCGCAAGCCCTGCGCGCATCATGGCTTCGACTCTGGCATGAATCCGAGCGTGCAATACCTCGCGGGTCCTTGAGACGCCCAAAATGAGAAAGCGTTTACCCGGCCGAACCATTTTTGGAGGGGCAAATCGGCTCGGTGCCTCGCCCGAGGTCCGCAGTATCTCTACCGCACGGGTGAGCCGGTAGAGGTCGTGTTCGTGAATTCTGGAGGCCGTCGCGGGGTCCGCCTCTTCAAGCTCCGCTCTCAACGCGGCGGGGCCAAGTCGCTTCAGATCGGCGGCAACCTGCGCACGAATTTCCGGCGAGCTGGGAGGCGATGCCGGCAGGCCGCAGATATAGTTCATGAGGTAAAAACCTGTGCCGCCGCTTATGATCGGCAGAACGCCCCGCCCAGAGAGTTCTGAGGACAGCGCGTCGGCGCGCATCACAAACTCCCCTGCGGTGTATTGTTCATCGGGATTTTTTATGTCAATCAGATGATGAGGAAGACGACTCAAAAGATCTTTGGAGGGTTTCGCAGTACCAATATCCATACCCCGGTAGGCCTGCATCGAGTCCGCGGAAATGATCTCGGCAGAAGAAAAGTCGGTCTGCCACGCGTCGCGCAGACGGGGAACCCATGTGGAGGTCCCTGCGCCAAAGACAGCGTCTAAAAGGTCGGTTTTCCCCGATGCGGTTGGTCCTGCAAGGATGAACGCATCAACCGGCAATGAGTTTGTAGCCAATGGTCTTATCAAGAATTTCCTGAGTAGCCATGGAAACGACTTTGCCGTTATTTTTCTCTACTTCCGGTGTCCGCAATACCGCAAGCTGATACGCGCGCATTGAGACCGCGGCAGCAAGCTCGTATGCATTTCCTGAAAAATTGATTAGAGATTCAAGCGGCATTATCATTGATTGTCTCCTCGCATGGCATGATAATTGAATAATCCGGAATAAAAACTATACAAAAAAGCTGGCCCGGCTCTCAGAGGCCAAGCTCCCCAAGCCTTTTATCCAACTGTGCAAGAATTTGCTCCTCATCGAAATTCACATTCGACGGCTGTGGGTTGCCAGACTCATTGCCCGTCCTGGATGTATTCGAAGCGTGCCCGGCCGGCGAACCGTTCGCCGCTGTTCGTCCACCTCTGCCGGGGAGCGTCTGATTTTGCATTTTCTTTACGTCATCGAGCAGAAAAAGTCCCGCCAAAATCGCGACGCGTAAGGGGTCCGCAACATTCATTCGGGACGAAATGCGCGCATACCGCTGTTTGAGCTCATCGACCAAATTCTGGATATATTCGGGGCTGTCATCAGTCTTTATTGAAAAAGACTGGCCGAGAATCTCGATATGCATGGGCTGATTAGAAGATATCGAGCTCATTTTCGCCTCCGCGAAAGGGGGCATCCTGGGATTCAAGATCCGGCTGCGAATTCTCGTCCGGCTCTTGGACACTTCCCCCTCCCTGATCCGATTCGGATGTATCTTGCGCTTTGCGACCAGGCGGCTGCTGGCCGAGTCGGGTTTCCTCCGGTGCACGCGATGCCGTTTCTTGTTCCTGAGCAGGAAGTTCCGCCGACTCAGAATTCGAGCCAAGCGACATTTCCAGCACCATATCCTCGAACGAGTCGAGTTTTGAAAGCGCCTGGATCAGCCCCTGCTCTATCCGGTCCTGCTCGGACTTTAACTCTTCAGCCTTGGATTCCAGATCCGCAACCCGACGCTCCGCGGTGAGGGCGCGCTCCCGGTAATGAGCGATTTCGTCATCGGCCGCCTGCGCCTTGCGCTCCATCGCGGCGGCCCGCTCTTCGGCCTCTGCCGCCCTGAGCTCGGCCTGCGCGGCTTTCTCTTCTGCCTCTTTCGCTCGGGCGACAAGGCCCTCGAGGCGCGAAGAATTCTCAGTCACCGCGCGCGCCTGCACCGCGAGCTGGCGCTCAAGCTCGGCATTCTGACTCTTGAGCAGCTCCTCGGATTTTGCGGCATCCGCGAGACGCCTCTCCTGGTCTGCGTTTTCCTGTCGAAGCTTCGTTATGAGAACGACCGCTTTTTCAACCCGCGCTTCAAGCGCCCGGACCTGCTCAAGATTCAGCATATATCACCCCTGAAGGGCCGCCTTTGCCTTCTCCACGATGACATCGAAGGCCGCCGGATCGCGCACGGCGATGTCGGCGAGCATCTTGCGGTCGATCTTCACTTCGGCCTTCGCGAGACCTTCAATGAAACGACTGTAGCTGAGGTCTCTCATGCGGCATGCGGCGTTGATGCGCGCGATCCAGAGTCTTCGATAGACGCCTTTTTTATCTCGTCTGTCCTTATAGGCATCGGAGAGCGCTTTCGCGACCGCGTCCTTGGCAACCTTATAGTTTGAATGCCGCCGACCCCAATAGCCTTTGGCAATTTTGAGTATCTTCTTGCGATGATCTTTTCTTCTGGTTCCGTCTACTGCTCTAGGCATAGCCTGTTTCCTCCAAGTTCTCTCTCAACCATAGGGAAGAAGCTTCTTCCTGATCTGATACACGGGACCCGCATCGAGGAATCCGGCTTTTCTCAGGTTTCTCTTGCGCTTGGTTGTCTTTTTTGTGAGAATGTGCCGCAAGTTCATTTTCTTGTATTTTATCTTGCCGCCCGCCGTCAGCGTATAGCGCTTGGCCGCGGCTTTCTTGGTCTTCATCTTGGGCATGATCCACCATCCTTCTCTTGCATCAGTGTTCTGATCCCGGGGCGGTCGTTGCGGTATCGCCCTCCGGCTGTTTTTTCGCAGCGCCTGCTTTGGGCTGGAGCACCATCGACATAAATCGGCCTTCCATTGAAGGCGGGCGCTCAAGCACAAATGAGTTTTCCAGTTTTGCGAGAATTCTTTGAAGGATTTCCTCGCCTATTTCCGTATGCGCGAGCTCCCGGCCGCGGAACCGGATGGTAACCTTGACTTTATTACCCTCGTCGAGGAAGGACCGCACGTGATTCGCCTTAAAGTCGAGATCGTGCTCGGCAATTTTAGGCTGCATGCGGATTTCCTTGAGTTCTGTGACCTTGGATCGCTTTTTTGCATCTTTTACTTTCTTTTCCTGCTCAAATTTGAACTTGCCATAATTGAGCAGCCTACATACAGGTGGAACCGATTGCGGCGCAACTTCGACAAGATCAAGCCCTGCTTCCCTTGCGATACGCAATGCCTCGAGAGTGGAAACAATCCCTCTCTGTTCTCCATGCTCATCGATCAGACGCACTTCACGCACACGGATCTGCTCGTTGATCCGCAAATCTTTCTCTGCCAACTGGCCTCCTCTGCCATGGGGCTACTCTTCTTAACGGGGGAAGAAAAGCGCCCATCACCCTTCTGTCATTCCGACAGCTCAAAGGCGCGGCGTATATTACCATACTCATTCCTAGAGGTAAAGCCCCGCAGGAATGTTATTTACAAATATCGCACCAGCACGCAAAAAAGCGTGCCGCCGTTCATGCTTGGTTCGCCGAACCAAGCACCTCGATGTTCTTATGCATATAGAGCTTTTTGAGCTCATCGCGTGCCGGCCCAAGGTACTTGCGCGGATCGAATTCTTCCGGATGCTCAGAGAGCACTTTGCGCACCATGGCGGTCATGGCCAGGCGGCCGTCGGAATCGATATTGATCTTGCACACCGCGCTGCGGGCCGCTTTCCGGAGCTGTTCCTCGGGGATGCCTACGGAATCGGGAAGCTTGCCGCCGTACTGTTCGATTGTCCGCACGTACTCCACGGGCACCGACGACGATCCATGCAACACGATGGGGAATCCGGGGATTCGTTTCTGCACTTCTTCGAGAATGTCGAAGCGGAGCGGGGGGGGAAGGAGTACGCCATCAGCGGTGCGCGTGCACTGCTCCGGTTTGAACTTCGCGCGCCCGTGGCTCGTGCCGATGGAAATGGCGAGGCTGTCCACTCCGGTTTTCTTGACGAAATCCTCGACTTCCTCGGGGCGGGTGTAGTGGCTCATCTCCGCGGATACCGCGTCTTCGATGCCCGCGAGCACGCCGAGCTCACCCTCGACGGTGACATAGTCCTTCTGGGCGTGGGCAAATTCGACGACTTTCTTCGTGAGCGCGACATTCTCGTCATAGGGAAGATGCGACCCGTCGATCATCACTGAAGAAAAACCGTTTTCGATGCAATCCACGCAGAGTTCGAAGCTGTCGCCATGATCGAGGTGCAGGACGATGGGGATCGCGTATCCAAGCTCCTTCGAATATTCGACCGCGCCTTTTGCCATATATCGCAGGAGCGTCGCGTTCGCGTATTTGCGCGCGCCCGAAGAGACCTGCAGAATCACGGGGCTTTTTGTCTCGACACATGCCTGAATGATCGCCTGCAGTTGCTCCATGTTGTTGAAATTATAGGCGGGAATGGCATAGCCGCCTTTCATCGCCTTGCGGAAAATCTCAAGGCTGTTGACAAGTCCAAGCTCTTTATAACTGGTCATGAATTCCTCCGACAACCTACAATTTATTTTTACCGTAGGTTATTGTCGTTATATAAAGAATCATGCGATTATGCAACGGGTTAAGGGAATATGGTGCAAAAATGATGCGCGGCGGCAAAGAATTCCGTTTCGGACCAACCTTTACATGGTATATTTTGAGCGCCATGCTGCTGTCTGTTTTTCTGGCCGGCTGCGACCGCGCGCCCATACACGCGACGGTGGACGAGGCCTTTGCCCTTGTATACCCTGAACTCTCGTCAAAAGTCGTAAAAGAATTCCCTCCGATACCGATAAACACCAGGGAAGGCGCTAAAAATTCGGACGCTTATCTCCCTTACCCTTTACAGCCCGGCAGAATAGAGGCACTCGTCAACGCTCTCGACGATAAAAACCGCCCGAAAGCCTCAGAGAGGGCAGGCAGTGCCTCGCCCATTCAGATTTTCGTGACGAGCCCGGCCGTCGCGGAGACTTTTCCCCCATCGAGGCTCGACGCTCATACCGTGGGTATCAATCTGCTCGCGCCGGCGGATTCCTTCTTTTCCGTCGAATGGGACAGCGAGTGGGCATACCGCGAACTAGGGCTCATCGCCGGCTATCGCCTCGCCTCACTGCGAAAAAAGGAAGATGCGGCCGCTTCGGCCGCCATTCTCTTTTCGCGCGGCACAGGAAGGGGCCAAAAAGAACTCGATGCCTTCACCCAATCGTTTGAAAAAGGCTTCCGGCTCGCCGGCTCCCGCGCTTCGGCCCCCCTGCCACCCGCTGGGGCGCTCTCGGTATTCGATGTCGAGTCCATGGGCCTCCCCGGCAACCACCTCGAACAGGTCCTGTCGGCATTGAGGCAGGCTGAAGACAGGAAGCCACGGCTTCTGGTCCTGGCTTCGGGAAGCCGGCTCGCGCTGGAAAAAGCCATCGGGATGAAAGATATCGACATAATGGCGGATGTCAGAAGTCTGGGCCCGGATTTGCCTGTAAAAAAAATATTTGCCGCAATTGGAGAGAACACTCCGGCTCTTATTTCAGCCATCAGAAATTTAGCAAAAAAAATAGAAGAAGGGGACGCGGCACTGGAGACCGTGCGCGTCTACCCCACCATTGTTCTCTCAAAAGAAGCCAAGCATATTCGGGCAATCGTCGATGAGGAAACCCCTAAGGCCGCGAAATAAAGGCCCCCTCAAGGAGAAACACAAGATCCCTTCACTTTAAAAGGCGAGCTCCGTCCCCGTCCAACTGTAGAAAGCCCTCTGTCCGAAAACGGACTTGATTCGCGCATAGTTTTCAATGCCGGTACAATGGCAGCAGCCGAGCCGCTCGATATGGAATTCATCCAAAGTGTGAATCACCCTGTCGGCCAATTCGCCGTCCGCGTTGTTCAAATGAAACCCCCCAAGCACAAGACGGAATTTCGGCCCTTGTCCGGGACTGTCTCCTTGGGCGAGCGGGCCCGCTGAATGACGCGCGGACCTGTCGGCGAAAGCCTCTGCCGCCGCTCTGACGATATTCGTGATGCCCCGATGCGAACAGCCGCTGATCACGCTTATGGCATCCTCTTCCTCTATCACGAGGAACTGCTCGTCGGCAAACCGGTCGGGTTCCAGGCCGCCATTCCTCATCACGAACAGATTATCGAAGTGTGTGTCCCACACATTTGCGAGGGGAATGCCGGTCATGAGATGCACGCCAGGAAAAATTTCCTTGGGGTGGCTTACTCTCTGGAGACGGTCTTCGAAAAGCTCTTTGTCGTATGGGATGCCTATGAACTTTTTGTCTTTATTGTATTTGGGCTCGAAAAAGCCTTCTTTTATGAATATTTTCGCGCTGGTGTTCGCTCTACAAAAGGCCTTGAGCCCTCCCGCGTGGTCATAATGGCCGTGGCTGACGATGAGAGCCTCGACTTTTCCAATATCGACTCCAAGCGCCTGGGCGTTCTTCAAGAACCTGTCACCCTGTCCCGTATCAAAAAGGAAACGGTGTCCGCCGTGCTCGATGAAGAGGGAAAGCCCATGCTCGGCACTGAGCCCGCCGGCATACACGACATTCTCGACAAGCATGATGATTTTCATTCTGGCCCCCTCTGGCAATGCGGATTGGAACTGTCCAAAGCCTAGCGCGCCTATGGGCTCATGCCAAGTATGCGCCGGAGGTTTGAGGAGACAGAGATTCTCAAGGCTTCAATATCGAGGCCCCTCAGAGTCGAAACAACCTGATATGTCCTTTCAATATCGAGAGAACTCGAAGGTTTGCCCCGGTGGGGCATGGGGTTCATGTAGGGAGCGTCGGTCTCGAGCAGAAGCCGCTCTTCCGGCACGAGTGCAAGCGCGTCGCGCAAGGGCTGGCTCTTCTTATACGTTATGTTCCCCGCAAACGACAGGTAGCAGCCGGCCCGCAGAAAGGAATCCGCCTCCTCGGGCCCGTAGCCGAAACAGTGGATGATGGTGGGAATGTGGCGCGCGCAAGATTGCACAAGCGCGAATGTATCCTGGAAGGCTTCGCGCGAATGCACGATCAGAGGCAGCTTATGGCTCAGGGCGAGTTCTATCTGCGCGCCGAACAGCTCTCTCTGGGCCTCCGGGCCGGCGTCCATGTGGTGGTAGTCGAGGCCGCACTCGCCGAGGGCATCGATCTCGGCGCCGATATCGCGTTCCAGAGCCTCCAATGAGGCTTTGGGGTTGTCCAGCGCCTCGCGGCCGGGCCATATGCCGGCCGCCCAGCGTATCGGAAGCTCGATCGCGCGTGCGGGGCCGGCTCCGGGTTCCTCGGCCATCCCGGCGAGGCTCTTTTCGACAAGAGCGCGGCGCCGGCCGAGATCGCCCGGGTCGACGCCGATGTCGAGAATGAGTGCGCCCGGCTGCGCCGCGTATGCCGCCACGACTCCATCGAGCGCGAAAACTCCAAGCCGCTGCGCCACCATCTCGAGGTGGGCGTGACTGTCGGTGAACACTCCGCTCATGCGGTGCGCTCGGTGCCGATCGCGAGTTCGTCCCCTGACATGCCCACGCGCACCGCGTCCCCTTCGAGGATCTGCCCCGCGAGCAGTTTTTTCGCGATGGGGTTCTCAAGGAGGTTCTGGATAGCCCTCTTGAGCGGCCGGGCGCCGAACTGCTGATCGAAGCCTTCCTTTGCAATATAACCCCTGGCGGCGTCATCCACGGTGAGCGCGATGTTTCTCTGGGCGAGACGACCGGCGAGTTCGCCGAGCCTCAGGTCGGTGATCTTGCGGATCATGGACTCGTCGAGCCTGTCGAAGACCACGATCTCGTCGATGCGGTTCAAGAATTCGGGCTTGAAGTAATTCTTGAGGAGATCGTCGATCCGGGAACGGACTTCATCCATGCTTTTCATCGTCAGAATAAATTCCGAGCCTATGTTGCTCGTCATGATGATGATGGCGTTGCGGAAATCGACGACCCGGCCCTGGCCATCCGTGAGGCGTCCGTCGTCGAGCATCTGCAAGAGCACATTGAACACCTCCGAATGGGCTTTTTCGACTTCGTCGAAGAGCACGACCGAATAGGGCCGTCTGCGCACCGCTTCCGTGAGCTGGCCGCCCTCCTCGTAGCCGACATATCCCGGAGGAGCCCCGATGAGCCGCGACACCGAATATTTCTCCATATACTCGCTCATGTCGATGCGGGTGAGGGCGCGTTCATCGTTGAACAGGAACTCCGCGAGCGCCTTTGCGAGCTCTGTCTTGCCCACGCCCGTGGGGCCCAGAAAAAGGAATGACCCCAGGGGGCGACGCGGGTCCGAAAGCCCCGCCCTGTTGCGCCGGATGGCGTCGGCGACGGCCCGCAGCGCGCCTTCCTGGCCGATCACGCGTTTGGCCAACTGCTTTTCGAGCTCGACATACTTCTGCATTTCGCTCGAAAGCATCTTCGAAACGGGAATGCCCGTCCAGAGCGACACTACGCGGGCGATGTCCTCGTCGGAGACTTCCTCGCGCAAAAGTCTCGGTGTATCCTTCTCTTCCTGCACTTTCTTGGAAAGCTCTTCCAGTTTGCGCTGTGTCTCGACGAGCCTTCCGTATTTGATCTCGGAGGCCTTCGCGAGCTGACCATCACGGACGAGCTGATCGATCTCAACCTTGTATTCTTCGATTTTCTGCTTGAGCTGCCGGATGTCCTCGATGACCTGCTTTTCCTTCTGCCAGCGCGCGACCATCGTGTCGCGCTTTTCGGAGAGATCTGCGATTTCTTTTTCCAGCTTGCCGCGGCGCTCGACGGAAGCCGGATCATTTTCCTTCTTCAATGCGTTGGCCTCCATACGGAGCTGGATCAGCTTGCGCTGAATCTGGTCGAGTTCGGTGGGCTGGCTCTCGATCTCCATTTTAAGCCGCGAGGCGGCCTCATCGACGAGGTCGATCGCCTTGTCCGGCAGAAACCGCGAGGTGATGTAGCGGTCAGAGAGTTCTGCCGCCGCGATGAGCGCATCGTCGCGGATGCGAACGCCGTGGTGCACTTCATAGCGCTCTTTGAGACCGCGCAGAATCGCGATGGTGTCCTCCACGCTGGGCGGAGCGCAGTATACCGGCTGGAACCGACGCTCGAACGCGGCGTCTTTTTCGATGTGTTTCCTGTATTCATCGAGCGTGGTCGCGCCGATCGCGCGGAGCTCTCCGCGCGCGAGGGCTGGCTTCAGGAGGTTGGAAGCGTCCATCGCCCCTTCGGCGGCGCCGGCGCCCACGAGCGTGTGCAGCTCATCGATAAACAGAATGATTTTGCCGTCCGACTTGCCGATTTCATTGATGACCGCCTTGAGACGCTCCTCGAACTCTCCGCGGAATTTGCTCCCCGCGACGAGCGAGCCGAGGTCGAGCGCGAGGAGCTTTTTATTCTTGAGGCTGTCGGGGACATCGCCTGAAATGATGCGCTGGGCGAGGCCTTCGACGATCGCGGTCTTTCCGACGCCTGGCTCGCCGATGAGCACGGGGTTGTTCTTGGTTCGCCTGGAGAGGACCTGCATGACGCGCCTTATCTCCTCGTCCCGTCCGATCACGGGGTCGAGCTTCCCTTCGTGCGCGAGCGCCGTCAGGTCGCGCGTGTATTTCTCCAGCACCTGATACTTCTCTTCGGCGTTCTCGTCGGAGGCGCTCTGCGAGCCTCGTATCGACTTGAGCACGGCAAGCGCGCCCTCGCGGGTAATCCCTGAAGATTTCATCAGGGCCGCGACGCGGGACTCTACGGCGATGAGCGCCAGAAAAAGGTGCTCGCTCGCGACGAATTCATCCTTCATCGCCTTGGACTCGGCTTCCGCCTTCGCCATGATTTTCTGCATCGCGGGCGAAAAATAGACTTGTGCCGCCTCGCCGTATGCCTTGGGCAGCTTCTTCATGAGCTCCGCGTTGCCGTGTTCGAGGCGGGCGCGATCTATCCCCAACCGCTCGAGGAGAGAAGGCACGACGCCGCCTTCCTGTTCCATAAGAGAGGCCAAAAGGTGTTCAGGCTCTATCGAGCTGTGATCGTTTTTCTGCGCAACGGAAGTGGCGTCCCGCAACGCTTCCTGCGCCTTTAGAGTAAACTGTTCATAATTCATACTGTTGATTTCCTTTGGGATTCCGCGTGTTTTTTCATGATTAAGTATACAAAATCAGACAGCCGGCGGCAAATACCGGCCCACGGAAAAAACCATGGCGCGCCGCTTCAATCTCCCGCGGATTTTTGATAGAGTTCGCGCATGGACGAGAATAACGAACGATCACAGGCGCGAACTCAGACCACAGAGAGACCGCCTCTACCCAAGGACTTCCGCGCGATCGTCATGTACGGCATGTCCAAAGAGGAGGCCCTCGCCATCATGAAGGCAGTCAAGGCGATTTCACCTTCAATGCGGGACACGGCTTTTGCCATGACCACCGACACTAATATCGCCTGGCCCCTTGGCCAACTCATCGCGGAATTGGGTGAGGAACACAGAATGATGAGAAAATGGACTGAGGCACAGAGGACAAAGCCCGAGTGAGCGAAGTCTCAATGAGGGCCACCGGGTCTTCCCCAAAACGAGCCCTTCCCGAAGCGCTCTGGCCTCCACGGCCGCCGATACCGCGCCGCTTATTCCTCTTCGAAATCTGGAATTTTCTCCTTGAGCGAATGAATGAAATCGTCGCCGTTCACGCCTTTTTTCAGGGCGATGAAGACGACATTGTCGCGGCCTGAAATGGTGCCGATGACTTCATCAAACCCCATATTATCGATGGCGAGCGCGACAGAATCGGAGTGGCCGGAGAAGGTGCGCACGACGGCGATGCTCTGGTTCCAGTCGATCGACACATAACCACGCAAAAAATCCTGAATGTAATGCCGCTCGGATTCCCTGCGCTCTTCTTCGGAAGGAATGGAATAATAATAGCCGGAACGGCCATCCGACAGCTTACCGACTTTGAGGTACTTCAAATCCCGGGAAAGCGTCGCCTGGGTGACCGAATATCCATGATCCTCAAGAAGCTGCAACAGTTTTTCCTGAGAATCAACCCTATTTTCCTTGATGATCGCCTTGATCGCTTTCAGCCGTTCAGTCCGTTCTTTCATAATTTCTCCATACGCCGCATCTTCCCCTCAGCCCGCATCACGGCAGAGCGCTCGCATTCAAAACCGCATTTCTTCACGCGCACTGTGAGGGAATAATTCATAGACGGCAAGTGTATATTATTGCATGACTATGCAAAAAACGCAAGAAAAAGGATTAGTATGTCAAGACTCGATTGCAATGTCCCCATTTCACTCGGGCTGAGCGAGTGGCCAGTTTCTTCATTGTGTCTGAATGAACGCGTCGGGGTACGGAGATGAGCGGTCCGGTAGGGAATGCCGTCAATATTCCCTTTTCTCATAGCACCTGACAGATAAAAGCAACGAAACCGCCCCGATGAAGAGGATGAACAGTATTGTCAGCGCGTATCTCTGCGGAGCATTCAGCGTAACCAGCCATGAGATAAAAGGCCCCGCGTTTCCTTCCGTCGACTTGTAGATTATGTTTTTCAACAATGAAGAACCCAGAAACGAGACTGAAAAGAAAACTATGAACAGAACCGCCTGACCGCCTACCAAGCCGAATTTATAATATGCCGGATATGTAAGAAACACGAGTATCAACCCCAATACACATCCCGTGGTATATCCGACAGTCGGATTTTCAATAGCCTCTTGGTGCGCAATGGAACCGAAAATCTTCTGTGAAACAAGTCCGAGCATCGTCATGACAATAAAAACGATGGCCGTAAGTACATACCTGCTGATAACTATTTTGGCTCGTGAATATGGCATACTGCATATGATGATATCTGTTTTGTATTTTTCATCGCTTTGAAATGTCATCCCGCACAACAGGAATCCAAAGACAAACAATACGAGCACTGGTCCGATAGGGAATTGATATTCGGCAGCCGGAATAATCACTGTTGATATGGGAAGTAGCACAACAGATCCTATGATCGCCGCGAGGAACAATCTTTTCAACGGCAAGATATCACGCATCATAAGTGCTAGCATTCCTCTTCCTCCCGATTCACTTTGTCAGCCACCACAAGATGATATAAAATATCATCAAGGTTTGCGTGGATCATACTCGCAGAACCTTCAGCAGCATGAGCAGCATCATGTTTATTGATAAGCAGATGTGTCTGAGAATTCTCCTTATGTACGCATATCGTGTATTCTCTAAGTTTTTCGATAATACTATCTGATTCTGTTGTAATAAGATAATAATCATCAGACAGATTGCTGATCGGTGCGAATATTTTGATTTTTCCATTAACGATAATCGCTGCCGAATCCGCTATTCTGTCAACATCTGATAGGATATGGGTGGAAAAAAGAACCGAGCCGTTTCTCTTCCTAGAGTAGTCTTCTAGTTCCGAAAGAACAATTCGTCTCACCACCGGGTCCAGCCCGGAGGTCGGTTCGTCAAGAATCAATAATTCGCATTGCCTTGCAAGCGCAATGGCCAACGACAGTTTGGTTTTCATCCCTTTGGAATACGTCGCTATATGCTGATTTTGCGGTAATTCATATCGCTTCAGCAACTTTTTAAACTGATCATAGTCAAATCTTTTTGACATTTTACCGATGATGGACGCTATTTCAATTGGATTGAGGGTGCCCCAGTAGTAGCATTCATCATAGACAAAAGCTATATGTTCCCGATACTTGTAATCTTCAGGCCTTACTGTATGACCCATTACCTCAATGTTTCCCGCATCCGATTTTATCAATCCCATGATTATTTTGATAGTCGAAGTCTTTCCGGCACCATTGGGTCCTATGAAACCAAGTACCTGGCCTTCGGGGATATTGAAACTCACCTGTTCCAAATTGAATCCGGGATATTTTTTGCTGAGTCCGTCAACTGCAAGATTTATCATGGTATAACCAATCCTCTCTTTAAGTCTTGACGAATGGGCAATAATACCATTATATGGTATATTCTCTTACACAGCTTCGTAGGATAGGTTTGATTCGGTTACACTCCTTCATTCTCTTTACGGGTCTCGTAGACTCTGAACCATGCTGAGCAGCAACCTAGATTTCTTGTCTTGCTCTCGCGATCAGTGTAACCACTATCCATACCCCTCAGTTGGCATTTTTTATCAGACCTCCTTAAAACTAATCAAAAATAGTTGCTCTACATTGTTTGCTGTCGGTAAGTGCCGAGAAGTCGCAATACTTTAGTACATTTTGAATAGGTTCATCTTTTACCCATTCACATGATCCGGTTTCTTGTACAGCATTAATGGCTCTGAAAAAACACATACTGCAAATCAATTTGTTCTTACATTCTTTGCATATTAGGTCGTTATAGGTTGGTGCTCGTACCTTTCCCAGTGCATTGAGTATTGGATGATTAGCAATTTGTTCTATACCGTCTTGAAAAATATTGCCTAAATACATGAAATTTTCTGGCATCATTACACATGGTCGCGTATTGCCTCTTGGGTCTATTACCCAGGTTCTGGTGCCCATACCACAGTTTGCGCGTTTTTGAAGCATATATTTTACGAATTCCTCATCTACTGTATGAAGAAAATCTTTATGTTTTTCTAGGATTGAAAGTTCATAAGCTGCAATTTTTTCTTTTCCCACCTTCAGTTTTTCCTCTTCCAATCGTTTGGCTTCTGTATTGCCTCTACCAATAGGAAATACAGGTGACCAGCTAAATAATTTAGCACCTAAACTCTTGGCTAGAGACAAAGTTTCATCTATATGAAATAGATTTTCAACAGTAACACACATTGCAACTCTTACTTTGAATCCTCTCTTTGATGCTTCTTTAATTGCGGCTACAGTTTTCCCCCATGATCCTTCTTTACCTCTAAATCTATCATGTGTACTGGGTACTGGCATCATAGGAATCGAGGCTAATGCTAAATACTATTTTAGCTGTTTTATCTTCAAAATGATCTAATATGTCATTATTAAGTAAAACCCCGTTTGTGATTAAAGCTATGAGTCTAATATTT
>Ga0209016_1001943_pt1 | contig 14992 bp, 13 predicted proteins | sample EPASupsiteSAE305_FD_187265 | JGI IMG/M metagenome (GOLD analysis project Ga0209016, IMG submission 187265) | Bioremediated contaminated groundwater microbial communities from EPA Superfund site, New Mexico - SAE3-05 (SPAdes) (version 2) | ecosystem: Environmental > Aquatic > Deep subsurface >...
ATAATGAATCCCAGCCGTAACGGCGGGCTGGTGACCAAAATTTCGTGAGAAATGGATTACTTTAATATCCGGATCCGATACCGAAATCGCATCAAGTATCGAACGGGTTGCATCGCGGCTTCCGTCATTAATATAAATAATTTCGGCTGGATAAGGAAGCTTACTTACAACCAGCTTCGTACGTCGGTACGACTCTGCAAGAACAGCTTCTTCGTTGTAACAAGGTACAATGATTGAGAGTTTTTTCATTCCCGCTAAGCTTTGAATGTATAGTATTTATTCATGATAAAATTAATCACCGTATAAAATGCCATCGCCAGCAACTGGTTAAAATAAGAATCGATGGTAAGGTGTTTATTCAGGTAAAGCAACAACCCCAACTGCATGAGGTAGCATATACCAAATACCACACCAAAACGAACAGCACCACGGGTCCACCCAATAGAGCTCTTAAACGTCCATTTTTTATTCAAAACAAAACTATTCAATACTCCTGCAGCATACCCGGTTATGTTTGATAAAACATCCGAACATCCTGCCATTTTCATCATTACCCATATAACAACTGCTGTAATCAGTGTGTTACTCACACCTACAACGCCGTATCTAATGGCTTGCTTTAACGTTTCCATTCCTATCTATAATAGCTGTTATTTCATCCTCAGACAGCTCCTTTACATTTGTTACCGTGTACACTTGCGATAAAAAGTTACCAAATTGGTTGCACTCTGCAATTGTTGCATCCAACAGAGCCTTTATATCCGTACGAATTGGTAACAAAAAAAGCAGTACAGCATACCTGTCCTTTATATCCATCCGCTCAATTTCGCAATCGGCTTTTTCCAGATAAAAGGCAAATTCGCGTTCAATATTCTGACGCTGGTACGCTTCAAAAGGTTTTTTATCTGCTGCCTGTAAGAGTACAAAGAAACGAAGTTTTTCGTTCTTTCCACCCAATCCGGTAGAAATATATATCTGTTTTTCTTCAGAAAGTTCAGACTCAAGGGTAATACGACTCTCCATAAGCGCTAGATGAGCCCAGTCTTTTAATGTTGAATCTGGCGACTGCACATATTTTTCGAGCGCCCTATAGGCTTTCACATTATGGGAAATGGCCAGGCGGGTAAGCGCAAACTTCTTATTCTCGTCGGTTACATCCGGCTCGGAAAGCCATCCGTCAAGTAATTCGAATTCGTCTTCATCAATCGGCCTCGCATTCTGTTTCATCCTGTCCGAATACTTAAAGTATTCAACCTGGCGTTCAACGGGCACACGTTCTTCCAAAATATGGAAATGCCCTTGCATCCCTTTGAACGAATCGTGAAACTTTTTAAACATATCATCCTTTTCATTCATACGCCACTTTATTTTGTATTCATTTAGAGAACAAACCAAACTTACGCAAAGTTATGCTAATTTCGCTAAAAAACAACTTTTCCATACATTCGCCCGTCTGTATAAGGGACGATTTACCGGTAAAATACCTACTAATCGGTATTGATACGAACTAATTTTAGGTTTACCTTTGCAACAGATATAAGATATATGAGATTATCAGAACTTAGTACAGGCGAAAAAGGGGTAATTGTAAAGGTAATGGGACGCGGAGCTTTCCGTAAACGCATTATCGAAATGGGATTCATCCGTGGTAAAATTGTAGATGTAATCCAGAATGCTCCTTTAAAAGATCCTATTCACTATAAAGTAATGGGATATGATGTATCGCTCCGACGGAGCGATGCCGCCTTGATCGAGGTGGTAAGCGAAACCGAATTTGCCAGCGTGCACAAGCCTGCGCAACAGCTTGCCGGCATTCCATCGGATAATTACGGACTTCCGTCTGATAACGACCTCGAGGCGCTCGCCTTAGACAAAGGTAAAATCATAAATGTAGCCCTTATCGGGAATCCTAACTGTGGTAAAACATCTCTCTTTAATTTTGCTTCAGGTTCGCACGAACATGTGGGCAATTACAGCGGTGTTACGGTTGATGCCAAGGAAGGTATATTTACGCAGAATGGTTATACATTTCGGATAGTTGACCTTCCGGGCACGTACTCTTTGTCTGCTTATACTCCCGAAGAGTTGTATGTACGACGCCACCTGATACAAGAGCAGCCTGATGTGGTTATAAATGTAGTTGACGCATCCAATCTGGAACGTAACCTATACCTTACCACTCAGCTTATCGACATGGATGTACGGATGGTGATTGCGCTGAATATGTATGACGATCTGGAAAAAAGCGGTAACAAATTCGACCACGAATCGCTGGCGAAAATGATTGGAGCACCTATCATTCCCACGATAAGCAAAACCGGATTTGGCATTGAGAATCTTTTCGACCGGGTTATTTCTGTATACGAGGAAACCGACCCTATACTCCGGCATGTTCATATAAACTATGGAGATACTATCGAAAAGAATATAAACTCTTTGCGTAAAATGCTAAAAAGGAATGGCAACGTTGATAAGACGTTCTCTAAACGTTACCTGGCCATCAAATTACTTGAAAACGACAAGGAAGTACAACAATACGTAAAAGGATTGCCTGAAACAAAGTCTATTCTTGAAGCCTGCGATCTGTACTCGCAGCAACTGGAAGAGATGCTGAAGGAAGATGCCGAAACGGCTATTACTAACGCGCGTTACGGGTACATATCGGGGGCGTTACGTGAAACTTTTGTTGCAAACAAAATAAAGGAAGTTAGCAGTACCCAGATTATCGATCTTTTTGTAACTCACAAGGTACTTGGTTTCCCTATCTTTATTTTTTTTATGTGGTTTATGTTCGAAGCCACCTTCAAGCTGGGAGAATATCCTATGCTATGGATTGAATGGGGTGTAGAACAAATAGGCAATTTTGCACGTAACTTTATGCCCGAAGGTCCTCTTAAGGACTTGCTGGTAGACGGCATTATCGGCGGTGTTGGGGGTGTGATTGTCTTCCTTCCCAATATCCTTATTTTATACCTCTTTATTTCCTTTATGGAAGATTCGGGATATATGGCACGTGCAGCCTTTATTATGGATAAGATTATGCACAAGATGGGACTTCACGGCAAATCCTTTATTCCTCTTGTTATGGGATTTGGATGCAATGTACCTGCGATTATGGCCACAAGAACCATCGAAAGCCGGAATAGCCGCATGATCACCATGCTGATCAATCCTCTTATGAGCTGCAGTGCGCGGCTTCCTGTATATGTACTCCTTACCGGAGCCTTTTTTGCAGAGAATGCCAGTACGGTTTTATTGATTATGTATTCGTCGGGTATTATGCTGGCAGTCGTCATGGCAAAACTTTTCAAACGTTTTCTTTTCAGCAAAGAAGATATTCCTTTTGTTATGGAACTTCCTCCCTATCGAATGCCTACAAGCAAATCGATTCTGATTCATATGTGGGAAAAGGCCAAGCAATACCTGCATAAGATGGGTGGTATTATTTTGGTTGCGTCCATATTAATCTGGTTCCTCGGGTACTTCCCCAGAGAAACAGAACAAGGCAAGGTGTTTGATGCCAAAATAGAGAAGGTTCAAAACAGCACATTGCCGTCGGAAACTAAAAATGAATCGATCGCAGAACTGAGTAGACTTAAAAACATGGAACATCAGCAGAACTCCTATATCGGACGAATCGGACAGGCAATTCAGCCGGCATTAGCTCCACTGGGATTCGACTGGAAAATCAGCGTCAGTCTTCTTTCCGGAATGGCAGCCAAAGAAGTAGTCGTAAGCACCCTAAGCGTTTTATATACAGGAGACTCGGAAAACAGTCAGAGTCTGCAGAGTAGACTTCAATCGGACAAGGATAAAGAGGGTAATCCTGTATTCTCTCCGTTGGTTGCTCTTAGTATGATGCTATTTGTGCTTATTTATTTTCCGTGTGTAGCCACAGTTACCGCTATTGTAAATGAGTCTAAGTCGTGGAAATGGGGCGCCTTTGTAATTATATACACCTGTACGCTAGCCTGGCTGGTATCATTTGTTGTTTATCAACTTGGAACTATTTTCATAAACCTCTTTATTTAAAACAAGATGGACAAGAATCGTATTCACTGGGGAATTATTGGTTGTGGCGACGTTACAGAAAAGAAAAGTGGTCCGGCTTTTTATACCTTGCCTCATACAAAGCTGACTGCCGTAATGCGCCGGGATGCTGCAAAAGCAGCCGATTATGCAAAACGACACAACGTTAGCAATTGGTACGACAATGCTGTTGATTTAATAAACGACCCAGAAGTTGAGGCAATTTATATCGCTACCCCTCCCGATAGCCATGCAGAGCTAACCATCATGGCATTGGAAAAAGGCAAGCCGGTATACGTTGAAAAGCCGATGGCACTAACGTATCTGCAATGTAAGGAAATGATTGAAGCTTCCGAAAAATTTCAGATACCTCTTTACGTGGCATACTATAGAAGAGAACAGCCCTACTTCCTTAAAGTTAAAGAGCTGCTTGATAATGGCATAATTGGAGATCCTAAGCACGTTTCCCTGCGTTTAGTACGCGAGCCCCTACCCTGCGACACCTCAGCAATTAAACCATGGCGACTGGACTTCAGTAAGTCCGGCGGGGGATATTTTGCCGACATGGGATCTCATCAGCTTGATATGCTGATGTTTCTTTTTGGGACCATCGAAAGTCAACAGTCTTTTGTTACGAACAAAGGACATCTTTACGAAACAGAAGATTACGTAAGTTCTATATTTCAATTCAAATCAGGAGTAAGCGCTCAAGCCTTGTGGTATTTTACAGCGCCGAAGGGGGTATACGATGATTATGTTGAAATTGTTGGAACAAAAGGAACCTTGCGTTTTTCTATATTCGACATGACTCCCATTGTCGTAAAAACAGCGAATGAAGTCAGGTATGATGTAGGAAAACCAGCTATTGTGGAAGCTCCAATGATTAGCCGCGTAAGCACCGAACTGCTTGAAGGTAGCTATCAGACCCAAGGGTTGCGGGATGCTGCCGAAGTAACCCGGTTGATCGAAGAAATTCTATCCCCCTACTATGCATAAATAGCCTACAGATTGGATGAATTTTCAATTTTAAACTTCTATGATAAAACCACCTGATTGTTTTTAATGTTATATAATTCAAAAAGGGAAAAGTATATGTGGCAAGAAATAGCAATAATAATAATTGGGATCCTTACAGTTCTCTATGTAGGTTGGAAAATTTACAAGATGCTTACAACACCCAAGGATCCGGACAACCCTTGCTCTGGTTGCAGTGGTTGTTCTCTCAAAGACCAAATAAAAACAAAAAAAGAATGCAGCACAGCGCATTGAACAGAATAAATATTGTATATATAAAAAAGAAGAAAGATAGTAATCGCTTGTCAAGTGTTTACTATCTTTCTTCTTTTTTATATATTTAGTCAGGCTACTAAAATATCATCGGCCAATACAATAGTAAGTAAAGCCATTCTCTGCTAGTTCCGACTTATCATAAATATTACGACCATCAATTACCAATGGAACCCGCATCAATTTCTTTATTGCGTTCCATGAGGGCATTCTGAATTCTTTCCATTCGGTAACCAACACAAGGGCATCCGCATCAACAACCGAATCATATATGTCTTTTGCATACAAAACCTTACCATCTATTCTGCGCTGCGCCTCAACCATGGCAATTGGATCGTATGCCGTTACCTCGCATCCAGCCTCAACCATTTTATCAATAAGCACCAAAGAAGGAGCTTCTCGCATATCATCAGTTTCCGGTTTAAAAGCCAGCCCCCACAAAGCTATCTTTTTCCCTTCCAGATCACCGTTAAAATGCTTATACAACTTTTGGAACAATATGGTTTTCTGCATTTCGTTTACATCTTCCACTGCCTGCAAAATACGCATAGGATAACCATTGTCAACGCCGGTTCTAACCAAAGCCTTCACATCCTTAGGAAAACAGGAACCTCCATAACCACAGCCCGGATATAAAAAACGACTACCAATACGCTCATCCGTTCCAATTCCTTTTCGCACCATATTTACATCGGCACCTATAATCTCACAAAGGTTTGCAATATCATTCATAAAGCTGATACGCGTAGCCAACATAGCATTGGCAGCATATTTAGTCATTTCCGCAGAAGGAACATCCATGTAAATCACACGGAAATTATTTAACAGAAACGGTCTGTATAACTTAGACATCAAAGCTTCTGCCCTTTCAGATTCAACCCCCACTACTACCCGATCCGGACTCATAAAATCGCTGATAGCTGTTCCCTCTTTCAGGAACTCAGGATTGGAGGCAATATCAAAAGAAAGATCAACACCCCGTAAGTCCAGCTCATGCTGAATAGTTTGTTTAATAATCTGAGCAGTACCAACCGGTACGGTGCTTTTAGTTACCACCAACAAATATTTTGTCATATACCGTCCAATTGTCCGGGCTACATCAAGAACGTATTTAAGATCGGCACTACCATCTTCATCAGGAGGAGTACCAACAGCACTAAACAATACCTCAACATCATTAAGGCACTCTTTAAGTTCTGTCGTAAAATGAAGACGTTCGGCCTGAACATTACGCCGCACCATCTCTTCGAGTCCTGGCTCGTATATTGGAATTATTCCTTTCTTAAGATTATCGATTTTACGTGAATCAATATCAACACAATATACCTCCGTTCCCATCTCGGCAAAACAAGTTCCTGTTACCAAGCCAACATAACCAGTTCCAACTATTGCTACCTTCATAAGCTTAATCTAATTAGTAAAGTCGTGCGAATGTAATACAATTTTATGGTACATTTACGTTATTATATGAAAAAACATTTCAGACATGGGTAAAGAAAAAATTGCAAATATTTCTGTAATATCTTTAGATACATTAGGATTTATAAGAATTATTGCTGCAATTACTGTAATGCTTGGACACACCTATTGGTTAATTGAACAATATGCACCCGAAATATATATAAAAGGTATACTTCAATCTAAAATAATATGTTCAGACCTTTTCTTTATAATATCAGGGATGTCTCTTACAAAGCTCTATTCAAACAAAATTGCCAACAACAACTAAGCTTAGGTAAGTTCATTACATTTCGACTATCGAAGTTATATCCATTACTCCTTTTCTTTCTGCCTTTCTGCATATACTTACACTTATATCACCTTACTTATTTCTAGACGCCTGGTTGCCGGAATTTTATTACTCTTACGTTGGTCCTTCATGGGTTATTAGCGCATTCCTTATATGCTACATCGTTTTTTATTACTATTGCAAGCATCTTCAATCATTTTTTAAGAAACGCCTTACCTTTATGCTAGTTTTGATCATTGCATTCTCAATGTTACTATCGGCGTGGGGGTCAATTTACATTGAAAGCCCTGTAGTAGAAGGAGTGATTCATAAAAATCCAATAGCAAAACTTCCTCAGTTTTTCATGGGAGTTTTCCTTGCCTACTTGGCTGAGAAAAATTTCAAAGCCAATAAAATTCATATTTTAGGATCTTTAATCATTATAACCATAATTCTGGGGCTAGTAATAGCTGACTATAAATTTTCGTGGAGAGTTTTAATTACACCCTTTATAGGCACTATTATCTATTCATTAGCAACCAATCCTAAACTAAGCTTATTGTTCGATAATGAAAAAATTAAAGAATACTCAAACAGTAGCTTACCTTTATTCCTACTCCATTGGGTTATTCTTTGGGGCTATGTATTGATTTTAAGACTTTATGAAGGATACCAACTAACCGGATTGTCTGATTTAAATCTATTTATTACGACATCATACCAAATAAAAGACCCGGTAAGTCCATTCTGGGGATACTGTATCATGCTTATTATATCAATTTACTGTTCCAAAATATTGTATCTTAAATATATAAACCCAATCTCTCTTTACATAAGGAGTTATTACGATCGAAGACATCCAGTAGTTATATGAGAAATATTTTAATGCTATCAATCCTTTTTATGCTATTATTTAATTGTTGTGACAAGGTTACAGATCCGGGAAAGCAAAATTCGGATCCTTTAATTTTATTCACAGGAAGTTCGACAATAGCCATGTGGGAAAATCTTAATTCATATTTTGTTAATTTCAATATTTGTAATTCAGGTATTTCAGGAAGTACAACAGATACTATGATAAAAGAAAAAGAAAAAATGATATTTTCATACAACCCCTCTTTTATCGTGATGTATGCCGGGGAGAACGATTTGCTTTCAATTAGCCTTGACGAACTAAAAAGCAACATGGACTATTTAGTAGAAGAAATTCAATCTCGCCTTCCAAACACTCAGTTATTAATCCTTTCTTTAAAGCCAAGCCCCTACAGAAGATCTAAACATCCTGAGTTTATTAAAGCAAATTATTTCTACAAAGAATATGCCTCAAAATATTCTAATATTCATTTCGTAGACATCTGGAATCCGATGATAAATCAAGATAATAGTATCAACGGTATCTACTTTATGAAAGACAGTTTACATCTTTCCGACCAGGGATATGATTTAATATCTGAACTTACGTTAAACAAAATATTGTCTATTCAGCAAACTCAGGAAAACTGACTATTTACATACCTGCATACGCTTTGATAAATAATTCTTCATAGCTATCAACTATCTGTTTCCATGAATAACTATCCTTAATTATTCTCAGGTTATCCTGTTTCATCTGTAGAATCTTCCTCTCGTATCCACAATCATAGGTCAACATTAAAGACGAAACATCTTCTTTTGAAGTAAAATATAAAGCATTATCAGCGCAAACAGAACGATTAAATTCGTTATCATGAGCAACGATAAAAGTCTGACATGCCATAGCTTCCAGTAAAGAAGGATTTGTCCCTCCAACAGAATGGCCATGAAAATAGATACGTGCGTTATGTCTTAAACTATCCAAAGACTTTTTGTCGTATATACTTCCAACAAAACGAATGGAAGTGTTCGAATATTTTTGTTTCAGATAGAGACCATATTTGTTCTCAAAGTTACCAATAACAATAAATGGTCGGTCTATATACCGGGAAATTAGATAGCCATCAAGAATCGTTTCAATGTTGTTCTCCGGCTCAAGACGTGCTATCAAAAGATAAAAGTCTTGTTCTTTCAGAGAATAAGACTGCAAATAAGAGGGATCAACTTCGTTTACCGGTTCTGCACCATAAGGTATAAAGGTTGAATTCGTATTGAAAACCTTGCGATAATAATTCTGTATACCTAAATTGTCGGATACAAGATAATGCGATTTTTCAACTGCAATTTTTTCTAACTGCTTAATAAGCCATCTGGTTGGTCTGTTCCATTTGCTTCTCATCCATTCCAATCCATCCATGTTGGTTATCAAAACAGGATTCCTGCGACCGTTCATAAGATAATAAGATAGGGCATTACTGTGATAGCCACATTCAAGAATAATATCAAAATTCAACCGAAGAGCATCTTTTAAGCACAAAAAATCATATACAAAATTAGCGGAAGCTCCCATCCACTCCTCTGGACTATAAATATAACGGATAGCAACTCCATTAAAGCTCTTTTCAGGATAAATATGAAAATGAGGGTTGTATACAGTAACATCATGACCTTTTTTCACAAGACCTACAGAAAGAAACTCAGCAAATTGTTCGAATCCACCATAATTATTGGGTATTCCTCTGGTTCCTAAAATGGCTATTTTCATATCTATTCTATTCTTTTTAACTGTTCATCAATTTGTTTTATCATTTCCTCTTCACTAAATTTAAAGGATTTGATTCTCGCATTTGCAGAAAATTGGGCATACTTCCCTGACTCTAATATATAACGTATCTTTTCACTCAATTCGTCTATATTTCTTGAATCTATTCGAAATCCTGACATATCATCATCTACCAATTCCAAAGGACCTCCTACCGGCGGACAAATCACAGGGATACCATACGCCATTGCCTCGAGGATAGTTAAACCAAATGTCTCAACCCATAAATTGGGGATAGAAAGATTCAATAAAAGATCAGCTTCAAGTAAAAACGGATGAATATTTCGATGAGCAGGTAATATTACAAGATTTTCGGGAATTGCATTAAAAAAAGAATTAATATCCTGCTGCTGGCTATTAACTATGAGATTGAATTTATATTGGGGCAGTCTTTCGGCAAGTAAAACAAATTGATTTACTCCTTTATACTCCTTCAAAGACGAAATCATAAGAATATTTCCTGTTGTACTTTTACTTTTATTTCTCAAGTTTATTTGATTCAGAAATGCTGCAGGCAAAGCATTATAAATAATTGCAGACTGTTTTGAATATCTTATATATTGTTTCTGAACATATTTGGAAACAAAGAAAGTATAAGAAGAAAGCTTTTGCCACATGTAAACATAAAACTTATGAAGCAAATTTGGATTTACATAGGCTTCGTGAACATGGTAAATGACAGGAAAACGTAATAATCTCCCAGCCAGAGCCGGAGCAAAAGGGCAAATTGTATTGATGTAGAAAATAACATCATTCTTTTTGAATTGAAATGAAGCGATAAACATATATAGCTGAGCATAAACCAGCCTTATTAAGGTAAGAAACCTGTTGGATGTCCATTTATATGAAAACTGATGATATTTTACACCTTCTATTCCAGAAAGAAAACCTTCAGTGTTAGATGTGAATAATTCTACAGCATATCCTTTTGCCTGTAATCCACGAATAACCATAGACAATACCTGTGGACTTCCGCTAATATCGTTGTAGAGATGAAAGAAAATTATTTTTTTCATTTTTTAATTTCTTATTTATGTTGCAGGATCCTACGGATATGTAATCGGAACAAGAAAAAATAAAATTCCGACAATTTACGGCAAACCAAATACTTACTTTTCAACCAACTATTTGAATTATATGTATTGCATATTTTACATGTTTCGTAAATGGCAGCTTTACTAAAACTTACTCCTCCAAACTCCATATTAGCTATAATTTCGTCAAGAAAAAAAGCTGATAATTTATCCTTCTTTCTCATTAACAGTTCGTAATCTGCACATATTTTATATGAAGTATTAAACAGTCCGACTTGTTTAAATAATGATCTGTTATGTAACGATGCAACATGAGCAACAGTCATTTTATCACGAAATTCGTTCCACTTCCACCCTTTTCCAATCACTTTTAGAAAATGGTCATTTTCATCCAGGTAATTAACTTTGGCAGATATATAATCGAAAGAATTTATTTCTACAGAAGAAATTAATTCTATATACTTTTCTAATGCATTAGAAAGTAACCGGTCGTCAGCTCCTAAAAACATTATCCAATCACCTTTAGCTGCTTTAACTCCCTTGTTCCATGCATCATAAAGGCCATTATCTTTTTCACTTAAAACATAGTCTATATCGGAACTATATGAATTAATAACAGAAAGTGTTTCATCTGTAGAATCTCCATCAATAATGATCAGCTCTACTTCTGAATTTTTCTGCGAAATAATACTATCGAGACATCGTTTCAATGTCTTGCTGGCATTGTAAGTCGCTATTATTATGCTTATTTTCATCATATTCGGCATTTGTACATATTAATTCATATAAAAAACCAATAAACAAAATCAGATAAAACGACTCTCCACTAAAAAACCCGTTTACAACTAACGCAGTAAAATATACAGCAAGAACCGAGGCTATCAAAAGGATAAAAGCACTTTTGTTCTCTCCTGTAATTTTTGTTTTTCTACGAATCTTAATGAGGAGATTTACTGCAAAATAAAGAAATATCAAAATACCTAATAATCCCGTTTTAACCATTACATAAGCAAAACCATTATGTAAAATAGGAATATAATTCAATTCAATGCCAGGCAACAATAACTCCATTTCAAGATAAACCAGTTTACCAAAACCAAAACCTGCTATTTTTTGCAAAAGCGATCCTTGCATCATTGAATTATATGCTTCAAATAATTCATAAGCTCGCCAGTTATTAATTACAGAATCATAACCATCAAACTCCTGAACAAACATTTCATTTAATGAATTTCTCAATTTTTCAGCAACAAAACCATCTCCATTAATCATCTGATAGATAATGAAGGCAAGTATGATAAGAACTCCTGAGAACAGAATAACTCCAATTTTCTTATATTTGGATACAAACGAATAAAACAAATACAGCAAAATAAAAATTAAAAAAGAGAAGTAATAGACTCTGGAAGAAAAGTAATAAAGTACAGCACTATTTAGAAGTATAATGCCGAGAAGCAAATAGTGATTCTGAATCACTTTAAAAATCTCCTTATAGTAAAAAATACTGAAGAAAAGTGCTAGCATAGGAATGGGAGTACCTGTACCAATCGAATATCTTGTATCGTATGTATCAGAAACAAACACCGATCCAAATTGGAATGTTGCCTGGAGTAAATAATACAACGAATATATCGAGCCAAATGTCACAAAAAGAACCATTAACTTAGATAAGGATAGTTTTTTGCAAAGTATTACTCCAAATAAGAAAGACAATATCGGCGTCGAAAAGTAGACATAATCACGGATAATATCTATACGTTTAAACCCCGTACCAAGTCTCGTTCCAATAATCAGTAACAATACAAGAGGAAACAACACCTTATATCTTCCAATACTCAACTCACCGGTAAATATAAAATATCCAACAACAGCAACAGATAGGAAGTACGACAAAAACTGAAATTGGTATCCAAAAACAGCAATAACAAACAGCACCAGTATCAGTATTAATTTGTCTATTTTCATATTAATTAATTATTGAGCAACTATATTATTTATATGAATTCATTCTCTTTAGTACCTTATAGGTAAGATAAGGCCCAAATATTACTCCATATGAGTTTGCAAAAAACATGGTAAATACAACCCCCAATACTCCAAAGGTTGGAAGTAATAATGTACTAACCGGATATAAAAGAATAGCAAAAACAAGCACTATTACAAGCTGCAAGTTAAGATAGCGGCTTGTTCCATTTAAAAAATAGATAAAGATAGAGCCCAGATTACTAAAGACAGAAAATAAAAGCAAAGACAATGGCAAAAAGGATGGAATTGGAAGCTCTTGATTCAGCCATATTCTAAAACTAAATGGCAAAATAATCCACATGACAACTCCTATAATACTTACCCCTATCCACGAGATAAAAAGTTGAATAAATCCATGCTTTAGTTGTTTATAATTGTCTTTTGCATACGAATCAGTAAAGAAACTCCAGTACGGAGTTAATATCAGCGTAAAAATGGTAACAATTACATTAAAGTATTTGTATACAAGACTAAAAACAGATACATCTTCAGGTCCTACAAATTTTAGGATTATTATATTACTTCCCTGCAAAATAATCAGTGCTGATAATTGAATCAGAAAAAACCGCACACCTAAATTCAACAATTTATTACTTACCTCTTTGTTATAAAATTTTAGAGATGGCTTTAATAAAGCATACTTAGTATTAAAAGCATAGATAGATACTATTACCGAAATGAGCAATGTAGGTACAGTAATAATTAGGGAAAGGTTAAAAAGATCACCATCCAGATTTCTTCTAAGTAAAAAAAGCAATAAAAGAGAACACAATACGCCTGTGCAGTCAATTAAAGATGATAAAGCAGGTTTTTGATCTGCCAGAAAAATAGAATTAATCAATTTTGTAATTAGCTGCAACGATGTTGTAATTATTAGAAGTGACAACACACACCTTAAATTCGGAATGGAGATATCACTAATATTAAAAAAGGAAGCAATATCTACATAATGAACAAAAGGTAATCCAATAAATATCAAAAACAAAGAGATACAAAAAACAATCAAATAAGAGGAACTGATTAATTGTTTGTTCTTTTCCTGATTCCCTGTGGCTTTATTCACTGCAAAAAGATTTCTCATTCCGTTACCCAATCCAAGGTCAAAAAAGCTCAGCCAGGATATGGTTGTGTATAGCGTTATCCAAACTCCGTAGATTTTTGCAGACAATAAATCTAAAGTAACGGAGATTACGATAAAGTTAGACAATAAAAGAATTCCTTTTGCACCAAATAGCCATAGTATGTCCGTTTGAATCTTTTGCATCAGGCTATAATTTTTATCGTATCATGAATAAGCATCCATCGGTTTACCCAAGTATGATTTTTCTTCAATGTACTATAATTCATCTCAACCAACGATTCATATTTTTGAATTTGATTTAGTATCTCCATAACTTGATTCAACGGATCATTTGAATCAAGTTCTATTACAGGATTATAACCAAATATAGAGATCAGCTCGGCAGGTGCTTTTCCAACCAATACACATTTTGAAGCCATGGACTGAAAATATCTGTTCGTTACAGTTTCTAATCCTCCAGATTCAACAGGATGGGTTATCGATTTGGGAAAACAAACTGATATTTTAGAATCAGCAAATCCTTTCTTTAGTAAATCCTGTGTAGGGAATATGAGACCTCCGGCTTCCTTTTGATATAGATAATTAATATTACTATTGGTCATCAGAGCTGCGTGCAATACATCATAACGCCTTCCAAGCTGCAAAACGTCAATCGTTCGGTCTGCAAGGGGTTTAAATTCATACTCTTCAACCTTACAGGCTTCCGGACAAAAACAAACCTGCGTTTCAGAAAACCGTTTTTGTAATTGAATAGCCGCCTGAGATGATGAAACGAACAACACATTTATTTTTAAATGTTTTACTATCCGTTCAATCTGATCATACTTCGCTGGCCATGCATCAAATAAATACAAAACTCTAAATTTTGATTTATTTAAAACATCAACACCAGGAATAGAATCGATACCCATCGCAATACTTAAGCATATTTTGTCATTTCCATTAAATACTGGGATAGAAGTACATTGCAAAAATTTCAGCAATATTTTATCCATAAACTTACTTGTGCGAATAAATTGTCCCACCTGTAATTCATGCAACGTACTTATAAATTCATCCGACACATAGAGTGCAACGTGATCAAATTTACTTATCTGAGGTATGAGAATACTCATAAGTTTAATTTTTAACCA
>Ga0209016_1001946_pt1 | contig 14958 bp, 14 predicted proteins | sample EPASupsiteSAE305_FD_187265 | JGI IMG/M metagenome (GOLD analysis project Ga0209016, IMG submission 187265) | Bioremediated contaminated groundwater microbial communities from EPA Superfund site, New Mexico - SAE3-05 (SPAdes) (version 2) | ecosystem: Environmental > Aquatic > Deep subsurface >...
AGCAGTTTTGACTAACAAACTTGATTCTTTTGCGGTTAATAGACTTGCTTTGTAGTATCTGGAATCGTTAAGTCCCAGAACAAACATGGATACAAGTAAGATGGTCAAAATCCCATAGATAATCAAGCTGTCTCTATCTAAGTCCGGTAAAATCCAGTTTTTCTTATAGATATGTCTTTTTTGAAATTTCATTTTTATTTTTTTCTAAAATCTTATAATTATAGCAGAAAATGAGATATCTTAAAAGGTTTAGAGAAGTTTAAAAAAGGAGTTTAAAAGTTTAAGGGTTTAACCAAAACTGACCTACACTGTCGTCCTGAATTTGCATGCCATGGCGATTACATCATGCGATATATCAAAGCATACCGTGGTTTCAGGATTGTCGGGTCACGCCAGACAATGAAAAGTAACGCTTTGGATTTTGTTTCTTTGGATTTAAACAATTTATTGTTTTATTGTATCTTTTAGAAGGTAATTTTTTGTTATGGATTTTAAATACGAGGAAGGTTTAATCAAGAGAGGGTATAAAGTCATCGCTGGGGCTGATGAAGCCGGACGCGGACCTCTCGCCGGACCGGTTTATGTGGCTTGTGTGGTTCTTCCGAGAGATTTTGATTTTTCGGTTCTTAATGATTCCAAAGCGTTGTCGGAGAGAAGGAGAGAAGAGATCTTCGAGATGATTATTAATCAGACGGACAATTATACTATAGAGCATTTGAGCTCTTCCGTTATCGACAAAATGGGAATATTGGAGGCGACTAAATTAGCTTTTAGAAGAGCTGTACTCAATCTACCAACCGGTGCTGATTTTGTAATTTTGGATGGACTCAATATCAATGTTCCCGATATTCCTCAAGTTCAAATTATCAAAGCAGATGCCACAATTGCTACAGTCGCCGCCGCATCGATATTGGCCAAAGTCTCCAGAGATCGTCACATGTACACGATAGACAAAAAATATCCCCAATATGACTTCAAAACGCATAAGGGTTATGGAACAAGAGAGCATATAGAAGCAATCAAAAGACTTGGTCCTTGTCCCATACATAGATTTAGCTTTAATCCTGTTTCCGCATACAAAAAATGAAAATAAATATATATTATTTTTCAAAAAATTCAGATAGAAATCTCATTTCTTTAGAGGGGGAGTTTTTAAGTAGGATTAAATTTTTTATCGAAGTGAAAATGATTTGCTTAAAACCATTTGCTATAAAAAATGATTTGAGTAGGGAGGTCGTATTAAAAAAGGAACAAGTACTTATCGAAGATAAGCTTCCAACAAATTTCATAATTCTGGATGAATTAGGTGAACAGATGACTTCACGTAAATTTGCTACTTTCTTAGAAAAGGAATTAGTAGATTATGGAGATTTGAATATTTTAATTGGAGGTGCTTTAGGGCTGTCCGATGAGATTAAGTCTAAAGCTAGAAAGAAGATAGCCATATCTCAAATGACACTTACTCATGACTTTTGTAGAGTTCTTTTACTCGAGCAGATTTATCGTGCATTCACGATTATAAAAAACATCAAATATCACTACTAAATGAACGAATTTCTTCCGGAAAGAATAAAGAAAGTACAATCAAAACTAAAAAATGATCACGTTGATGGAATTTTAGTCAGAAATCCGCTTAATGTTTTTTATCTCACAGCAGTCAAAGCTGATGACGCTTTTTTACTCATTACCAAATCCAAGAACTATTTCTTTGTGGATTTAAGGTCATATTCGGAAGTTAATAAAGCTCTTATCGGTTTTGAAGTAGTCGTATTGAAGAATTTTAAAGATGATGTAGAGAAGGTTCTAAAACAAAAGAAAATCAATAAATTAGGTTTTGAATCAAATTATTGTTCATGTGATTTTTATGAATCTATGAAAGACAAATTTCTCGACTTCGAAATAGTTCCACTTAAAAATTATATAGAAGATTTAAGACATATTAAGGATGAATACGAAATATATTTGATTAGGAAGTCTGCTAAATTAACCAAGAAATTATTCAAGATTCTTACGAACGCTTTACCCGAAGCGAAAACAGAGAAGGATTTGGAAAGAGTTTTTTTGAAAAGATTGATTGACCTAAGAAATGTCTGTCCTTCTTTTGATATTATAATAGCAAATGGCGTTGGAACGAGCGTTCCTCATCATATAACTTCAGAACAGCGAATAAATTACAACGATATCACTCTTATAGACATGGGAGTTTTAGTCAATTCTTATGCCAGTGATTTTACGTTTATGATATTGCCGGAGGAAGCCAGGAAAAATCAGGAGATTTTAAAAACTTACAATCTTGTTAAACAGGCTCAGAAAAAAGCAATTTTGAGTATTAAGGAGGGAGTTTTGGCAAAGGATGTTTACAACGAAGCTTTTAAGGTTTTTGCCAAAGCTAAAGTCGATAAATATTTTACTCACAGTCTTGGTCATAGCGTTGGTCTGGAAGTACACGATGGTTTGTCACTTGGTCCGAACTCTGATTTTAAGTTAAAAGAGGGAATGGTTTTTACCATTGAGCCCGGATTATATTTTCCCGGTAAATTTGGAATTAGACTTGAGACAATGGTTGTTGTAAGGAAAGATCACGTAGAAGAGATTTAATAAATTTTTAAATCACAATTTATTAATTGTGTTATTGGTTATTTAGTGAAAATTGTAAAATGTAAATTGATTATTGATAATTGATGACGTTTCGTCATCTGGCTTGACATCCTTAAGAGCGCCAATTAAAATTTCAAAGTATCAGATAAAATCAGAATAAAAGAAAATGATAGAGGTAAAGGAAATACAAAAAAAATATGGGGATTTCAAAGCCTTAAATGACGTTTCTTTTAATATAGAAAAAGGGGAAGTTGTTGGTTTTTTGGGACCCAACGGTGCCGGCAAGACAACAATGATGAAAATCATTACTTGTTTCATGCCACCAACATCGGGATACGTTAAGGTACTCGGACACGATACTATTGAGAGTAGTTTGGAAGTTAGAAAGTTAATCGGATATCTGCCGGAAAGCGCTCCTCTCTATACGGAGATGGAGGTTTCTGAATATCTTAGATTTATTGCCGGAATGAGAAATATACCTAAGAGCAAAATAGATAGTCAATATAGAAAAGTTGTAGAAATATGTGGTCTTAGTGAGAAAGTTAGGATGCCAATAGAGACATTATCGAAGGGATATAAACAGAGGGTTGGGCTGGCTCAGGCTCTGATTCATGAACCGGAAATTCTAATCTTGGATGAACCGACTTCTGGACTTGATCCCAATCAAATTATAGAAATTCGAGAATTAATAAAAAAACTTGGTAAAGAAAAGACAATTATTCTTAGTAGTCATATTCTTCCCGAGGTTTCAGCAACTTGTAATCGAGTGATAATTATTAATAGAGGTCAAATCGTAGCCGAAGGAGAACCTGATAAATTGGTGGAAGCTTCACAGTCTGGCGAGATTGTTCATGTTAAGATCGAAGGTCCAAAAGCGACGATTGAAAAAGCGCTTTCTAAAATCAAAGATGTAACTAACGTTGGTCTTCTGGAAGATGTTGAGAAAATGAGTGTATTTAAGGTAACTAGAAAAGAGAAGTCTAAGTCGGATTTAAGAAAAGATATTTTTGATGCGGTTGTTAAAAATAAGTGGGTACTATATGAAATGAATAGTGAAGAGAAGAGTTTGGAAGAAGTCTTTATCAATTTGACCAAGGAAGAAAAGTATAAATAATCAATATGAAAAAGATCTTAACAATAATCGGTCGCGAATTTAAATCATATTTTAGTTCACCAATAGCCTATATATTTATTGTTGGTTTCTTGGTTATTTCTGGTTTATTCTTCGGTCTCAATTTACTAGCTTCCAAAGAGGCAACTCTTAGATATTTTATGGGTAATACGATATTTATTTTGATATTTATCATTCCTGCACTAACGATGAGACTTTTTTCCGAAGAGAAAAAAACTGGAACACTGGAAATTCTCATGACTTTACCGGTTCGTGATTATGAAGTTATTTTAGGTAAGTTTTTAGCGTCATTTCTTTTTTATCTTCTGATGTTATTTTTAACATTTATATTTCCATTGACTCTTTTTGTCATAGGTAAGCCTGATTTAGGAATCATGATTTCCAATTATTTGGGTCTAATCTTTTTTGGGATGGCTTTATTGTCAATTGGCTTATATGCTTCTACTTTAACAGAGAATCAAATTGTAGCTTTCATAACGTCACTGGGGTTCATTATGATACTTTTCTTTATTCACGCTCTTAAGAATGTTTTTGGAGAAGCTCTAGGACCAATATTTGAATATGTATCACTTAATTCACATTTTGATAATTTCTCTAAAGGTCTGATTGACTCGAAAGACGTGTTTTATTATTTGAGCATGACTTGTATCTTCTTATTTTTGAGTTTAAATATTTTGGAAAGTCGTAAATGGAAATAATATGCAATTAAAACAACAGACAAAACGTCGATTATTATATGGAAGCAACACTTTGGTTGTCTCATTGGTTATTGTGCTGATATTCGCAGCACTAAACTTTCTAGCTTCCAGATATAGTTATAGAGTTGATTTAACCTCCAATAACTCTTTTTCTTTGTCCGATCAAACAATTAAGGTTTTGGGAGGACTTAAATCGGACGTTACTATTACTGGTTTTTTTAATGATCAATTCAGTAATTATGAGGAAGGCAAATTTGTTGAGTTTACCAAAGATTTACTAGGAGAATACAAAGCTAAATCAGGAAAGATAAAGATTGAGTACGTTAATCCTTCCAAAGAACCTCAACAAGCTAAAAATGCCGGTATCCGCGGAGTGCCAGCTGTGGTAATTGCCATAAACGGATTGTCGGATATTCTTTACGGTCAGAAAGCGGATGAGCAGAATATCACAGCTTCCATTGTTAAACTATCCAGAGAGAAGACATATAAGATTGGTTTCGTTGGTAGTAAAGGTGGGAATGAATTAGATAGTACTCTTACGCTTCTTGATGGAGCATTGAAGGGGGAAGGATACGATGTTGCCAAGGTTGATTTCATTACGGAGAAAGATTTTTCATCCTTCTCAGCCATTATAGTTCCGGGAGCAATAGAGTTTTTCACCGATAATGAAATGTATTTGTTGGATAAATATATTTATGAAGGGGGAAAGGTGTTATTTGCCCTTGATCCTTTAACCTATACCGGTTTGGAAGATTTGAGTGAATTTTATGGAGTTAAATTTGATGATGATATTGTAATTGATGAGCAAAGCTACATGGTGGATTTCTTCAGGGGACCTTTCTATCATTGGCCAATTATTACTGACTTTCCTGAATTTCAAGTAACGAAGAATTTTACTTCCGTGATGCTACCTTTATCCCGTAGCATTGCAACGACTCTTAAGAAAAGTGATACTCTTTCAATAGATGAGTTCATGAAAACGACTGTAAACAGTTGGGCGGAAACAGATACAAAGAATACTTCTCCCAAATATGATGAGGGAGTGGATAAAAAAGGACCTTTTACAATGGGTATTGCTATGAAAGGTAAGTTTAGTAGTTTTTATGAAGGTAAAACTATCGATCCGAATGCAGTCAGTAAATCTGATGAGTTAGAAGTTAAGGTTGAGGATAAAACCATTGAACAGAATAAGTCTTTAGAAAAGAGAGGAGATAATAAAGAGGCTAGGTTAATTTTTGTTGGTGATAGTGACTTTATGACAGATCAACATATTAGAAGCAATAATAATGGTGATTTGATTATGAATTCCATTAATTGGTTAATTGAGGATGAAGCTTTGATTTCTATTCGAGCAAAAGAGGCTGACATGAGACAGATTGACCCATTGAGCGCTACGGCACAGAACGTAGTATTTTGGTTAAATATTTTGGGAGTTCCTTTCTTGGTATTGATTTTTGGTCTCACAAGATATCTTTTGATTCAAAAGTATAGAAAAATGTAAATTATGAAAAAGAAATTAATTATCACAGGTGTATTGTTTCTAGTACTTGTCGGGTTATTGAGCTTCATTTTATTTTACGAAAAAGGAAATATAGATAAAGAGAAGCAGAGTTTGGTTCTGGTCGAGACTAATGATACCGTGGGCCAGATTAAAAGTATTACAATAAGTGCTAGAGGGACTGATGGTTTTACCATGGAAAATAGTACGAAAGAGGGATGGATAATGACAAAACCGGCAAATTATAAAATCGACCAAACTAAATTAGAATCAATACTGGATGGTCTTAAATTATTAGAAGCTAAGGAAGTCGTTGACGAAACCCCCGCAAGTCTTACTAATTACGGTTTAGATGAGCCGATGATAACGATGGAAGTTAAATTCATTAAGGGAGGTGAGACTATAAAGATTGGGGACTATTCTTTTGATAATGCTTCGATGTATGTCTTGAAGGGTTCTGGGAAAGAAGTCTATATGGCTGAAACGGCAAAATTGGAACCGTATTTAGTCGATATTGAAGCAATTAGAGATCACCAAATTGTATCTTTTGATTCCATAGCTGTTGATGGAATGGAAATTCAATTCGGAGATAATGATTTAATTTTCCAGAAGGTTGATGATGTTTGGAAGCTTGATGGTGATAAAACTGATTTGGATAAAGATAAAGTTTTCACTTTAGTTTCCGATATATTAAACGTAAAAGCTGATGGATTTTATCAGGTTCAGGAGGGAGATACAGTCGACTTTACGAAAGATGTGATTTTGAGAGCTGCATACAAGAATAAAGATAAGGTATACATAATTGAGGCGATTAAAGACATCAATTCTGCTGACATGCTCCTAATCAACGTTACGGAAGGAGATGAAAACCCTGCTGAAGTGAAAGATAAAGAGCTTTTCTTGATCAAGACAACGACAATTCAACAGATGTTTGACAAGAGTGCTGAAGATTTCTATCCAGACAAAAAAGAGTAGGGGCTTTGGAACAAAAACTCAGTCTAGCACTCGAATATAAAGAGTGATAGAATGATGTGGCTAAAAAATTCAAAATGGCTGAAGATTATTATAAAATATTGGGGTTGGATAAGAGCGCTACAAAAGATGATATTAAGCGTGCATATAGGAAATTAGCTCATAAGCATCATCCCGATAAAGACGGTGGTGATGGAGAAATGTTCAAAAAAGTAAACGAAGCACACGAAGTATTGTCTGATGATAAAAAAAGATCACAGTACGATCAATTTGGTCAGGTATATAATGGAGGAAATAGTAATCCTTATGGTGATTCCGGATTTGATTTCTCAGGTTTTTCCGGTGGTTTTTCATCAGGGGGATTCTCCGGGGGAGGTTTTTCCGATATTTTTGAGGAGTTTTTTAATGCTGATGGTGGAGGACAACACAGATCAAGAAAATCATCAAATAGAGGGAATGATATAGAGATACATTTAAGTTTAGATTTTTTGGAATCTTGTTTTGGAGTTGAGAAAGAATTAAATCTGAACACTCTGATTGTCTGTCCCGATTGTGACGGAAAAGGCGTGGAGAAAGGATATAGGGTTGTAAAGTGTGAAGATTGCCAAGGGCAAGGTAGTGTCAAAAGGGTACAGAGAACTATTTTAGGTAATATTGTAACAACATCCGTCTGTAGCAAATGTAATGGTACTGGAGAAGTTCCGGAGGTTGCTTGTAAAAAATGTCATGGGCAAGGACGAGTCAGAGATAGTAAGAACTTCAAGGTGCAAATACCTGCGGGAGTTGATAATGGTTCGACGGTGCGCGTTCCAAAAAAAGGGGAGGCAGGATTAAAAGGAGGAGAAAATGGCGATTTGTACATTCATATTATTGTTAAAGATCATGCTACTTTTAAAAGAAATGGCTATGATATAAGATCTGACTTAAAAATATCGATAGCTCAAGCTGTTTTGGGAGATGAAGTTTCTATAGAAACTATTGATGGTAACTCTATTCTGAAAATACCGGCTGGTATTCTAAGTGGACAGGTTCTTAGATTATCAGAAAAAGGTGTAGAGATGATTGGTAAAGGGAAGAGAGGAGATCAATTGATTAAAATAATTATTGATATTCCCAAAAATCCATCATCGGCAGAGCTTGATATATTTGAGCAACTTGCTAAACTCACCAATAAAGATATTAAGCCACAAAAAAAGAGTGGTGTATTCTGGTAAAAGATGAACTATTAACGTCGTACATGACACATAAAAGAGAAATTAGAAATTTTTGTATCATTGCTCATATTGACCATGGAAAATCGACACTAGCCGATCGTTTTTTGGAGGTGACAGGTACTTTGAGCGGAAGAGAAATGGTGCACGATCAAATGCTCGATACGATGGATATAGAGCAAGAACGAGGTATTACAATTAAGCTTCAACCAGCCAAAATGTTTTGGAAGGGGTGTTATCTAAATTTGATCGATACTCCAGGACACGTGGATTTCAGTTATGAGGTAAGTAGAAGTTTGAAGGCTTGTGAAGGTGCTATTTTGGTGGTTGATTCGACTCAGGGTATTCAAGCTCAGACTCTTGCTAATGTCTATCAAGCAATTGATAATAATCTCAAGATAATCCCTGTCTTAAACAAAATTGATTTGCCTAATTCTAATGTGCCGGCAATGAGAGAGGAATTAAGAACTGTTTTCGGGTTTACTGATGATGAAATACTCTGTTGCTCCGCTAAAACTGGGGAAGGAGTAGCAGATATTCTAGATATGATAATTGATAAGATTCCGGAACCAAAAGTTGATTCAAGTCAGGAGACAAAAGCTCTGATATTTGATGCGGTTTATGATAGTTATCGTGGAGTATTAGCTTATGTGAGAGTTTTTAGCGGTGGCATTAAAGCCGGAGATAAAGTTTATTTCGTGGGAACAAAAAGTTATGGAGAAGCTTTGGAAGTTGGTTTTTTTATGCCTAAATTGATCAGATCTTCAAAACTGGAAACTGGTGATATTGGATATGTGGTTACCGGATTAAAAGATCTTAAAAATGTCCGTGTGGGAGACACTATCACGGTTTATAACTCAGATAAAAATCTTAGCTCGATAGTGCCTTTGGCAGGATACAAAAAAGTGGAACCGGTTGTTTTTGCTAGTATGTTTTGTGTTGATAATACTGATTATGCTTTTTTGAGGAAATCATTGGAGAAGCTTTCTTTAAACGATTCTTCTTTATATTTTGAACCAAAACATTCCGATGCTCTGGGATTTGGTTTCCACTGTGGATTTTTAGGTCTTTTGCATTTGGAAATTGTCCAGGAAAGATTAGAGAGAGAGTTTAATTTGGATTTGGTTATGACTTCTCCGACTGTTTCTTATGAGGTCATTTATCGAAATGGAGTTAAAAAATATATTTCCAATCCTTCGGAGATGCCTGAACCAACAGAATACAGTGAAGTTCGTGAACCGTGGGTGAAAGCTGAATTGGTTCTCCCGGAAGCTTATATTGGCAGTGTAATGAAACTGTCCGAAGAGCGAAGAGGTGTATTCATCAAAATGGAATATATGGACAAAACTCGAGTGATAATGGAATATGAACTGCCTTTAGCCAGTATAATTCTTGATTTTTATGATCGATTAAAATCTATCAGTTCCGGTTATGCGTCTTTTTCCTATGTTATTTATGATTATCGGCCGGCTGATTTGATTAAGATGGATATTTTAATCGCCAGCGAAAAAGTTGATGCTTTGTCAATTATCGTTTTACGTAGCGAAGCTATGGATGTTGGAAGGGAAGTTCTGAAGAAATTAAAAGATGTCATACCTCGTCATCTGTTTAAGGTGTCTTTGCAGGCTGCAGTTTCAGGTAAAATAATCTCGAGAGAAGATATCAGTGCGGTTTCTAAGAATGTTACGGAGAATTTATACGGAGGTGATGTGACGCGAAAGAATAAATTAAGAAAAAAGCAGGCGAAAGGAAAAAAGAGGATGAAACAGTTCGGGAAAGTTAATGTTCCAAAAGACGCTTTTTTAAATGTTTTAAAAAGAGATTAAAGAGGCAAAATTCCTTGACTATTAAGGCTGTTCTCTGATACCTTATAATACGCTTTGTTTAAAAAATTATATGTTTGCAGTTGTAACTACAGGTTCGAAACAGTTTATTGTTAAAAAGGGTGATATTCTTCAGGTAGAGCTTCTAGAAGCGCCAGTTGAAAGTAATATTGAATTGCCGGTTTTGTTTGTTTCTGATGAAGAAGGTAAAGAATTAGAAATAGGGACTCCAACATTGGAGAATCATTCTGTTGTAGCTAAGGTTTTAGCTAATGGAAAAACAGATAAGGTTCGAGTTTACAAAATGAACAGAAGAAAAAGAAATAGAGTCAACAAAGGACACAGACAGAATTATACTGAAATTGAAATTACAGATATAAAATAAAACCTCTATGACTTTAAACGGTCAAGGTAAAGAGCAGGGTTTAGAAAATATTTTTGATAAAGAGGAATCTTCGAGGAGAAAGAGGTCTTTTGGTTTGTTTTTTATTATCATTACTTCCTTCATTTCTGGTATTATTGGAACTTACATTGGTTTCAATTTTCTATTCCCTTATTTGGAGGACAAAGGTTATAATGCGATACCTGACACTTATTTTAAAGCTGAAAATAAGGAGCGAGTCATAGAAAGAGTCATCGAAAAAACTTATGTTGAAGAATCGGAAATAACTAACGTTGTTTCCAATGTTTCCGGAACAGTTGTCAGCATTATATCGAAAACATATTATCGAGGGCTTTTTGGACAAATTTATTCGCAGGAAGGTGGAGGATCCGGATTTATAATTGCTTCAGACGGTAAAATATTGACTAATAAGCACGTTGTTAAAGATAAGGCTTCTGAATACACGGTTTTAACAAAAGATGGTAGAGAGTTTAATGTAGCTTCCATTTCTTTGGATCCATTTTCAGATCTAGCGGTTGTTTCTATTGTTGATAAAGAAGGTAGTAAACCAAAGTCTTTGCCTGTTTTACAAATTGGAAATTCTAAAAATTTGAAGCCTGGTCAAAAAGTAATAGCAATCGGTAACGCTTTAGGTAAATATGATAATTCTGTGACGGTTGGTGTCATATCAGCAACGGGAAGATCAATAGTTGCATCGGATAGAATAGGGGCCGGTGAGGAATTAAAAGGATTGATTCAAACAGATGCTGCTATTAATCCTGGAAATAGTGGAGGTCCTCTTCTGGATCTTAAAGGTGAGGTCGTGGGTATTAATACAGCTGTAGCTTCTGGTGAGAATATTGGCTTTGCCATACCGATTGATGACGTTAAACCGGTGCTTAAATCCATTGAGGCTTTTGGTGAAATTAGACGAGCATATTTAGGTTTAAGTTATAGACTCTTAAGTAAGGATATTTCCAAAGCAATGGGTATTAATGTCGATAATGGCGCTCTATTAATTGGGAATCCAAATTACAATATTCTAGCTGTAGATCCGAAAGGTCCGGCGGCCAAAGTTGGTCTCAAGGAAGGTGATATTATAGTTAAAGTAGACGCTGAAGACATCACAGAAACTAATACTTTGTTTGATATACTAAAAAAGTATATTCCGGGAGATCAAATGACGCTACGAGTTTATAGACCGACAAAAATGGCTACAGATTTGATCGGAGGTGATAAAGTGAATAGTACCGATTACATTGACGTCGTTTTGACTTTAACGGAAATGCAGATCTAATTTATATAATGCCGTGGTGGTGAAATTGCGAAGTAGAGGCCTACGAGCGAAGTCGAGTAGAAGCCGGAACTAGTCCGCCGTAGTGAAATGAAGGAAGAGTAGACACAGCAGTTAAAATCTAATAAATTATCTTGTAGGTAGCAAAAATGCCGTGGTGGTGAAATTGGTAGACACGCTAGATTGAGGTTCTAGTGCCAATACAAACTGGTGTGAGGGTTCAAATCCCTCCCGCGGCACCATTCGATTCGTTACACTCGCTCATGGTTTTCAACCGTGAATGACTGTTCGAGCTATCGTAGAAAATTTGGTCTTTGTGTCGAATGGTGCCCTGAGCGAAGCCGAAGTACAGTTGCTTTATCTTACGATAATCATGATTCGACTCGCTAACGCTTCGGTATATGGCGCAGCCATTAGCTCCAATATGAAAGGATATTTAGAAATGGGAAATAAGACTTAGGAAATAAAGAAATAGAATATTCGATATTTTTTTTCGGATTTCGTCATTATTAATACATCTCCTTTAGGTAGCACTCCTCGCAGTAGACAATTTCTGGACGATTTGGAGAGAAACTGGTTTTTAGGGACTTCTGACATTTAGCGCAATTTCTATCCCAAAGTTTACGAGGATTTCGAAGCTTCATCCTGTCTTTGTGTCTTTGATTGGGACATTCTTTAGGTACCGGAATACCCATTTTTTTATAAAAGCTTAATTCTTGAGGGATTATCTTGTAAGGTTTTGAAGTGTTCGTACATATCAGGATTTTTTTACATATTTCTTCACTTACATCGGAAATGTTATCGGGGATTTCCACAATCGGACCTTTATACATTTTTTCACTCAGGTCTTCATACCATCTCCAACCTTTATTTGTTACTTCCTCTTGAGTGATGGGATAGAAATCATTGGCAACAGTTTCGTTGTAGGCAAAAGGCGAGATGGAAACAGGGAAGAAGTCTCCATACTCTCCACTTTTTTTCATGTGTTCAATTATTCTTGGCAATAATTCCTCATATTCTTCTTTTGTATATTGTTTGTTTAGGATGCAATATTCATTTTTGTACGTTGAAACACAACCAAAACAGTTATTACTCATTCGACAAAACATGCAATACTGAAGAAATGTGGATTTGGGCCATGTGACTGCAGAGAATTGAATGGAATAGTCTTCCGGTGAGGCGCAAGATTGATAACACAAATCACTATTTGGGACACCTATACAATCCATGCAGTCACGAGCTTTCAATCCCAATGAGACATTTAGACAATTGTTGGCATCCATAAGGTCAAAACAGTTATGAACATCCTTACAATTAGTCAATCTGTCACCATCAGAGGAAATACAATTTTCGATTTCGGCGCATTTATGAGGAAATCTCAATTTGAATTCCAGAAATTGTTTTAGCAGTAATTCATAATTTTTGTTTGAAATGAAGAACTCTTTCTTTTTTTCTTCATATTCTTCCTTGGAATATTGCTCGTTTAGAATTCGATATTTCTGATTATGTAGACCAACACAGCCAATACAATCTTGGCAACCTTTCAATCCATAGCAGAATGAACACTCTGAGCAATTATTGCAGTCCTGTAAGTAAACGGACTTATAGCATTTTGTAGTATCTATACATTGATATAGCAACTCGGAGTCGTTGACGAAGAGACAGTCGAAGCAATCTTTGGATCTAAAGATATAGGTTGAATAGTAGCAGTCTTCATCATAGTCACTACTGGAGACAAGATAGCAGTTTTTGCTTGTCATCATGTAATTAGTATAGTCGCAGTTTTCTATGGCGCCACCGATGATTAAATGACCAAAGGGGACCTTTTCTATTAGTTCATTGAATTGGTCAAAGAACGGTCTATTGAAATCATATTCTCTGCCATAATCAAGGGGATTCCATTTGTCACTCCACCAACATTTTTTACAATAGATTTTGCATTTGTTTTCCGGCGGAAACATGGAAATGATTGATGTTTGGCACATGTCACATTTTCTATGGTAGAGCGCCATTTCATTTCTAAGAGCGTAGATTCTTTGGTGTCGACAATCATTACAGAGTGAAGATTCGGGGATTTCTAGAACTTCTCCTTTGATTTGAAGTGAAAATTTCCTTAGAAAATCACGACTATCCGGTTGATCGAAATTAACTCCGCACTGTTTACATGTTTTATTCATAATTATTGATTAGATAAATTATTAATCTACAACTATTAAATTACATATAAAACGTCAGATGTCAATGGCCATGTAGAGAAACAATAACAATAAATAATGGAAAATGCTCTGGAAAAAATCATGTGGAAAGGCTACAATGAGGAAGTGGTAAAACGTGTTGAAAAACATGAACAACAAAATAGTCTATGAAACTAATTAATGAATTAACAAATATTGGACTATCCGAGGAGGAAGCAAAAGTATATATTGCTATATTGGAATTAGGTGGGTCTTTTGCTTCAATAATTGCCAGAAAGGCGCAAATAAACCGAGCTACTTGTTATCACACTCTTGATAATCTGATTAAGAAAGGCTTTATCAGTTCCTATACTAAAGGAAAAGTACTTTGGTTCAATGCCGAGTCTCCGGATAAGATTACTCAAGTATTAACGGAAAAATTAGATAGTGCAAAGAAGCTGGTACCTGAACTACTTTCTATTTCCAATTCACTATCATTTAAACCGATAATTCGCTTTTATGAAGGAATAGAGGGAATTAAATCAGTATTTGAAGACTTATTATCAAGTAAGGAGAAAGAGATTTTGGGATATACGAATATAACGAGTCTGGGCACAATATTTGAAGAATATTTCAAGAGTTATTGTAAGCGAAAAATTCAAAAAGGCATCAAGACGAGGTATTTAGCTCCTGCCACGGGAGAAGGTGTTGATATCATCGACAAATTTTATCCTAAGAATTACAACAGGGAATTAGTAGAAGTATTATTGGTGAATAGAAATGAATTCTATTTTGAAAATGAGATATCAATATATGAGAACAAAGTGGCGATTATCTCTTTAAACCCGGATGAACCGATGGCTCTACTGATAGAATCGCCAACTTTTGCCAAATCAATGAGATCGATATTCAATCTGGCTTGGCTTGGAGCTACCGCTTTTATTGCCAAATAGGTTAGACTTTATGCCACTGGTTTAAAAAACTTGAAAAGAAGAATGTTTAACGCTATATTACTTTAGCGATTTTTATACTTGTGCATTGAAATTAAGGGCGCTTAGCTCAGTTGGTTAGAGCATCTCGTTTACACCGAGGGGGTCGGGGGTTCGAATCCCTCAGCGCCCACCATATACCACTCCCCTGTACCGAAAAAAGCTATGCTTTTCTGGTACGAGGGTC
>Ga0209016_1001948_pt1 | contig 14951 bp, 11 predicted proteins | sample EPASupsiteSAE305_FD_187265 | JGI IMG/M metagenome (GOLD analysis project Ga0209016, IMG submission 187265) | Bioremediated contaminated groundwater microbial communities from EPA Superfund site, New Mexico - SAE3-05 (SPAdes) (version 2) | ecosystem: Environmental > Aquatic > Deep subsurface >...
CTAATCGTCTGCGAGTGAGTTCTCCAATACTTTCGAAAGGATTGTCACCCTTCTTGCGGAGAGGTTCAAAGAGAATCCGGATTTTATCGTTCCAAGTAAACAGAGGTGTAGATATTGCTGTTGCCAGACTTGAAGGAAGCGGATGAAAAGCTCCATTCTTCCAGATAAGTCGCACTTTCGCTTCTTTACGAGCATTCTCAATAGAGCAACTACCTTGCAACATTTGGAATAGTTCCACCACTTCAGGATTAGAAACAACACCTGTATTTGGACCCGATTCAAAAACAAAACCATCTTCACGAATAGATTTCATCTGTCCTCCTACTCTGTCGCTCTTTTCCAAAAGAAGTACCTTCAATCCTTTTCTAGTCAATAAAAAAGCAGTGACAAGTCCTGTAACTCCGGCACCAATAACTACAACATCAACATCTTTGTTCTTATCCATTAAGTAACCTATATTTTTAAACCGGTTTCGAATACATTTTTGTGTTATCTTTCATCAGCGGGTCAAACGCTGCAGCAACATTCCGCACAAATATAGCTCCTTCCTGCGTTATTTTTATTTCTTCTGGGGAATAAGTTATAATTCCATCTTTTTCGAAATCGGCTAATCTATTCTCATCATACGAAATAGCGTTTTTAATATCACTTTCGCCTACACCAATATGAGCGGAAAGCTCTTTCCAGCTAAGTCTGTCGTTGCACATCAGCGTTGTGATTGCTTCTTTTGCAATTTGTTCTTCCCTGTTAAGGGTATATCCTTTAATAATGGCAAACTCGCCATCGTTCATTTTCTGAATATATTCAAGAATGCTTTTTGTATTCTGACTATAAGCCATAGAAAGCTGACTGATACCGGTTACTCCGAAAGCATATACCTGACCGGTAGTTTTCCTTGTACAATATCCCTGAAAGTTACGATGCAATTGTCCCGACTGAAGAGCAATACTTAAATCATCATCCGGCAAAACAAAATGGTCGAGACCGATAGGTTGATAACCTTTCGCTGAAAGAATTCGTTTGGCAGCATCATACATAGCACTCTTTTCCTGAGGCGAAGGCAAACCATTCTTCTCTAATATCATCATAGCTTTATTCACCCAAGGCACATGCGCATAAGAGAATGTAACCAATCTGTCCGGCTTTAGTGCAGCAGCCTTTTGAAGAGTTTCTTCAAAGCTTTGAACAGTTTGATAAGGCAATCCGTAAATAAAGTCCATGTTTATGGAAACATTAAATGCTCTCAACAATCCAAATATGGTTTCCATTTGCAGTAACGATGGTCTTCTGTTTACACCTTTCAGAACCTTCGAATTAAAATCCTGAACACCAATGCTGCATCGGTTAAATCCGGCATTGATTAACTGCATCCAGTTATTCTCATCCAGGTAACCAGGATGGCATTCTATTGCAATCTCTGGCGAATCGGTACATTCAAACTGAGAGAGAAGTAATTCATTAATTTCCTGAATATAATGAAGTGGAATGCTACTTGGACTTCCACCACCATAGTGTATCTGAGATATTTTCCGATTCTTGTTTATCAACGGAATCACTTTCCTGATCTCTTTCTTTATCGCATCCACATAAGCTTCAATGATTTCAGCTTTTGCCATGGGATACGAGTTGCATCCGCAGTAATGACAAAGATGACGGCAAAAAGGTATATGAATATAGAAAGAAAGATTCTGAGGTGTGGTCTCATTAGAAGCTATCACCGCTTTTTCATAATCCTCATTGGTAAATTTATCATGGAAATAATTTGCCGGCGGATAACTTGTATACCGGGGCGTAGGTACATTATATTTTGCTATTAAATCTTCATTCATGACGAACAGGCTTTTTAAAGAAAACAAGTATATAAACTAGCGATATTAAGGCAAGTCCGGCTTCTACCAGAAATAGTCCGCTGTAACCCAAAAGATCAGCAACCTTACCGCTGCACACAGCTATAAGCATACTGCTTAAGTGTGCTATCACCGTTTGCAAAGTGAAATCCGTTCCTTCCCTACCGTCTCTCAGAAAATCCATGGCTACAGTATTAACCAGCACTGCAGATAGTCCGTAACTTGCCCACAAACAGAATATTGCTACATATAGAGCAATAGTTCCGGGAGTGGAGAGAGACATAAAATAGAAAAAGAGTGTAGTAACCAATACTGCACAGGCAAAAATGATACGAGAGTAAAATCTTCCGATTGAACGGATAACATATCCACCTATATACGAGAAGAGGCAGCCACATAACGATCCAAAAATACCAAACATAAATCCAATTTCTCCGGTTTTATATCCTAAATCTACCATAAAAGGCTTAACCATTGCTAAAATTCCAATAATACCGGAATAACAAAGAATCAGGAAAATTAATTGTTTAGCCACTCCTTTCTGATGAAAGAACAGATAAAGATCTTTCATTGATATTGGCGTTTTGCCTTGTTTGGGAGTAAATTTTTTGTCTTTGTATATAAAAAGAGGTATTAATGCCAGCACAACAAACAAAGAGACACTTATTAATAGAGCATTCCATCCTATCAGTTTATAGTGCAATAGCAATAAGCCACCGCCAACCAGTGAACCGGTAAAACTACCCATACTTTGCATACTGTTTCCCAAACTTTTCTCTCTGTGGTTAAACGAAAGAGCTGTAAGCGCATCGGTAGCAATATCTTGTGTGGCAGAAGCTATAAACGACAGTATAATAAGGATAAAGATGGTAGTAAAGTTTGTTTCCAGATCTAAAAAGGCAACCATAAAGATTAATACGGCGTAAACCATCTCAGATGAAAAGATCCATCTTTTATATGAACCTAGATCGGAAGTGCGTTTATCTACAAAAGGTGCCCAAAATACTTTCAATATCCATGGAAGTTTAATTAGTTGAAGCAAACCAATAGTACTTAACGAAAAATTTCCCTGTCGCATAAGTACAGGGAGTAAAGTACTAAACAAGCTCATCGGCACGGACTGAGCTATGTATAATGAGAAGAATGTAAGTAGTTTATTTGTTCGTTTTGAGTTCATTCTGTCTTTAATTAAAAGAATAAGAAACTGTAGCACCAAATGTCATTGGTTTACCCTTTTGTCCGAAAGAGTTCCCGAGTGATTCCAGATAAAATGCAGTATATTCCTTAGATGTGGCATTCTTAATCCAAAGGTCAACCGTCAGACTTTTCATACGAGCAGACACCTTACCATTGACAAGTCCGTAATAATGCTGATAGACTGAATTTTTATCGTTCCAGTAAAGTTTACCGGTACCAACATATTGTGCTGAAAATATAAGTCGGTTAATAAATCCTGAACGGAGATTCCAGGTATAGTCACCTCCGACCATCACTGTCTGTCGCGGAATATAAGGAATATAATTACCTGAATAATCAAAGCCTGCATTATAGCTATTAGCTTCGCCAACATATTCGCGGAACTTAGCTTCCGTAAATCCATAACTCATCTGTAAGTTTAAAGCTTTGGTAATTTCTCCCTGCATTGACAATTCCACACCTTTGCTATAAGACTTTCCGGCATTCTTAAGTAAAGAACCTTTACCACTGAGCAAGGGCTGTGAAATCTGCTGATTTCTCCAGTCTATATAGAACAAAGAAAAATCACCTTTCAACTTGTTTCCAAAGAAAGAGAACTTATTCCCCACTTCGTAATTCCAGCTATATTCGGGTTTGAAAGTCTGGTCTACATCTGTATCAAAGCTAGTATTGAATCCTCCAGTTTTGTAGCCTCTGGTTACAGTTGCATAAGTCATATTAAGAGGATTAAACTGATACTGCAATGAGAACTTCGGAGTAAGCTGGGTAAAGTTAAGGTCTGTATTAAGTAATTGCACTCGTTGCCTTACGCCCGAAACAATTTTTCCGTAATCATAATCCTGACTCGCATTTTCATAATCAAATCTTAGTCCTACGGTTGCTGAAAGTTTCTCAAAAAACAAATCCTTCAACGTTGACTGATGATAAAATGCAAAGCCATTTGTTGGCGCATCATAATCTTTAACTACAGGCAGATTCTTTACTGTACTTTTGGATGCCTGATAAAATGCAAAGAAACCATTAAGCCAGGTATAGCGTTGATCTTTGGACGATCTCATTTCCAATTCTTCGGAAAGCATGTGCTGACGCATTGACTGAGTTACAAAATATTTGCTTGCAGGAGTAAAGTCCTGATCAATTGCTTGTCTATCGTCTGAATACTGATAACCGGTTACCGATTTCAGCAGGAACTTATCAAAAGAGTAATTCAGTGTCAAACCACTTGTCAGTACACCTCTACGATAAGAACTGTATTCATTGTAGTTCACATTTCCAATCTTTCCGGTTGTAACATCCATCGGAGCATAAGGATAACCACCCTGATCTGAATATTCATAGTTTACAAGCAATCCGGCATTAAAGCGATTACTTTTTTCCCAGTACAATTTCATTTTCCCGGAAGCAGCATTCAAATTGTCTGCCCTCTTCCCGGTATATTGATTAGTAAAGAATCCATCAGCATGTTTGTAGTTTCCTGAGAAAGAATAACCAAAGTCATCATTTAGTTTTCCGTAATACGATCCAGAAACTTGTTCCTGAGCATAATTGGCAGCAGTAGCACTTACTGTTCCTCCTTCGTATGACAATGGATTTTTTGTATAAACGTTGATAGTCCCCCCCATTGTGTTACGCCCGTAAAGAGTTCCCTGCGGACCGCGAAGCACTTCAATACGTTCTACTTCGTTAATATCAAGATCAAAAACAGATTTCTCAAAGAAAGGAACGCCATCCACATATAGTCCTACGGAAGGAGCATTAATTTTAGAGCCGATACCACGGATATAAACAGGTGAAGTCAGCTTTGAGCCATAATCCGGAATAAAAAGATTTGGAATATACGAACTAATATCTTTCATGCTCACAATATTCTTATTCTTAATTTCAGTCAAAGGAACAAAAGAGACAGAAGCTGGAACTTCATGAATATTTCTTTTCTCTTTGTAAGAAGTAACCACTACTTCATTTAATACCACATGAGGCTTAGTTAGTGTATCATTCTCAATCGGATTTGATTTTGCATTCTGGCAAAGAAAAAGAAGTGAGAATAAAAGCGCTGATTTATACATATTTGACTCTACAATTAATTTTCTGCAAAAGTACAACTTTAAAAGAGTAAAATCAATCCTCATTAATTAGGATTCATGCTGTTAAAGAATCTTTCATCCATAACATTATTGATAAAAAACAAAAAGTTACTGCCACCTGCCACTAAATTAAGCAAATAGCGCCTGTTTATAGTCCTTTGAGGTGGTGGCAGATAAAAAATAGTGACCTTTTCATCTGCTACTAATAACTGTCATCTGCTACTAAAAAAAGAAATACCAACTATAAATCATCGTAAGAATGCAAAGTTAAATATTTATATTGAATATAACACGATTCAATATAAAACAAAAACTAATTGTATATCAAACATATAAATAGATACTAATACAAAGATAATAGTCTGCCAATAGTTACTTTTTATATATAAAATAAGTAAGCCCACAGCCGAGAACCGATAAGCACTCGGCTGCGGGCTTATCGGTTCTCGAATGCAGGCCCATGGGTCTTTGGTTGCGGGCTTACTTATGGTCTATTAAATAGGTAGTAAACTTACGATGTAAACTTATTAAATATCAAAAAGAGTAAAGCTAAATAAGGAATTGATAGAACAAGAATTCTTTATCAATAAGCAGAAGTAAGATAAGTATATAATAAAAAAGTCAGCCAAAATAACTTCGGCTGACTTTCTCAGAATTTATAATTGAGAGATTATTTAATTTCTACATTTCCCAAATCTTTATCAAAACCACCCAATAAATCTACAGAAATAGTTTTATTAAGTGTTGCACTTTGGAATTCTACTGTATAAGTTCCAGATTTTAAGCCATGAAGCATAAAGAAATTGTTTCTTGCAGTATCCGAAACTGTTGTAATTGTATCTGTACCAACTATTGTAAATACTTTAAATGGAATGCTATCAGGTAATATATGACCAGAAATTGACGCAGTGTTCTCTACAACGTATCCTCTGATAACCGGCTTCAGTGAATAATTGCCATTGCCTTTACGAACTATTGATCTTTCTGCATCAAAATCAATCATTACAGCATATCCACTAGTGGTAACCACACTTTCTTGTATATTCACTTTCAAGCCAGATGTCTGAGCACTGGGAGCTTTAATATTCACTTCGGTACCATCGCTCAAAACAACTGAGTTATTATCTCCCAATACCAATCTCACCTGAGAAACATGTTCTCCTTCATTCAATACAATATTAGACAACAGCGTATCAGTGCCATTCGTTAAATCCATAAGATTATAAACCCTGGGGGTGATTGGCAAGTTTACTTCTACACTATCATTTATAGTGTACTTTATTTGTTGTACATCTATCTTTACAGCCTTATAACCTTGTAAAGAAGGTGCATCGGTTAGATAGAAACTTACCTTTGAAGTTCCAGTTGCAGAATCTTCGCTATCACTGCAAGAATTTAAAGAGCCTACTGCTATTACTCCAAGCAAAAGCAGAAATAATAATTTTACCTTTTTCATAACAAACATAATTAATTTAGTTTAGTATTTAGTTATTTTTTATCTTATAATGATCTGATTGAATTTGTTCCCAACTCATATTGTAAGGAGCCAAAATTAAATCTAAAGCCAAATTCAGATTATTCACAGGAAATGCTCCTGTAAAAGAGAGTCCTTTGCAAATCTCTTTGTTTTCTATTGATATTTTATATTCTTTTTCGAGAGCCTCAACTACATCAATAAGAGGCGCACTGTTAAATACATATTTATGACTCACCCAAGTAGGTTCATCTTCCAGCATTACTTTATCCGATCCAAAGCTTCTTCCCTTTGTCAGGATTTTCTTTTCTTTCTTATCTAGGCTCTCTACCAAAACTTTACCTTCATAGCAGAATACATCAAACTTATCTGTTTCAGAAACCATAAAACGAGTTCCTAATACCGATATCAGATGTGTTGGAGTTTCAACAGTAAACTTTTGTCCTTTAGTTACAATATAATAAGCTTCACCTTTCATACTAATATTCCTGTTAAAGTAGAAAAGAAATTTGTTATATTCAACCGAACTGTTTTCATTAAGTTTCACTTCGGATTTATCAGGCAACACAAAAGCCAACTGTTCATTGCTTCCCGTTACATATTTCATATCCATATTCTTTATCCATAAACCACATCCAAATAGAACAGCAATCAATGCAGCAACAGAAAGATATCGTCTCCAATGAATTATTCTTTTCTCAGATTTTTCGAAGATTATGTTCTTAGAGAACAATCTTTCTTCCATTTCGTCCAAAACATTTTCTCCTGGCTTTTCATCCAACAGCGGAATATGAGAGAAAGCTTCTTTCAAATGTATTTCTTCTTCAAAAGATAAAGTATACCCATCATCAGATGATATCTTTTCTAATATATTTATAAGTTCCACTTCTTTCATAGCCCTATAATTCTCCGTAAAATAAGTAAAAGAAATAATATAAAAGAGGCATCCTTCTTCATTTGTCGGATAGCTTCCGAGAGAAGATTGGCAACAGATTGTTTATTTATACCGAGTGTTAAAGCAATCTCTTCATTGGAAAGTCCTTTGAAATACTTCAGATAAACCACTTCACGCTGCCTGCTTGTTAACTTATTCAGTAAATTCTGTATTTTCTTATACTGTTTTTCTTCTTCATCCGCACTTTCATCATCAATATATAATGTAAACGAGTAATCACTCTCTTCCAAAGACACCGCCTGCTCTTTTTTGAATTCATTTATTAATCTGTTTCTAAGCGACATACAGAGATAAGCTCTCATAGAAACAGGCTCACTCAAAGAATTCCGTTTTTCATAAATCGTAATAAAGAGTTCTTGTATAATATCTTTTACCAAATCTTCATTATGAGCAAACTTCATTCCATAAGCATAAAGGAACTCAGCATGCTGTCGGAACAGATTTTTCCATTCCTGCTCATCATTATTCCTTAATTTATCCCAAGATATCTGCATAAAATGCTATTAATATAATTAATTATTTACTAGTGTAATAAACGGCTCATAACAGTTTTACTGTTGCTACGTAGATCTTTAGGAGTCTGATTATATCGTTGCTTACAAAATTTAGTAAAATGTGCCTGAGACGAAAACTGATATCTATCTGCTAACTCCTGAAAAGGAATAGAGGTAGAAATTATATCTTGTAATACAAACTGAGATTTACGTTCAAGCATCCACTGATAAGCCGATTCTCCAAAATTCTTTTTAAATTCCCTACAAAAAACACTTAAACTAGATTTAGCCAAATCAGCAAATTCCTGCAAGTTCTTTACTGATTTATAGTTTGCATATACAAATTCTTTAAAATCCATATTCTTTCCCAAAATAGGAGAAAAAAATGCTGCTAATTCATTCATTGAATAAGAATTTTTTAAAACTAAAATTAATCCGTTTTGTTTCCATTCATTCAACTCTGAAAAATTAAAACCAGATAAAGAATATGATTGATGAAAAAATTCAAGAAAACATTTTAAACTATACTTTATAGGTAAAGTTAAACATTTCTTTTCATTTTCAGCATTATTCTCTGATGACAGAGTTAACCATTGATTAATTTGGCTAATAGAATTCTTTGTCATCTCACATTTTACAGCAATAGAAGTTTCTATTGCTAATAAATTGAATTTAGTTCCCGGAGGTAAAAATAACATGCCATCCGAAAGAAGCATCTTATGATTGCATTCAACACATGAAACTAAAACTTTACCTGATAAAACAAATAAAATAGTACTACTATCACCTGTTTTTATCTCTTTATGATTATCCTTACGTACATCAATCTGTGAAAAACAAGCAGAATTTAAAGCTGAATCCATATTATTTATTTTTAATATTAATCTTCTTTTTACCTCTATGACAATACGAACCATCATTTATACTGGTTCTGAGAAGAAAAAAAATATATTTTTAATAAATAATTAGTAAACAGCTTTATTCTAGCGCTTTTAAACACCCATAAACTATTGATTTTCTGATTAATAATTAAAATGCATAAACTAAATTAATTGCAGCTTTTGTAAGGCCGAAATAGTTATAATCTAAACTCTTATTGTTATTCCATGAATTATTCCACGTTATTTTATCATAAGTAAGGTGTACATAACCAACTCCGGCAGTCGCTTCAATATGCAAATGTTTATTTAATGCCCATTGATATCCACAAGCAATTCCCATTCCATATAAATATCCAGCATACCAGTCGCTATTTGAAAGCCCTTTTCGCTGAAATGGAAAAATCATATTTTCAGCGCCAAAGTGAGAATAATAAAGATGATATCCTAAATAACCGCCATTAAAACTTCGTGAAAACCAATAACGAATCTCTGGTTGTATCAGATAAGATACCGATTTTCCATCGTGTTCTGAATCTCCAGGTTTTATCCCTATTGAAAGTTCTATAGAAACATTTTTATTAATCTTCTTTTCAATAGCAAGGTTTGGGGTTGCTAATCCCCACAAAATTAAATTAGTTTTCAATTCATAATTATTAGCATACGTTGGTAAAGAAAGCATCGGCATAAGATTTCTTCTGGAGGAATTTGGTGAAGTATCTAATATTGGACGATGCTGAGCCAATAATGAATCTGATAAAGATTTGTTTATTGAAGGATTATTTATATTAGAATTCTTATGAATGGCCTGAAGCATAATCTGCTTCTCTTTTTTCTCTTTCTTCTTTAATTCAATAATTACACTTCTGGCAGAATTCATTAATATGTTAACTGTCTGAGGATAATAGTTTTTTTCTTTAACTGCAACGATGTGATTACCTTTACATAAAGAAAAACTAAAATCCCCATCAATATCAGTACGTGTAAAAGCCTTTCCATCAACAGAAACTGTAAAATTATAGAGTGGAGACTTCGATTCTTTATCTTTTAAACGCCCATTTAAAATATATTTCTGGAGAGGTCTCACATATAAATAATCAGAAGCAGCTTTCTTTATTTCCAGATCATAATTAACAAGTAATTGGTTAAGCAATTCTATTGCATTCTTATCGGCTGATACATCACTTATATATAAACGGTTAGTTAGCTCTGGATTAAAATTAATATGTACTTTCTTTCTTTTGCTTATCATTTGAAGAACTTCAGTCAGCGTTTTTTTACTCTTTGAAACACGGTTTTGGTTCTGAGCTTCAGATTGAAAAGATATACCAAACATTAATACACATAATAGAAGATTATAAATATTTATTCGTGCCATTTTTAGTTCGTTTAGTTATATATAGACCTTCTTATTTCCTGATATATAAATCAGTAGGTAAGAAAAAAATAGTTTCTAAGCACAAAATAAACATTTAAAATTCATATTTAAAAAAAGATATTCATTTTTTATTTTTAGAAAAAACCAATAAAACAATAATGTATAAAATTTAGGCAAAATTATATAAACACAAATCCAACATCAGAAAATACCTTTGCAGCAGGTTTTAATAAAGGAATAATTCTCTATATTTAAATTATCATTGAATTATGAAAAAGAAAGTTTTAATTTTATTATTTGCAATAGCTCCAATAGGACTGTTTGCACAAAACACTGCTCAAGGACAGGAAAAAGCTTTAAAGCAGTATGGATTTTGGGATAACTGGTTTATTCAAGGACAAATTGGTGTACAACGTACATACAGTGAAAGTCACAAGTATGCTTCTTTCGGCGATAAAATTAGCCCAACAGCAGCATTAGGTGTTGGAAAATTCTTTTCTCCTGAAGTAGGTGCTCGCTTACAAGTAGGAGGATGGACTTCTGCTAATAACAAACTGGACTATTCGTATAACGTAAAGTACTTTAATGCTAACACCGATGCTTTGTTTAACCTAACAAATATCTTCCTTCCTTATAAAGAAGATAGAGTGTTTAATCTGATTGGTATCGTGGGTATAGGTTATGTACATGGTTTCAGGAATTCTGATGAAAATGTACATGCAACAAATAGTGTTGCTCCACGTATTGGTTTACAGGCTGACTTCCGCTTAAGTAATGCATGGAGCATAAATCTGGAAGCAAACGGAAACTTATTACGTGACGACTTCAACGGACAAGAACAATTCGGATGTTCATATGACGGAACTTTGAATGTTTTAGCAGGTGTAACCTATCGTTTCGGAAGAAGAGGATTTGCTACAGTAGATGTTGCTGATCCTGCATTAATTCAATCTTTAAATGACCAGATCAATTCACAAAGAGCTCAGATTGAAGAATATAAAGCTTGTTGTGAAAAGAAATCAGCAGAACCAAAGACAATTATTAAAGAAGTTCCGGCTGCAAAAGGTACTTTATTAAATTCAGTAGTTACTTTCCGTATTGGTAAAGCTACAATTGATCCAAATCAAGAAGTTTATGTGTATAATGCAGCACAGTATTTGAAACAAAATCCAGATGCAAAAGTTTCTATTGCAAGTTATGCTGATAAAAAGACTGGTACAGCAGCATTTAACCAGAAATTGAGTGAACAACGTTCTGAAGCAGTAGCTAAAATGCTAAAAGAAAAATACAGTATTGCTGAAAACAGATTCACCGTAGAAAACAATGGTGACAAGCAACAACCTTATCCAGACAATAATGACTGGAACAGAATCAGTATTATTACTTCTAAGTAATATTACTATTGGTTATAAAACTAGACTTAAACTACATACAGTTAAGATGAAACATACAGATTCTACGAGATTTCAATAAATAAATTCAAATCAATTGAAAATAGTTTCTCTTAACTCTAAAAGGGGCTGTATCAAAAAAGATACAGTCCCTTTCTACTTATTAATCTTACTGTTTGCATATAAAATTCCTTCTTTGTAAATTGCAGCTGTTTTTTAACTTAAATCAAATAAAAACGGCAATGATCCGACTCATTTTACTTACTGATTTTACAGAATCTTATGCACACAAGTTATTAAAGGGCATAATGGATTATTCAAAAAAGCATGAGCCATGGGTATTATGCCGTATGCCGCCGGCTTTCAGACAACAATATGGGATTGAAGGTATTCTGAACTGGGCTAAAAGATGGAAAGCTGATGCTATTATTGCTCAGTTTGACAATGTAGACAATGTTGATTTATTCAGAGAAAACGGTATCGTGGCACTTGCTCAGGATTATAAATCAAGATTTTCAACCATACCCAACATTACAAGCGACTATAAGCTGACAGGCAAAATGGTTGCTGACTTCTTTCTTCAGAGAGGGTTTAAGAATTTTGCTTTTTTTGGCTATAAAAATGCCTGTTGGTCTCAGGAAAGATGTGAAGGATTTAAGAATGAAATAACAAAATTCGGATTCGAGAAAAATTTCTATGCATTCCATAACCAAAAGTTGGAAGAATTGTGGTATTACAAGCAACACCCGGTTTCCAAATGGCTGAAGTCACTACCCAAACCTATAGCTCTGATGGCGTGTGATGATACGCAAGGGCAAATAATTACTGAGATTTGCAAAATATGCAATTTAAGGATCCCCGAAGATATTGCTGTTATGGGAGTTGATAATGATGAAATGACGTGCGACCTTTCTGACCCGTCACTTTCAAGTGTGCTGCTGGATGTTGAAAAAGGTGGTTATGATTCTGCCGAACTGATCGACAGAATGGTGAAATCTCAAAATTTTGATGATTATCGTGATATCTTTATAAGTACATCATACATTGTGCAACGACAATCAACAAACGTATATCCTATTCAGGATAAAGAGATTGCAAAAGCATTAAAATTCATAGATGAATGTACGCTGGAAAAAATAAATGTAGACGATGTTGTTAAACAAGTTCCACTTTCAAGGCGTCTATTGGAAATTAGATTCAAGCAATTTACTAAAATGTCTATATACCAGTACATAATGAAAAAAAGAATGGATCGTTTTGCACAATTGCTCATTGAATCTAAAGCACCGGTAAATGAAATTGCTGCCCAGTTAGGAATTACAGACATGAAAAACCTATCACGACAATTCAAAACAATTGAGGGCTGTTCTCCTCTGCAATACAGAAAAAAACATACCCCCAAAAATGATTAGCTAATATTTGTGACTGCCAACTTCGACAGAGATCTTCTTTTCCTTATTAGTGCCATATTTCACAACTAGTTCAAACGGCTCATTAGTATCTATCGTGATATACGGTACTTCATTTATTGATTTTCGTGAATCCGCAATAAGAGAAATCATTCCTTTTGGGCCGAAAGGAAAACGTTCGATACCGTTTTTCTCAGTCAGATTCATATCCCAGGTTATTGTTTTCATAGAATAATCTGAACGGATACCTATGATAAATTCAATAAATTCGGCAATTGGAGGAAGACCGGTCCAGCCCACAAAGTCTCTTCTGGCCATGAATCCCGGTTCGCAGCTTTCCGGAGCATAATATTCAAAGAAAGTTCCTGTCTTTTTATACACTTCGAACACCTGATTATAATGATTCATGGCTATTTCGTGAGCCAAAGTTCTGTATCCTTTTTCGGCAAGACCATTGATAACCATGTAATTTGTTCCAGGCCAAATTCCACCTTGCCAGTAACGTCCGTCTTCTTTATATTTAGGATGATCGGCCGACAATGAAGGTACACGGTATTTTCGGTTGAAAGTCTTAGGGTTATTCAATTCAGAAACAAGTCTGTCCAGCTTACCTTTATCTAGAACATCTGAATATAGAGCCCAATATGCCCCAATTCCTTTGGTAGAACACAATGAACCATCGGCATACTGGTCATATAGAAATCCTGTTTTCTCATCCCACAAATTCTTACGGATATACTCTTTCAACATCTTCACTTCGTCCTCAAAATCTTCAATCTCCTGCCATCTTTCAAGATAGAATCCCATCTGCAAAAGAGTGTTTGCAATAAAAAGCTGTTGAAGATTCGTATCCAGCCAAACCATGTGACCATTACTGTAAATGGGGTTATACTTTGACTGTACCCGAGGCATATTATCCATACCTGTGCCCCAGCCGCTCGACCAATAAGTTCCGTTTTGCCATGTACGATTCAGCCTCAGCCATTTATAATAAGCACACAGTACAGGAAATACTTTATTCAGACGGTCTGTATCACCAAATTCCTTGTAATAAGCCATCTCTACCCAGGGAATAAGGTTCGGGCCGGTACTAGTGGGATCGTAGCGTTCAAAACAATCAGAGCCATCTGCCCTTATCTCACGACAAATAAATCCGTCAGGGTGTTGCTTTGCGTAGAAATTATCAAGAGTATGTTGGAATGGAAAGAAACGTGCGCCGTAACGGGCAAAGAGCATCATAAAGGAAGTGTCCCACATAAAGATATTTCCGTTGTAAGCAGTATCCAGATAACTTGCCACAAATCCCGATCCAGGAATAGGATCTTTGATGTTGCCGATAGCAATCTGCCATGCATGCCAATACATCTCGATTTCTTTCTCATGACCTGTCCAAACCGGGCTTGGCAAAACAGACTTAGCTTCCTCAAAAGAGCCATGTTTTATTATATTTGGTTTCATTATCCGAAACTCATTCTCTGCAACTAAAGCATCTTTTACGTAAGTATCCTTATACTGTAACCTGTATTTACCGGATATAGAATCATTTTGGGCTATTATATTTGAAGAATATCCCGATATTAACGAACATAGGGCAATTCTTATAATCAGTTTCACGTTATTCATAATTCATTATTTTACCTAAATCCAGAAACAAAGTGTTAAGGTAATCTTTTTAAGTTAGATATTATTAATAAACAGCTAAAAATTGAATTAGACAACTAAAGCAGACGCTCCTAATAAGCTTATATCCTCGCTTTGGGAAAACATAATTTTTATATTCTCAATGGTTTTCTTATACGGAAAATCGGACATTGCATTAAACATACTTTCTGAGAAAAGCGAAT
>Ga0209016_1001949_pt1 | contig 14950 bp, 12 predicted proteins | sample EPASupsiteSAE305_FD_187265 | JGI IMG/M metagenome (GOLD analysis project Ga0209016, IMG submission 187265) | Bioremediated contaminated groundwater microbial communities from EPA Superfund site, New Mexico - SAE3-05 (SPAdes) (version 2) | ecosystem: Environmental > Aquatic > Deep subsurface >...
AACTTTTAAATACAGACTTTACTCTTCATAACAAAAAAGAATATTATGACAATATTATTTCTACTATAATTTCTATTGGTAGAGCCGAGGACTTTATTATTGACATGTGCGAGCTTATTAAACGTCTTATCGTTGATAGGCTTCATATAGTTGGCGATATTTTTGATAGAGGTCCGCGTGCCGATATTGTTATGGAATGTTTACTTAATCACCACTCTGTTGATATTCAATGGGGTAATCATGATGCTCTTTGGATGGGTGCTGCTTCAGGCAGCCGTGTATGTATTGCAACTGTTTTAGCAAACTCTGTTTTATATAACAATCTAGAGGTTGTTGAGACAGGATATGGAATAAGCCTGCGTCCCCTTGCAATGTTTGCAAACGATATTTATGCCCAAACAGATACTGAATGTTTTAAAACAAGAACTCCTAATGACGCGTCTACATACAAACCAAAAGATATTGCTCTGGGTGCTAGAATGCACAAGGCAATTTCTGTTATATTGTTTAAGCTTGAGGGTCAGGCAATTATGCGTAATCCTGATTTTAAAATGGATGAGCGTCTCTTGCTTAATAAAATTGATTATGACAAGGGTACAATTAATATTGCAGGTAAAGTCTATCGGCTTCGCGATTGTGACTTCCCAACAATTGATATAAATAATCCATATATGCTTAACGGTGAAGAAAATGAGCTTATGGAGCAACTTCGCCTTTCGTTCATGCGTAGTGAAAAGTTGCAGGCACACATAAGATTTTTATTTTCAAAGGGCAATCTTTACAAATGCTATAATGGCAACCTTCTTATTCATGGCTGTGTTCCAATGAATAAAGATGGTAGTTTTATGGAGTTTGATATTAACGGACAAAAGCTCAAAGGGAAAGCATTTTTAGACTATGCAGAAAAAATTGCTTATAAAGGATTTTATGGCAAACCTAACAGTAAAGAAAAGCTTTTGGGCGAGGACTTTTTGTGGTTCTTGTGGTGCGGAAAGAACTCTCCACTGTTTGGCAGAGAAAGAATCACTACTCTTGAACGTAGACTTATAGATGATAAATCAACCTGGGTTGAGGCAAAAAATGCATATTATGAACTCACCAAAGAAAAGGCATATTGTGAAAAAATACTTGAAGAGTTTGGGCTTGGTGGAAGGCGTTCTCACATTATTAATGGACATATTCCTGTTAAATCAAAGGATGGCGAAAATCCGATAAAGGGCGGTGGAAAACTGATTGTTATTGACGGTGGATTTTGCCGTGCTTATCAGTCAACTACTGGAATTGCTGGATACACGCTCATTTACAACTCATATGTTATGCGTCTTTCCTCTCACGAGCCATTTTGTGGTGTTGAAAACGCAATAAGAAATAATACGGATATACTGTCAGCATCGGTTGTTTTTGAAAGACTTGAATCAAGAATAAAAATAAGCGAAACCGATAACGGTGTACTTATTCAAAAGAATATTGATGAGCTAAAAAAACTGCTAAATGCATACAAAGTTGGCGCAATCATGGAGCGTAGCTGATAAAATATTAATAAAATAAAAAGTCGGGATGCTGTTAATGTGGCTCTCGACTTTTTTAAAGTATATAGAAGGTGCACTATTATGGATGATTTTATATGTAATATTTGTCCGCGACATTGTAATATAAAAAGGAGTGAACACACTAATATTACTGCTGTTACAGGTGTTTGCAAAACGGGGGTTCTCCCCTTAGTTGCACGCGCTGATAAACACTTCGGTGAAGAACCATGTATTAGTGGTGAGCGTGGGTCTGGCACAGTGTTCTTTAGCGGTTGCCCACTAAAGTGTGTATATTGTCAAAACAGAGAAATAAGCATTCAAAACTTTGGAAAAGAAATTTCTATTGAACATTTAAGAGAAATTTTTGAAAATCTTATTACACAAGGTGTGCACAATATCAATTTAGTTAATCCTACACATTTTACAACAAGTATTTTACAGGCATTAGAGCCACAATTGCATGTTCCAATTGTTTATAACTCTAGCGGATATGAAAGTGTTGATACACTAAAAAAACTTGAAGGCAAAATTAATATATATTTACCTGATATGAAATATTCAACAAACGAAACTGCCAAGAAATATTCAAATGCTTTTGACTATCCACAGGTTTCGAAAGATGCAATTCGTGAAATGTTTAGGCAAGTTGGTGCATATAAAATTGATAAAGATGGAATTATGCAAAGTGGCGTTATTATAAGACATTTAATATTACCCGATAATATAGAAAATTCATTTGGAGTTATAGACTGGATAGCAAAAACTTTTCCAAAAGGTAGCGTGCTTTTCAGCCTTATGAGTCAATACACGCCAGTAATCAACCTTGATTCTTTCCCTGAACTTAATCGTACAATTACAAAAGAAGAATATAATGCAGTTGAACAGTATTTGTTTAGTTCGGGTATTGAAGATGGATTTTTACAAGAATTGTCATCTTCAGGCTGTGGCTATATCCCCTGTTTTGACTTATCAGGTGTATGAAGGCAATTGTTTTTTGCCGTATTGTGTGATAAAATGATGTCAATATATTTTAATATAAATAATTTAAAAAATTATCATTTAGGTAGTATTTTCAGGAGGATATTAGAGATGTTAAAAGAACGAATTCTGTCAAAAGTATCTATTCCACAGCTTGTATTTTGGTGGGTATTTAGGCTGATTATAATAAGTCCATTGGTGTTTTCGTGGTATTCACCTCATGAAAATATTAAACTTCAAATAATGTCAAGTTTTACTTTTAGTTTTGCATGGGAGATTTTGCAGCTTTTCCCTAAAAAAACTTTGGTTAGAAAAATTTCTTCTCATTTTCAAGATTTTACTATTTTTCAAATATTTTTAACTTCATTTTTAGGAGCTTTTAAAGATTTTTATTACACAGTCTGGTGGTGGGATTCTGCTACACATATAATTGGCGGAGGTTTATGTATTGCATTGGGATATGAAATAGTAACTGCAATACAAAAAAAATATAAGTCTACTGTTCCGATTGGTATTATAATTTTTGCGGCATTTGGATTTTCATTTTTTGCTGGAACCCTCTGGGAATTATTTGAGTTTTCATTTGACCAGTTAACAGGTTCAGACTCACAGCATTGGAACTATGCAAATGCAGAAAGTACATATTCACTATTTTCATATACACCTGAACGATTTCCAATTATGGATACAATGATTGATATGATATGCAATACGGTTGGCACAATTATATTTACAATTATTTTAGCTAAATTTCCATACCATCATAAGGGCAAAAATAATACAAACGAAATGTTTATAAACAAAGAAAATGATACTTCAAAAGAAACAGAAATGGAACTTTTAACTGTAAATAAATTTTCACGTTAAGTGTAACACTATAATAGAAAGAGTTCATATATTTTCAATGAGAGAATACTAAATTTAAACCATTTGGTAATCTATTGTAATAAGCTATACAACATATATAACTTTTTGCGTAAAGAATCATAATTTTGGAATAAGGGCTTTTTATTAATCAGCCTAAACTGCTGAGAATTTTCGCCTGTTTACATACTCTATATTAGTTGTGTTGGTGTTATATACATGAAAAATAACTTCCTTTAAAACAAGAACGATTCTTGTTTTAAAGGAAGTCTATTATTATTTACACAAAAATTTTTGGTGTCTCTATAAGACTGTTTTATACTTCATTATCCATATCTAAATTTATAATTGAACGTTTCTGTAATTCATTTTGTAATATGTTCATTAATAATACTTTTTCGAATTGATTATTAGAATCATTAAAAAAGTTTGATGATAAGTCACTGTCTAATAATTGTTGCATATCTTCTAACGTAGCTGCATTTAACGTTAAATTAGTATTTTCTATATTGCTTTTATTATAACTATTTATATTTGATGTTTGGTTAATACCCAAGTTAACTTTAGAACTAAGACGGCTTTTACTAGAATCTATTGTAATATTATTTCCACAATACCCCATTACTTTCTTTACATAATTTTGAGTTTCTTTAAAGGGGGGTATACCACCATATTTTGCAACATTACCCGAACCTGCATTGTATGCTGCTAATGCAAGTTCTGTATTTCCGTCATATTTATCTAAAAGTTGACCTAATAATTTTGCACCACCCATAATATTCTGCTTTGCATCAAAAGAATCAGTTACGCCTAAGCTTTTTGCAGTTGATGGCATAAGTTGCATAATTCCTTGCGCACCTGCACTAGACTGTGCATTAGTATTAAAGTTAGATTCAGCCTTTGCAACAGACTTTAATAAGTTAACAGGTACACCATATTTATTTGAAGCAGATTCAAATATTTGATCAAGATTATTAGTTTTCATTGCAGAATTTAATGCATCAGAAAAATTTTTTTGTGATACGTTGCCAGAGTATGTAGCTTTAGATGTTTTATAACTAGTGCTATTATTTGCATTAATGCTATCAATAGACATTTTATTCAACACTCCTGTGCATATTACTTTCATATCTATTTTAAGTTTTTTATATATTTATGTCAATGTAAATATTTATACAAATTAATATAATTTTATATTAATACTTAAATACTTAAAATTCGTAAATATACATTAATTAAATATTGATTTTTATTATATAAACTCACTATTTAATTAAGTATTTAAAATTTTTTCCACACTAAAATATACGCTTAAATTATGATTGATTGTCAATTTCTTTAAACCAACAATTCAGCCTTTTAATTATGTCTTTGCACAATTTAACATTTTCAAAATGCTGTAAACAATTAACACCCCATAAATTAATCAGTTCTTGTGCTCTTTCACTTTGCTTATTAATAAATAATGTTCCCATAATTTTTAATTTAAACTCTTCTTTTTTATCTGCATTATTAACGCACTGAAATATTTGATTTATAACATCTAAATCATTATGCAATGCCCAAGTTTGTGCCAACTCAATATAACAGTCATCATCTCGACAATTCAATAATATATAAAGTAAAAGCTTTGCTTTATCTTCTTGTTTACGCCAAATAAGATTATTGTGAATATCTTTTAATATTTCAAGTTCTTGCTCTGAAAGTTTTATGTATACTGATTCTTTTTCTGTAAATAATTCATTAATTGCTGTATATAAATTTTTAACCGATTCATCAATATTTTGTATTTCATTCATCTCGGATAGCAGTAATAAAGATTCATCTAAATTATTTTCAACCCAACTCTTTTCTATCCGTTTTAATAAAACGCTAATGTAAAAAGGACTTTCTATATTTGAAATTTGCAAGTCCTCCGCCTCTTCATTAAGCATTATTTGACAAATAATTTTAATGGTTTGGATTTGCTCTCTTTTGCCAAGCAATGACTCAATACCATTTATATTATTTAATATAACACTATACTTTTGATAACTTAATAAAAAGTTTATAAGTATTAATAGTTGCTCTGAATTTTTTTGACTTATTGATAACTCTAGCATAGATTCAATTGTATCTGCATGATTTGTCTTTTCTTCTAGTGACAATATTTTATAAAGCAAATCATAATTAGTATTATTTAACTCGTATGATTCTTGATAATATTTTAGTGCTTTTTGATAGTCAAATATTTTTTCATACACGTCTCCTGCCGACTCTAAAATCGCACTAATATCAATATCAGGTCCAGGTACAATATACTCTGAACGCTCTTTCATTTTTAAGCTGTGTTCAAAGTCTTTAATAGAATTATCGTATTGATTTAGCTGATTATATAGCTCTCCTCTTATAACAAATAAATCTCTGTAATACGGAAACTTTTCAACACCGTCATTAAGTACATCAATACAATCACTGTATTTTTCAAGATACAGCAAAGAAAAGCTTAAGCATTTATATAAATGAGGTGCAAATAAATATCCCATATTTAAATTTTCTTTTGCCTTTTGTAAATACTTTATACACTCCTCAAATTTGTTTTGATTAATTAAAAATATTCCAAACATATATTGCAAATAGCAGTCTTCAGGATTTTCTTTTATTTCATTATACAACAACTTGATTTTCGATGTAAACTCCCATGAAAAAGCAACATCATAACGATGTTCTATATGAATATCAACATCTTTAATATTGGTTATTAGTTCATCTTTTATCATTTCAAATGATTTATATTTATAGCGATATTCTTTTCTATTTCTTATAAGACGAAGAGTTTGAACAGGAGAAAACACACTATAAACTTGTGAATTGTAGTTTATATAAAATAAATAGCCTTCAACATTAGGATTATCCAGCAGCTTTATAATTTCTGATTTTTGCTCTGTTGGAATTGTTTCATTTGCCTGTAGGAACAGCACCCATTTTCCATTTGAATGATCTAAACAATAATTTTTAATTTTACTAAAATCGTTTTCCCACGCAACTTGACGAACATCTAGTCCAGCACTATTTGCAATTTCTATAGTTTTATCAGTTGAACCTATATCTACAATTAATATTTCATCAACAATATCTCTCATATTTTCTATGCTATCCAAAAGAATTTCTTCATCATTTTTAGTAATCATACATAGAGTTAAAAGCTTTTTTTGTAGCATAAATTAAATTTCTCCTCCCCTACACTCGTTTATACAATTCAACATTTTTGATGCCATTTTATAATCATCCAAGCGATAATATACATCCACCATTTTTTCAAGCACATCTATATCATTAGGTTCAACCTTTATATACTTTTTGAAAATTGATTTTGCCTCTTTTAATTTTAATTTGTGATACAACAACAGCCCATAATTATATAAAACATCTTTGTCTTTAGGGCATAAATGATAAGCTTTTTCTAAATACATTTGAGATTTATCAAAATCACTTATTTCATAAAGAAGTACGCCAATTTCATTATATAATTGTGAATTCGAGGGATTTATTAGTAAGCTATCTAATTTTTTTTCTAAATTTTCATAAATATTCATAAGCATGATACCTTCTATTTATTTGTTTATAAATTATCCAACTCATTTATTAAGGATTCAGCAGCGTTTTCTAAATGAACTGAAACACTTTGAGTAACAATATTTATTTGGCAGAAAAACTCATATTGTATTTCAAAAATTTCAATAATTTTCTTATAAGTATTAATAATGCCACAACGATTTATTTGATAGTAATTTGCAAAAACAACTTGCTGAGTAAAGCAACGATATAAGCCGTTTGAAAGGCAACTATTAATTATATTAATGTTGTTTTGATATGCTTTTTCAAGTATATCTCTATGCTTTTCACTATTATCTTTTTTAGCTAACTCAAGCATTTTTTTGCATTCAAGCTTTCCTAAAATGGTTTGTTGAGTCAAATTTCTAAATAATACTGAATACTTCTCTAAACTTTTGATAAAATCTTTTAAATTCTCTTTTCTTTCAGGAATTGATACCATTTCTTTATTTTGAGCAATTATTTCGTTTACTCTATAAGGAATTTTAGTGGTGCAATACTTATTAATTACATCTTCAAGATTTTCGCATATTGTACCTTCTATTTTCGCTCCGCCCTCAGTTGCATTTATAAATAATTTATCCTTATGGTCGTTAATTTTTAGTTCTAAGCCCATTTTAAAATCAATCCACAACTGATTTGATGCAATCATTTTGCCATTATTTCCTTCAACATAAACAATTGGTCTCGACTTTATTATATCTTCAAATTGCTTGCCTTCATCTTGTGAATATATTGAATCTTTGCTATGTGTATTTTGCTCTGGTCCATAGGCATAATCCTGCCCTACAAGAACAATAGGATTTGCTCCCATATATGTAGCAAGTTCCACTGCAAGATGAGAAACATTAGCTCCCGCATCGATAGCACTTCCATCACCCAAGTACTCATTAATCCAATTGTTTATCACCTCTTTTTCTCTCAATATAGGTATTTTTGCACCTGAAAAAGAGGGGTAAACACGCTTATCTACTAAAGCTAAGCTGAGCAAAGCTATGTCATCCGGATATTCTTTATTTTTAAAATGATATAAATATGTATTCTTTGTGCGTTCAATAACGGCTAATACATCTGGCTTAATATTATTTTTAAGCAATGGAAGAACAGCTGACTCTACTGAAAGAATTAATCCCTTGCCATTTATTTTTTCTAATTGATGAATGTTTTTGTCCAGCGAAGGACCATTAGCTATTATAAATGAAGGAATATCTTTGTACTTATCTTTTAGGCAACTAATATATGGCTCACATAATATTTCTGGTATATTTGAAATCATATTACAGAACCCGATTAAATTATCTTGGTGATCATTTCCAATATAAAAAACCATTAATGATAGCTGCGTGAAAACATAGTTGTAAATTTCAAGGTATTGAGTTTTAAAATTTCGTTGGGCAGTGTAAGTAAAAGCTACAACAGGATAAGTACAACTTATAAAAAATATACTAAAAAACAGTTGTTCAAACGCTTTTGCAAAATAATTAGAATCTCCAATAAGAAAAGCTACTTTTTGTGACTTAATTATTGGCTCTAAATCAAAATAATAGAGCATTGCTGCAAACAAATATAAATCATGTTCAAATACAACAACCAAAGTATGGGGACTTTTGTGCTCAAAAATTTCAAATAACGGATACCCAAATCCCGAGCCAAAAATAAATAATGAACCTGCACCTTCATATAAAAAGTTGCTGTCCCACTTTTGTGCTTGCTCAATTGGTCGTTCACTTGTAATATTAAAACATTTATCTGACTGATGGTATTTGCATATGGGATATCCTTCATCATTGTACGTAACTTCAATTTTTTCAAATAGTTCTTTTTCGTCTATTTTTAGTACTGATTCTTTTAACCACGGGGTTAACAACTCAATATTTTTATCAAAGAATTTTTTAGTTTCATTTGATTTAGCAATAATCATTCAAGTTCCTCCTTACACCACTCTTCTGTAAGAGGATAAATTACTAGCTCTAATGTATCTACCATGCCTATAATATCTTTGTTTTTAATACATATAAGCAATGTTTGTAATGCTTTCAATAACTTGTCTATATTGGGCATGAATTCGTTAAGATAACAAAAAGTGTTTAAAATATTTTCTAAATTTTCAATAAAATATAACAATGCATTTAACCCTAATTTATCATTTCCTTTATTAAAACATTCAATGGAATATTCTAAATCTTTTTGAAGTCTTTCATATTTACTATTAAGATTTGTTAACTGTTTCATCATCAATATCCCCATCATAAATTAGTTCTTTCCATCCAAACTCCTGATACTTTTTCATATTATTAAAAGTACAATTAATCATCGTTTGCATTCTTTGGTCAAATGAATTCATTGCTTCTATTTTTTTATTTTGTTCTTCTTCTGTTATAAAAAGATTATACAAATCAGCTGATTCCATTTTTATTTCATTTAATATTTTCTTTACTTCATCTATGTGAGAAGAGTATTCAAATACTTGTTGTACTCGCTGTTGTAATTCAGCAGAATAGCCTTCAGAATCGCAGTGAAAATTTTGTTTTATTCGCATTTTTATCCTTCTTTCAATACACTTTTATATTTAATTAGAGATAATATATTTTCCGCTATTCGAGATGCACCTTTGCCATCGGTTATATTATTTGCTTTTTTGCTAAGCAAAGTCCTTTTCTCTTTATTCCCAATCAATTTTAATTCTTTAATTATGTTGATAATGCACTTGCTTTTATCATCTCTTACATCTCCTAAATCAATCATTGCCCCACTTTCACCAAAGCTTTTTCTTATCATAATTTGGTTATCCGCAAGCCCAAAAATAATACTTGGAACGCCGCAAACGCATAGTTCATATAGTGTTGTGCCACTTGCAGAAACCACAATATCGCACTCAAGCATTAACTTTGACATAGACTTAATGTTTTCATGAATAATAATCCTACTAAATTTTTTTGTTAATTGTTTAAGTTCAGCTATATTATAATAGAACGGACCAACAACAATATGAACATTAACATCGTTAAAATGTGTATCCTGTACGATATGTTTTGCTAAATCAGTTGACACGTTGAATTGATCAGTACCTCCTGTTGTAATAAGTAAGTTATGTACACAATCATTTATATGTATAGGATTTACATTACTAAATTCTTCTCTTAATGGTACATAACTTGTTCCTATTAAAAGCTTGATATCAGTGTTATTATAAATTCTTTTGTACTCGTATTTTGAATAAGAAATATTGTAATTTATAAGCATATCAACAGGATATTTGTTTTCTGCAAAATCATCTATATAAACTGTAACAAAAGAATTAGTTAATTGTTTTAGATATTCTTTTGATGCATAATAGCTATCAACAATAATACAATCGACTTTAATTTCTTGTAACACACAAAACAATTTACTAAGCTCATTTTCCATATCGGTGTAATCAGTTTTTAAAACCACATGATGAAATCCCCATTTTTTGATAAGTTCACTCTCATATTCATCAGCTGTAATAAATGTAACTTCTTCATTTAGTTTTTCAAGTTCATTTGCAATTGCAAGGCAACGCATAACATGCCCTGTTCCAATTTTATCGTTAGCATCAGCCCTAATTGCAATCATATGTTAATCACTTCTATTCTTTCCTTGTATTTTGAAATATTTTCATTCCAACAAAACGGCCATATAAATTGTATTTTTTTCAACTGTGAAGTTGTATGATAAGAGCCTTCTACTTGTTGCTTTTGTGGTGTGATTTTTCCATTTTTTATATCTTCCCAATTCATATAAAATAATTCTTGTATTTCGTCATTTAGCTTAATATAAGATGATTCAAAGGATTCCATATTCTCATCAAAATTAATTTCCTTTTGGCAAAAAATATCCCCAGTATCAATTCCTTCATCAACAACATGAATGGTGACACCTTTAGGGGTGTTATTATAAAAGCTAAAGAAATTTGGATATGCACCTTTGTTCCAAGGCAACAAAGATGTATGCAAATTTATTATCTTGTTATTCATATACTCTATAACTTCTTTGCTAATTAAGTACTTATAGTTATAACTGACGATAAATGACGGTCTAAAAGTTTTTATAAAATCAAGCGTTACTTGTTCTTTATATAAAAAGACATCTTCTCTATTTTTAAGCCAATTGTAAACATCTAACGATATATTATTGTTTGTTAAAAAAAGCACTACACCTTTCTGTATGCAATCAAATAAAATTGGCTCACCTTTTTTAATAGGCTTGCTACATTTCAGTTCTAACAAATCATTATAATGTTTTGGTTTTAGCCCATATCCAGGTCTAATTATTTTTATATTATCTTTATTAAACTTATCACCTTTTTCAATGTCCTTGACAGCAAAAATAGAGCGTCTAAAAACCAGACTGGATTTTTCACATTCGCTTATGTTGTATGAAACTTCTCCTAATGTTCTCTTAGCAATATGAACATCTTTTACCATTCTTGCAAATTCATTTGGTTCCATAGAGAACTTACAATCAGGATTTTCAATCTCACGACTAATGCAAAAGTGTTTTTCAACTACACATGCACCAAGTGATACAGCCACAACCGCACCCATACTACCAAAAGAATGATCAGAAATTCCAACCGGCAATGAAAAGCGTTTTTTCATATCAGTAATTGTAGAAAGATTCATATCTGCATAATTTGCTGGATACTCACTACAACATTTTAATAAAACTACATTATTGTTTCCTTTTGAACATGCTGCTTCTATTGCCTCTTCTATTTCCTCTGTTGATGCCATACCACATGACATAATAATAGGCTTGCCTTTAGCAGCCACATATTCTATCAAAGGAATATCTACAAGTTCAAATGAAGATATTTTATAAAAATCAACGCCAACTTCTTCAAGAAAATCCACTGCTGTTGTATCAAATGGAGTAGAAAGAAAATCTAAGTCAACCTTTTTGCATTCATCTCTTATAATCGTATGCCATTCCCATGGAGTATAAGCATTTCTATATAAATCATATAAAGTACTACCGTGCCATAATCCACCGTTAATACAGAAATATTCATTATTACAAGGTATTGTCATGGTATCTGGAGTATATGTCTGTATTTTAAGGCAATCTGCTCCTGCATTTTTTGCTTCATGTATTATCTCAATTGCATTTTCAAGATTACCTGCATGATTCGCAGACATTTCTGCTATTATGTAAACTTCACCTTTTTCAATCTTTTCTAAAAGAGACATAAACAACTCCATTCATTACAGGGTAATAAGTAATAATTTTTAATGCTTTCTGTAATAGTCCAAAACCTTTTTCACAGCAACAACTACATCTCTTGCATCATCATCACTCATTGAATAATACAGTGGTAAAGTTATGCACGATTCATATAAACTTTCTGCATTCTTGCACAACCCTTTTTTATATCCTAATTTTTGATAATACGGTAACCCGTATACAGGGATATAATGAACATTTACTCCAATATTCTCTGCTTGCAAGGCCTCAAATACTGTTTTTCTATCCGCATTAAGTAAATCTGTATTTAATTTAATGACATATATATGTCTAGTTGTATCAGATTTTTCTATCTCTTTTGGTAGAGTTATTTCTTTTATATCTTTAAATGCTTCATTATAAAATGCTACAAGTCCTTTTCTCCGCTCTGTAAATTCATTTAATTTGTTTAACTGACTGCAAAGCAAAGTAGCTTGAATATCGCTAATTCGATAGTTATATCCAAGCATCTGTTGTTCATAGTACCAACCGCCAACATCTTTATATATAAGTTTATTTATATCACGGGTAATGCCATGGGTTTTATACTGTTTAGCCTTTTCATATAGTTCAAAACTGTTTGTTAAAATAGCTCCACCCTCGCCACAAGTTACTGTCTTAACGGGATGAAAACTGAATGTTGTTATATCTGCTATACTTCCTACCATTTTGTCACCATAGCGTGTTCCTATTGAATGTGCAGCATCCTCAATAAGCAAAAGTCCATATTTATCACAAATTTTTCTAAGCTCATTTAATTCAACCACCTGACCAATATAATCAACAGCTATAATGGCTTTTGTATGTTCTGTAATAGCTTTTTCGACACTCTGAGGTGATATATTCCACGAGTCCTCATCAATATCAGCAAATACAGGTTTTCCTCCGCAATATAAAACGCAATTTGCTGATGCCGCAAATGTCATGGCCGAAACAATTACTTCATCACCTTGGCTAATTCCTGCGCTTAGACAAGCGACATGTAAAGCTGCTGTACCATTGGATACCGCAACAGCATATTTTGCTTTTGTGAGCTCACAAAGCTTTTTTTCCATCTCAATTACTTTGGGACCACAAGTTATAAAATCACTTTTTAAGACTTTAATTACTTCGTCGATATCTGACTGATCAATATACTGTTTAGCATAATTCAAGCGAATATCTCTTACTGGCTTTCCACCATATATTGCAAGTTTCATATCATTACCCATATCGCTTCACTCACTTTTAAATTTAATCGACTTTTGAATAACATGATTATTTATTTTATAAATTTCTGGATTTTTCACTACATATTCATAAATATCCTGCATATAAAAATCATGATCGCCTTTATAAAAACGATCGTAAATTTTTTTAATAAATATAAAATCTTCAATTGTATCCAACGTCCAACGCATATTTGAATAATCTTTATCGTTTTCAACGCTTAAAATACTGTTTTGTTTCAAATACATAAATGGAGTAACATGTTCTTTTTCGTATTCATCGGTTGATTCATAAACTGCCCGTTCTAATAGATTAAAAGTAAATACTTCACAATCTAAACCCCTTGGATATTTACGATTACCTATATTGGAAGCATAGTCAAAATTATTTTCTAAAAAGCAGGAAACCACTTTATCAATAACATGTGGATCTATTAATGGGCAATCAGCAGTAATACGAACTATTGCACTTGCGGGATACTGTTTTGCTGCTTCATAATATCTGGACAAAACATTTTTTTCGTCTCCTCTAAAGAATCTCGTTCCTATACTCTTTAAAAAATCTTCAATTTCATCATCAAATTTTTGTGTTGAAGTTGCAACAACAATATCATCTATCTGTACTGATTGTTTTACTCTTTCTATTACATGCCATAAAACAGGTTTTCCACATAAATTCATCATAACTTTTCCTGGCAAACGAGAAGAGCCCATGCGAGCTTGAATTATTACCTCAATCTTTTTTTCCAAAATATATTCCTTCTCATGTTTTATTACTATTTAATATTAAGAATAAAAACTATATAATTACATAAAATTATTAAAAAATATTTTAAACAAATATAATTTCAAACCAATTTATATTTTAATAAACAATATTAATGTATACCGAACGATACCATTTTTATAAGTAATTGTATTTAAATTAACACATCTTCACAATTAAGAAAGAATCAATATAATTGTATATTTTTTTAGCTTAATTTTTAAACTTCTCAGTTTTGTTGAGTTTTGTTATAACTTCTTAAATTATAATATGCAAAGAGACCTGTTTTGCTATAACAGGTCTCTTTTACATTATAATATTGATTTTATTTTTGCTTATAAGTTGAAAGGAAACTTGCGAGCTTTTGTGTTGCTGAATCCAACATTTCTACATTTGGAAGATATACTATTCTGAAATGATCTGGCTCCTTCCAGTTAAATCCTCCGCCATGTACCATAAGAACTTTTTTCTCTTTCAAAAAGTCCAAAACAAACTTCTCATCATCTTTAATATTAAACTTATTAACATCTATCTTCGGGAATATATAAAATGCTGCTTTAGGCTTTTGTACGCTTATGCCTGGAATATCATTAAGTGCATTATATATGAAATTCCTTTGCTCATATATTCTGCCACCAGGAAGCAAAAGCTCATCTACACTTTGATATCCACCGAGTGCTGTCTGAATAATGTACTGTGCAGGTACATTTGAGCAAAGTCGCATAGATGAAAGCAAATTAATTCCCTCTACATACTCACCAAAT
>Ga0209016_1001951_pt1 | contig 14948 bp, 13 predicted proteins | sample EPASupsiteSAE305_FD_187265 | JGI IMG/M metagenome (GOLD analysis project Ga0209016, IMG submission 187265) | Bioremediated contaminated groundwater microbial communities from EPA Superfund site, New Mexico - SAE3-05 (SPAdes) (version 2) | ecosystem: Environmental > Aquatic > Deep subsurface >...
TGGGGCAGAGTGTCGCGGTAGCGGTACTCGCTGGCCGCCTCCACGGAAACAGGCACACCGGTAAAATGTTCCAGCGCGTACTTGCCGGCGAGCCCGGCATGGTACGCCGTGCCGCAGGCCACTATGCGAATCTCGCGCAGTTCGGAGACGTAATCCCTGGAGAGGCCGTATTTTTCCTCAAGGGTGGCGGGTTCCAGCGGGAAAAGCCTGCCGCGCAGGGTATCCTCCACCGCGTCCGGCTGCTCGTGTATTTCCTTGAGCATGAAATGACGGTAGCCGCCCTTCTCCGCCATGGTGCGGTCCCACTGGACGGTGTTGACCTGCGGCTCCACCTTCTTGCCGTCCAGGGTGAACACGCGCGCGCCCTCCGGCTTGAGCAGGGCTATCTCCCCGTCGTTGAGGAAGGAGACCTTGCGGGTGTATTCCAGAACGGCGGTCACGTCGGAGGCCACGAAGGTCTCCTTCTCCCCGTGGCCTATGATGAGGGGACTCTGGCTGCGCGCGGCTATGATGGTGTCCGGGCACATGGACCAGATTATGCCTATGGCATATGAGCCGCGCACCTCGCGCAGCGCCTGGCGCACGCCTTCGAAAAGAAGCGGGTCCTGCATGTCGTGCCGCCAAGCCTTGCCGCCGGAACCGAGAGCCTTTATCTTGTCCTCCACCAGATGGGCCAGCACCTCCGTGTCCGTTTCGGACGCGAAGCGGTGGCCCTTGGCGATGAGGGCTTCCTTGAGTTCGATGTAGTTTTCGATTATGCCGTTGTGCACCACGACAAGCTTGCCGTCGCAGTCGGTATGGGGATGGGAATTCTGTTCGGAAGGGCGCCCGTGCGTTGCCCAGCGCGTGTGGCCGAGGCCGGTCAGGCCGGACACCGGCTTGTCCTCCAGCAGTTTGGCGAGGGCGTCCACCTTGCCCACGGTGCGGCGCAGTTCCAGCCCGTTGCGGGCGATGACGGCCACCCCCGCGGAATCGTAGCCGCGGTACTCAAGCCGCCTAAGACCGCCTATAAGTATGGGCGCGCACTCCCGCGAACCGGTATAACCGATTATTCCGCACATGTTAGTTAAGCTGAGCCTTCATTTCCCGCACGGCCGCGTCGAGACCGGTGAAGACGGCCCGGGCCATTATCGAGAAGCCGATGTTGAGGCATTCCATGCCCTCTATGGCGGCGACGGGGCAGACGTTGGAGTAGTCCATGCCGTGCCCGGCGTGGATATGCAGCTTCAGTTCGCGCGCGAGTATGCAGGCCACTTCCAGATTCTCAAGTTCCGCGCGCTGTGCCTTCTCGCCCTTCGCCTCGGCGTAGGCCTTGGTGCAGAGTTCCACGGTGTCGGCGCCTATCTTGTGGGACATGCGCAGCGAATCGGCCGTGGGGTCAATGAAAAGGGAAACGCCTATGCCGGCCTTGGTCAGGCGCGTGAGCAGCTTCTCCACCTCGTAGGCGCGGCGGCCGGAAAGGTCCAGCCCGCCCTGAGTGGTAAGCTCGCGCGGGCCTTCCGGCACGACGCAGACGGACTGGGGTTTCAGCTTAAGCGCGATTTTCTCCATCTCGGAAGTGCAGGCCATCTCCAGATGCAGCGGCACGGACAGGCCCTTGCGAAGAGATTTCACGTCCTCTTCCTGGATGTGGCGGCGGTCGCCGCGCAGATGGCAGACAATCATGTCAGCGCCGGCGTTGGCCGCGACCTGGGCGGCCACAAGCGGATCAGGAAAACCCGCCCCCCTGGCCTGCCTCAAAGTGGCGACATGGTCGACATTGACACCGAGTTTTAAAGACATATTGCTTCCTCCGCTTTTGATTTGAAATAGTCGGCGAGCTCCTGCGCTATGCCGGAAACGGTGGGAGCGTCGGGGCCCTCCACCAGTATGCGCAGCTTGGGCTCGGTACCGGAATAACGTATGAAAATCCTGCCGTCCGCGCCGAGTTTCTTCTCCAGCTCGGACACGCGCCTGTTGAAGCCGGGGATTTTTTCAAGGGGAATCTTGCGCTCCACCTTCACGGCGCGCAGTTCCTGCGGATAGCGGTGCCAGAGCGAGGCGAACTCGCTCAGCCTCCCTCCGCGCTGCCGCCACAGGCCCAGCATCTGCACAGCGGTCAGCAGCCCGTCCCCCGTGGGGGCGAACTCCCGGAATATTATGTGGCCGGAACTTTCCCCGCCCAGCACGAGCCCGCCCTTCACCAGCGCGTCGGAAACATACTTGTCCCCCACGGCGGTGCGGGCCGTCTTTATCCCGCTGGCCTCGAAATTCTTGAAAAGGCCGAAATTGCTCATTACCGTGACGGCCACCTTGCCGCCGGAAAGGCGGCCCTGCCCGCGCAGCGCGTGCGCGGCCATCACTATGAGGTCGTCCCCGTCCAGCTCCCGCCCGTTCTCGTCGGAGAGGAGGACGCGGTCCGCGTCCCCGTCCAGGCTGAGCCCGCAGTCCGCCCCGGTGTCCAGAACGGTCTTGCGCATGAGCCCGGTATGGAGAGAGCCGCAGCCCTCGTTTATGTTCCTGCCGTCAGGCTTGCAGCCCACGGCAAAGACCTTCGCGCCCAGCCGGCGGAATATGCGCGGCCCGATTTTATAAGCGGCGCCGTTGGCGCAGTCCACCACCAGCCTGAGCCCCTTGAGGGAAACGCCCTTCGGCATGGTGGAGACGATGAAATCGGCGTACTCTTCGGCCAGACGCGGCGAGCGCCGTATCAAGGCCTTGTCCGACGCGCTCGGCGCGGCGGAATGGACGCCCTTAGCGAGGCTGGCCTCTATGGCGGCCTCTAGTTTCTCGGACAGCTTCATTCCGTCTGGGCCGAAAAATTTTATGCCGTTGAATTCTTCCGTGTTGTGGCTGGCGGAGACCACCACGCCGAACGCGGCCTTCTCAGCCAGCACTATGTAGGAAACGCCAGGGGTGGGCACCACGCCCGCGTCCAGGACGCGCACACCGGCCTCGGAAAGGCCTTCCTCCAGCCACCGGGAAATGCCCAGGCCGGACTTGCGGCTGTCCCGCCCGATAACGGCAAGGGGACGGCCCTTGGCGCGGCGGTTTTTCAAAATCTCCTTCGCGGCGGCGAAACCTATGCCCCGCACGAAATCCTTCACCAGCGGCCACTGTCCGGCCACCGCGCGAATACCGTCCGTTCCAAAAAGCTTTTCGCTCATTTTAGCCTACCTGTAGTTCGTAGCAAGATGCCAGATAAGCACAGCCAGTATTATCGAGGCGAGCTTTATCTGCCAGTCCTTCACAATCAAATCGGGGAGTTTCATATCTGCGTCCGGGGCGCCTTGCGCAGGAGCCGCTTCTCCGCCTTGGACCTGTAGAGGTCCAGCAGGCTGTTTTCAACGTCGTCGGGGTCAACCGGCGTCTGTATCTTTCCGCCGCGCACAAGCGAGACCTTTCCAGACTCCTCCGACACGACAAGAACTATCGCGTCACACGTTTCGGTTATGCCTATGGCGGCGCGGTGCCGCATGCCGAAAATGGTGGAAAGGCCCGCCTCCTGCGTAAGGGGCAGTATGCAGCCGGCGGCCATAAGCCTGTTGCCAGCTATGACAACGGCGCCGTCATGCAGGGGCGTCTTTGGAAAGAATATGGAAACCAGGAGGTCGCTGGACACCGCACCGTTCACGGTAACGCCGCTTTTGACGATGTCGCGCAGACCGATTTCCTGCTCAAGCACTATGAGCATGCCCATGCGCTTTTTCGCGCCGTAGCGCACGGCGTCCATGGTTTCCTTGATGAAATCGAATTCGTGGGACTCAAGTATTCTGCCAAGAGGGCGGCTGCCAAGCGCGGCCAGACCGGCCCGCAGTTCAGGCTGGAAGACTATGAAAAGGACGATGATTCCGGCCACCCAGAACTGCTGGAGAAGGAAGGCCGTCCCCCGGAGTTCGGCGTAGCGCGCGAATATGGCCAGGAAGGCCAAGAAAATAAGCCCCCACAAAACCTGCATGGCCCTCGTGCCTTTTATGAGCAGCAAAAGCCTGTAAATCAGGTAGGCTACGAGACTTATATCCGCTATGTTCTTGAGAATATTGAGCATCTAATACCGCGCAAAACGCAAAATGCCTCGCGAATGAAACGGGCTCTATTAATATATATTATATGTTTATAGCCCGATTAATGGAAGCGAGAAAATAGTCACGCTTTCCCCCCAAAAAGAAAGGCCCCGGCTGCCCGGGGCCCTGTCATTTCAAAACAACGGTTTCAGCGTTTCAGGCCGCGGCTTCGCCCGGATTGAGCACCGGGGCGGGCGCGGGAGAAGGAGCGGCTTCCTGCGCCGAGGGCTTTTCAGCCTCCGGCTTGGCCGCTCCGGGATTCACGATACCTTCAATCTCCTCCGCGGAGAGGATTTCCTTTTCCATCAGCCTGTCGGCCATGGAGTTGAGAAGTTCCCTGTGCGTGGCGAGCAGTTCCTTGGAACGGGCATGGCAGCTGCGCACCAGCGCGCTGACTTCCTCGTCAATGCTGCGCGCGGTCTGCTCGGAATATTCGTGACGGCGCACTATGTCGCGGCCGAGGAAAACCTCGCCCTCGTCCCTCTTGTGGGAAACGGGGCCGATTTTATCGCTCATGCCGAATTCCGTCACCATCTTCTGCGCGAACATGGTGGCCTTGGAGAGGTCGTCGTGCGCGCCGGTGGTCAGCTCTCCGAAAATAATCTCCTCCGCCGCGCGCCCGCCCAGCAGGACGCAGAGGCGGTTGACCAGTTCAGTGCGGGTGGTAAGGTACTTGTCCTCGACAGGGAGCTGAAGCGTGTAGCCAAGCGCGGGACCGCGCGGTATGATTGACACCTTGTGCACGGGGTCGCAGCCAGGAATAAGCTTGGCGATAAGGGCGTGGCCGCTTTCGTGGCAGGCGATGATTTTCTTTTCCCGCTCGCTTATGACGCGGCTTTTGCGCTCGGGGCCGGCGATGCTCTTTTCAACAGCGTCCTCGAGGTCGGACATCTCGACCGCCTCCTTGTTCTTGCGGGCGGCGATGAGGGCGGCCTCGTTGACCACGTTGGCCAGATCCGCGCCTACGAAACCGGGAGTGCGGCGGGCCAGAACGCCCATGTCCACCGATTCGGCGGCCTTCACCTTCTTGGCGTGCACCTTGAGTATTTCCTGCCGGCCTTTTATGTCCGGTGTGGGCACGTTGATATGCCGGTCGAAGCGGCCGGGACGCAAAAGCGCGGGGTCCAGCACGTCGGGGCGGTTGGTGGCCCCGATGAGGATGATGCCCTGCTTGGACTCGAAACCGTCCAGTTCGACGAGGAGCTGGTTCAGCGTCTGCTCCCTTTCGTCATGTCCTCCGCCTATGCCGGCGAAGCGGTGCCTGCCCACTGCATCCAGCTCGTCCACGAAAAGTATGGCCGGGGCGGCCTTCTTGGCCTGTTCAAACAGGTCGCGCACGCGGGAAGCGCCCACGCCCACGAACATTTCCACGAATTCGGAGCCGGAGGAGGTGAAAAACGGCACGCCGGCCTCTCCCGCGACGGCGCGGGCAAGCAGCGTCTTGCCGGTTCCCGGAGGGCCGAACAGCAGCACGCCCTTGGGCAGTTCGCCGCCGAGGCGCTGGAATTTCTTGGGGTCCTTGAGGAAATCCACTATATCCTTAAGCTCTTCCTTGGTCTCCTCGCAACCGGCTACGTCGGCGAAAGTGACCTTGTTCTTGGTGTTGTCCTGAAGGCGGGCGCGGCTGCGGCCGAAACTCATGGCCTGCTTTCCGCCGCCCTGCACGGGTCGGATCAGCAGGAACCACCAGACAAAGAAGAACAGCGCTATCCAGCCCACGTTGAGCAGGGCGGTGGTTATCCAGCTCTTGTCCGGTTCGGCGGAGAACTTGACCCCGCCCTTCTCCATATCCTCAACCAGCTTGGAGTCCGGCACGGGTATGGTGCGGAAATTGACCGACTGCGTGCCGTCCTTGTAAACGCCCTTGAGAAGGTCGGGCTTGACGGAGACTTCGGCCACGGCTCCCGCCGCGACCTTCGCCTTGAAATCGCTGTAGGGAATCTCCTTCTCCTGCACGCCTGTCTGCTGCATCTTCTGGTATACCAGCAGCAGCAACAGGAAGGAAAGGCCCCAGAGCGCTATCTGTCTAAGATTCTTTGACATGGTTTCTCTTTGCTCACTTTTTTATTCTGGAGGGTTTAAGGACGCCGATGTAAGGCAGGTTCCTGTAAATCTCCTCGTAGTCCAGGCCGTAGCCCACGACAAATTCATCCGGTATGTCGAAACAGCTGTACTTTACGTCCACCTTGGCCTTGCGGCGGGAGGGCTTTTCAAGCAGAGTGCAGACCTCTATGGAACGGGGCTTGCGGGTCTTGAGGTTGGCCAGAAGATAGGTCATGGTCAGGCCGGAATCCACGATATCCTCTACGATTATGACATCCTTGCCCTCTATACTGTCGCGCAAATCGAGCAGCAGACGCACTACGCCGGTGGATTTGGTTCCGCCCTGATAGGTGGAAGGGCAGATGAAATCTATGGAGGCGTCTATGGTGAGCTGTTTCATGAGGTCGGCGATGAAGAACAGGCAGCCGCGCAGAACGCCCACGAAAACGGGCGTGCGGCCCTTGTAGTCCTTCGAAATGCGCGCGGCGAGCTCGGCAATCTTGGTCTGGAGTTCCTGCTCGGAAATCAAAACCCTTTCTATCTCGGGATGTATGGAATGGCTCAAGGCACACCTCTGCGAGTAAAAACGGATATGCGGAGCGTTGTCGCCCCGCTAGTCCTCTTTATTATAGGAAATTACAGGCCGCGGCCAAACGGACGGGAATCAAAACACGGGAAGCCCGGCGTCAGACGCCGGAAATCCCGCCGCGAAAAGACTCCGCAGCAAACAGCCTGTCCCGGTATTTGAGCAGGCAAGCCACATTCTTTTCAGTCGTATATGCTCGGGCATCGTCAAAATGCTCCACGAACATAAGACGAACCGGCAGACGGCGCGGAAAGCCGCCTCACGGACAAGGCACTCAATCCGGACAATTCCTCGTCCGCGGTCAATTCGCAATTGCGGCGCGGTTCCCTGCGCGCGGGGCTATTTGTTATCATCATTATCTAGGGAGGGGCAGCCGCCAGCAGGCGTGCGCGGCCCCGCGGAGAGACACTGATGAAAAAAGCTTTGATAACCGGCGTGACCGGACAGGACGGGGCGTACCTTGCGGAACTTCTTCTTTCAAAAGGCTACGAAGTCCACGGCATAAAAAGGCGCGTTTCGCTCTTCAACACGGACCGGATAGACCACCTTATCCAGGAACACCAGACCAAGGACCGCCGCTTTATACTCCATTACGGCGACATGACGGACTCCACCGCGCTGGTGCGCATAATAGAGCAGGTGCAGCCGGACGAAATATACAACCTCGCGGCGCAGAGCCACGTGGCAGTAAGCTTCGAGGAGCCGGAATACACGGCGAACGCCGACGGACTTGGCACGTTGCGCCTGCTGGAAGCCATAAGGCTGCTCGGCCTGCAAAAGAAGACCAGGTTTTATCAGGCTTCCACCTCGGAACTTTTCGGCGAGGTGGCGGAAATTCCCCAGAAAGAAACGACCCCCTTCCACCCCCGCTCACCTTACGGCGTGGCCAAGCTTTACGCCTACTGGATAACGGTCAATTACCGCGAGGCTTACGGCCTGTTCGCCTCCAACGGCATACTGTTCAACCACGAATCCCCCCTGCGCGGCGAAACATTCGTTACGCGCAAGATAACGCGCGCGCTGGCGCGCATTAGCCTGGGCCTGCAGGACTGCCTCTACCTAGGCAACATGGACGCCCGCCGGGACTGGGGCCACGCCCGCGACTATGTGGAAGCGATGTGGCGAATACTTCAGCACAAAAAGGCGGACGATTTCGTGGTGGCGACCGGAGAGCAGCATTCCGCCCGCGATTTCGTGAAGGCCGCAGCCGCGCGGCTTGGCATGAAGCTTGTCTGGAAGGGCAAAGGGCTTGAGGAACACGCGACAGAGAAGGCCACCGGCAAAACGGTTGTCGCTGTAGACCCGCGCTATTTCCGCCCCGCCGAAGTGGAAACCCTGCTTGGCGACGCGTCCAAGGCGAAACGCCTGCTCGGCTGGAAGCCCAAAACGTCATTCGAGCGGTTAGTCGGGGAGATGGTGGACGAGGACCTCGCACTCGCCAGAAGGGACCAAACCCTTCACAAGGCTGGCTTCAAGTCCTTCAAGCGCCACGAATAGATTGCACGGCAAACAAGAACGGGGCCGCTGAAAAGCGGCCCCGTTTTTTGTCCGAAAATACCGGTATGTTACTGCTGTTTGTGCTCTATGCTGTTGCGCTCGTCTTCCAGGCGTGTAAGCAGGTTGGCCGTATGGCCCAGCTGCGCCTTGAGGTAGTCCACGAAATTCTGGCGCTCCATGCTTATCTGCTTGCTGGCCACCAGGAACTGCCCGAAACGGGCCTCGAACTCGTCCATGCGCATCTGTATGCGCATCAGCTTGTTGGCCACATAGGACATCTCCACGCCCATGTTCTTGACGTGAGATGGAAGGGCGAGGAACTCCTCCCATCCGCCCTGCGCGGAGTTGAGCATCATCTTGACCTGCGAAACGGTCTGGTAGGAAAGCTCGTTAAGCTCCTCGACGCGGGCTTCCAGCGCGGCCAGGCGGGATGCGGCGTCGGCGCCGGCATCGCCCTGGCGGGCATCAGCCTTCCGCTGCATTTCGTCCAGCCGGGCGGAAAGCTGGGCCACCGCCTCGGAACAGCGGGCTATGTCCGCCGCCCCGCGCTGCATAGCGGAGGAAACCTCCCGGCTAACTGTAAGCCCCATGCCGGAGGCCAGCTCGCTGACCTTGGCCATGCGGGCCTCCGCCTCAGCCATCTTGGCGCGGGCGGCAGTTTCGGAAAGCGCGATGCGGGATTCCATATCGGACAGCCTTTCGGTCAGAGAAGAGACGGAGCGGGCCAGAGTGTCGGCGCGCTGGGATGAGGAATCCAGCCGGGAAAGCACGTCTGTTGAAACGGAAGACTTCAGTTCGCGCGCCGAAAGCAAAAGCTGTTCGCGCACGCTGTCGGAAAAAGAGGAAAGCTCCCTTCTCATGGCCGCATCGGCTTCCTCGCGGGCGCGGGCCACGCGGGCGTCCAGCTCGTCCATGCGCTTGCGCATGGAGGAAACCGCGCTTTCAAGGCGTTCCGCGGCGGAAGACGAGGAGGCGTTGACCACTTCCGTCTTGAGGGCCTTTACCGTGTCGTCCATCTCGCGCATGAGCATGGAGGAGGAGGCGCGGATGCGCTCCTCCATCCTGTTTGCGAAATTGCGGTTCAGTTCGTCGAATTGTTTGCGGAGGAGGGCGGCATCCTCGCGCGCGGAAGCCAGTTCCGCGGCCTTGCCGGAAACCTCATGCAACTTACCGTCCACTTCAAGCCTCAGCTTCTCCGCGCCTGGGCCCAGCGCGTCGGCCACGCGGGAGAGCGCCTCCACCTTGACGCCGAGCGCGTTAAGGGTCTGGAACAGGCTCTGCTCCATGCTCCCTTTCGCGTAAAGGGCTTTCACGGCCTTGCCGAGTTCTTCTATGCGGGCGTCGTTTATGCGCGAGGAATTCTCAAAAAGCTGAGCCAGCCGCGCCGCCAGGTCGTTGTCATGGGAAAGGCGGCTTTCCAGATAGTCCATCTTGCGGTTTATCTCTTCGGAGGCGGGGCCTCCGCCGGCGAGCGGTGTGCGCGCCATGGCTTCTTCCAGCGCGGCAATCTTCCCCAGGAGCGCGGCGTTGGCGCTTTCCAGTTCCGCGACGCGGTTTTCCATTGCGTAAAAGGGGTCCGGGCCGGCGGCCTCGCCGCCCTGCCAGTTTCCCTGCGGCTGCCCGCCGTTATCAGGGAAGTTTTTCTCTGCCGTCATGGAAGCACCCCGCGTCTTTGAAATTTAACCGCACGGAATACGGGCGGACCGCCTGTGGCGGAACGCCCGTCCGTATAGAAAATGTTAGCATAAATACCCGCGCGCGGCACAGGCCGGGACCGGCCTACCTGAGCTTGTCGGCAAACGCCCTTATTTTCGCGTCGTAAGCGGCACGGTTCTGCTCCTTGAGGTCGGCATCCACGAAACCGGCGAACGCGCGGGCCGTCCTGCCGGCCACTATTTCCATCTTTTTTACAATCTTGTCGGGCGCGGTCTTGCCGGACAGGGTAAAAAAAGCCACATTCCTAAGCGAAGCCTTCTGCATGGTCAGATATGTCCTTACCGCGGGAGTCATGTTCCAGGACCACACCGGAGTGCCTATTACGACCAGCTCATAATCGACCGGATTGAACTTGAGCGGCCCAAGCCCGGTCAGCTTCTCGCCAAGGGCATCCTTGCCCGCCCCCAGATAGCCGGACATCCCGGCCCGGGCCTTTTGGTCGGTCAGTTCCTCCACGTCGGCGCCAAGCAGCAGGGCAAGGTCTTCCGTCACCTTTCTGGTATGGCCCGTCCTGGAATAAAAAACCACAAGAATCCGCGGCTTCTCCGGCATTTTCACGGCGGCGGGAACCGGCGCGGGCGCGGCGGAAGGTTCCGCGGCGAAGCCGGAGGACAGGCCCAAGAGAAACAGGCAGGGGGTGAAAATTTTCAAAATCATATGCGTTCTCCTTTGGCGCCGCCGGTCCGGCCGGGACGCCATGAGTAAAGTATAGCAATACGCGCGGCGGGACAGGGAGGCGGCGCAAAAGCTATAATTATCCTAATTCGCTTCCGCACGGAGGGAAACAATGAGCGCCACAGCGCAGAACACCGCTTTTGAAACCATAATCGGCCTTGAAATACACGTCCAGCTCGCGACGCGGAGCAAGATGTTCTGCTCCTGCCCCACCGTTCCGCTTGAAGGCCGGCCCAACACCTCCATGTGCCCCGTCTGCACCGGGCAGCCCGGCGTTCTGCCGACGCTCAACAGGCAGGCGGTGGAACTGGCCCTGCGCGGCGCGCTGGCCCTCAACTGTTCGCTGAACCCAAAATCCGTTTTCGCCCGCAAAAACTATTTTTACCCGGACCTGCCGAAAGGCTATCAGATTTCGCAGTACGACATGCCGCTGGCGGAACACGGCTTCGTGGACATAGAGATGGACGGCGGCGCGAAAAAACGCATAGGCATAACCCGCGTGCATATGGAGGAGGACGCGGGCAAGCTCCTCCACGCCATAGGGAACGAGGAACTGAATTTTTCGCTGGTGGACTTCAACCGCTGCGGCTTCCCCCTAATCGAGATAGTGTCCGAACCGGACATGCGCTCGCCGGAGGAAGCGTACCAGTATCTTACCGTCCTCAAATCCATAATGCAGTGGACAGGCGTGTCCACCTGCGACATGGAGAAGGGCGAACTCCGCGTGGACGTCAATATCTCACTCCGCCCCTTCGGGCAGCAGAAATTCGGCACCAAGGTGGAAATGAAAAACCTCAATTCCTTCAAGGCGGTCAAGGATTCGCTCTACGCCGAGATGAAGCGGCAGGCTGCCGCCCTTGAAGCCGGGGAAAGAATATCGCAGGAAACCCGCCTCTGGGACGACAAGGCAGGGGAAACCCGCTCCATGCGCTCTAAAGAGGACGCTCATGATTACCGCTATTTCCCGGAGCCGGACCTTGTCCCCCTCGCTCCTTCGAAAGAATGGATAGATTCCGTCCGCGCCGCCCTGCCGGAGCTTCCGGCGGTCCGCAAGGAACGCTTCACCGCGCAGTATTCTCTCTCCCCCTACGACGCGGGGGTGCTGGTCTCCTCGCGGGAGCTGGGCGATTACTTTGAAGCGGCGATGAAGGCCGAGCAGATACCGGCCAAGCCCGCCGTCAACTGGATGACAACGGAACTGCTTGGCCGGCTGAACGCCGCGAAGAAGGACATAACCGAGTCGCCAGTCAAGCCGCAGCATCTGGCCCAGCTCGTGAAGCTTATAGAGAGCGGCAAGATATCCAACCGCATGGGCAAGGACGTTTTCGAGGAGATGTGGAAGACGGGGAAGGCTCCGGCGGAGCTGGCCTCCGGCGGCGGGATGGAGCAGGTGTCCGATTCCGCCCAGCTCGAGGCCTGGGTCAAGGAAGCCGCGGCCGCCCAGCCCAAAGCCGCGGCCGACTACAAGGCGGGGAACGAGAAGGCCGCCGGCCCCATAGTCGGCTTCGTGATGAAAAAATCCAGAGGCAAGGCCAACCCGGCCGTCCTCAACGATATAATCAAAAAGGTACTCACCGCATAGAGGAGAACGCAATGAGCTGCAACTGCAACGGGAAAGACGGACACGAGCACGAACACGACGAGGAATGCCACTGCGGGGAAGACGGCATGGAGCAGGACCCGCTTGGTTCCTGGGGAGAGGCTTTCGAGGAAGCCTATTTCCAGCTTCAGGTGGAAGCCATGAAGAAACACATAAAGACCCGCAACCAGAAAACCATCGACAAGATTGCGGAGGCGGTCTCCGAGTATATGCTGGAAGAGACCTACGGGAAGGACCAGGAGGAAAGGGACGCGAAGCTGGCGAAACGCCTTTCCGGAATACTGGCCAAATCACCGAAGAAATAGTTCCCCCCGGCACAGATTACGAAAAAAAGCCCCGCCATAAGGCGGGGCTTTCGTTTTGCAAAGGGACAGTGTTTCAGACCGCCGGAATCGGAGCCTCGGCCATTTTGGGCCCGAATTCGGTGTGGGCGGGAAGGCCGCTCGGGTCCACCATGCTGAGAAGGCGTTTGTCGCTGGGATACTTGAGCATGTCCACCGCCTTGATGAAAGACACCCAGCGCACCTCTATGATTTCGGCGGGATCCGGCTTGCCGATGCGCGAAATCGGCTTCATCAGGTACCACTGCACGGCCTTGCGGATGAAGCTCCCCTTGAAGGTAAAGTAATACTTGACCCGCAGGAGCGGGGCCACTATCTTACAGCGATAGCCGGTCTCCTCGAACACTTCCCTCAGCGCGGCCTGCCGCGCGGATTCGCGCGGCTCTATATGCCCCTTGGGGAAAGTCCAGATTTTCTCGTTGCGGAGGTTGCGCGCGCGTATCAGCAGCACGCGCCGCCCGTCCGTGACAACTCCTCCGCAGGAAAATTCCGGTACCAGCATTGCCGTCTAGTTCCCCCTCTCGAAAGTCATGGCGGCGTTGAACAGCGTCCGCTCCGAGAACGGTCTGCCGAAAAGCTGCATGCCCACCGGCAGGCCCGAAGACGTTTTGCCGCAGTTCAGCGAAAGGCCCGGCACGCCAGCCATGCTGCACGGAATGGTGTATATATCCGACAGATACATCTGAAGCGGGTCGTCCATTTTCTCGCCCAGCCTGAAGGCCGGGGTGGGGCAGGCGGGACCGAGCAGAACATCCGCCTTTTCAAACGCGGCGACGAAATCCTTCTTGAGCAGCGCGCGTATCTTCTGCGCCTGCGCGTAATAGGCGTCGTAATAGCCGGAGCTGAGCGAATAGGTGCCGAGCATTATGCGCCGCTTAACCTCTGAACCGAAACCGCGCCCGCGGCTCTTCATGAAAACTTCGGGAAGGGAAAGACTCTCATCTTCCCTGGCGGCGGAGTAGCCGTAGCGCATGCCGTCGAACCGGGCCAGATTGGAGCTGGCCTCGCTGGAAGCGACTATGTAATAAGCGGCCACAGCGTATTTGGTGTGCGGCAGAGAAACCTCTACAAGTTCCGCGCCCAAGGACTGGAATTTTTTAGCCGCGCCGGCCACAAGCTTTTCCACTTCAGGGTCTATGCCGCCGACGAAATATTCCTTCGGCAGGCCGATTTTCAGGCCTTTCACCGAGCCGGAATGCCCGCCGTGATAATCGGTGCCGGGCTTCACGTCCGCGCTGGTGCTGTCCTTGTCGTCGTGCCCGGCCATGGCGGTAAGGGCCAGGGCGCAGTCGCGGGCATCGGCGGCCATGGGGCCTATCTGGTCAAGGCTTGAGGCGAACGCCACGAGCCCGTAGCGGGACATGAGACCGTAAGTCGGCTTGATGGCGGAAATGCCGCAGAAAGAGGCCGGCTGACGGACGGAGCCTCCGGTGTCGGAACCGAGGGCAATCGGGGTCATGCCCGCGGCCACCGCCGCGGCCGAACCGCCGCTGGAACCGCCCGGCACGCGGGACAGGTCGTGCGGGTTGGCTGTTTTCTTGAAAGCGGAATTTTCGCAGGAGGAGCCCATCGCGAACTCGTCCATATTCGCGCGGCCCATTATGACGGCGTCCTCGGCAAGAAGGCGTTCCACAGCCGTGGCGCTGTAAGAGGCTATATGCCCCTCAAGAAGTTTGGAAGCGCAGTACACGCGGTGGCCCTTGTACATTATGTTGTCCTTGAGGGCCACCGGCACGCCGGCCAGCAGGCCGAGAGGCTTGCCGGAAGCGCGGCGGGCGTCTATCTCTTTAGCGCGGGCCAGAGCCTCCGCCTCAAACACTTCAAGGAACGCGTTGACGTCCTTTTCGCGCGCGGCTATGGCGGACAGGGAGGCTTTTACGGCCTCCTCCGCGGATATCTTTCCGTTCCTGACCCCTTCGGCTGTCTCAAAAGCGTTCATCATGGCGGCGCCTATTCTATGACCTTGCGTACTTTGACGAAATCGAACTCGCGCATGGGAGCGTTGTCCAGCAGGGACTTCCGGTCCTCGTGGCGGACGGGAACGTCGTCGCGCATGACATTCTCGGTTCCGAAGACATGGGCCAGCGGCTCCACGGAGGAGGTATCCGCCCCCTTCAGCTCCTCCATCCAGTCCAGTATGGAGGAAAGCTGCTTCTGGTAAAGAGCGCACTCCTCTCCGGTAAGTTCCAGCCGGGCGAGGCCGGCTATTTTTTCCACTTCCGCTCTGGTTACTGCCATCGCTGAACCCTCCCTCTACAAAAGCTCTATGGGCGCCGCGCTGAGCATAAATGTCTGCCGCGCGCCCTGGTCGAAAACTATGGTTATCTTGGTCTGCTCGCCGGAACCGGTCTGAGAGACCACCTTGCCCGTACCGTACACCGCGTGCCGCACCTTGCGGCCCGACAGGCTGCGTGTGGCGGGGATAATCTTTGGAGTGTCCGGCGCGA
>Ga0209016_1001952_pt1 | contig 14943 bp, 15 predicted proteins | sample EPASupsiteSAE305_FD_187265 | JGI IMG/M metagenome (GOLD analysis project Ga0209016, IMG submission 187265) | Bioremediated contaminated groundwater microbial communities from EPA Superfund site, New Mexico - SAE3-05 (SPAdes) (version 2) | ecosystem: Environmental > Aquatic > Deep subsurface >...
CACCGCCCGCCGGCCCGTGCCCGCGATCGCCCGCGATTTCCATACCTGGCTGATCGAATCCCTGGTGGCCCTGCTCGAAACCCTGCGACCCCGGACGCAGCTGTCCGAAGTGGTGCTCGCCGGCGGCTGCATGCAGAACAAACTGCTCTTTGAAACCCTGAGCCAACGCCTGCACCAGCAGCGCTTTACCGTGTTCTCCGGCCATCTGGTGCCGATGAACGACGGCGGTATCGCGCTCGGTCAGGCCTTTATAGGAGGTATACCCCCATGTGTTTAGCCATTCCCATGCAGGTGGTCGAGATCCGCGGAGGCGGTGACCCGCTGTTCGATCCCCAGATCGCCCTGGTCGAGAGCGACGGCATCCGCAAGGAGATCCGCCTGGAGATGGCCGACCGGATTCCCGAGGTCGGCGAATACGTCATCATCCACGCCGGCTTTGCCATCCGGACCCTGACCGTTGAGGATGCCGAGTACAACCTCAGCCTCATGCGGCAGATGGCCGACATGCTGGAGCAGCAGGGCCGCCTGCCCGGAGTGCCGGAATGAAGGAAACCGACGCCTTCCGCAGCCGCGAGATCACCGCGCCCCTGGTAGACGAGATTACCCGCAGCCTGGTGCGGCCGGTCAGGATCATGGAGGTCTGCGGCACCCACACCATGTCCATCTTCCGTCATGGCATCCGCTCGCTCCTGCCGGAGTCCATCGCCCTGCTCTCCGGGCCGGGCTGCCCGGTCTGCGTAACCCCGGCCAGCCATATCGATGCCTTTATTGCCGCGGCGCGCCTGCCGCAGGTGACCATCGCCACCTTCGGCGATCTGATCCGGGTGCCGGGCAGCGACGGCTCCCTGGCCACAGCGCGGGCCAATGGAGCCCGGGTGGAGATCGTCTATTCCCCCATGGATGCGCTGACCCTGGCGCAGAACGAACCGGAACGCACCGTCCTCTTCCCGGCCATCGGCTTTGAGACCACGGCCCCGACCATCGCCGCCACCATTCTCCAGGCCGAACGAATGGGGATCACCAATTTCCTGATCATCGCGGCCGGCAAAACCATGCCCCAGGCCCTGGAAGCCCTGTTGGCCGATCCCGAGCTGCAGGTCGACGGCCTGCTCTGCCCCGGCCATGTCAGCGCCATCATCGGCAGCGAAGCCTACCGACCCCTGGCCGAGAAATACCGCCTGGCCTGCGCGGTGGCCGGTTTTGAGCCCGCCGATATCCTTGCCGGTCTGCTCGCCCTGATCAGGCAGGTCAACGAGGGTGCGCCCAGGGTCGACAACTGCTATACTCGGGCCGTGGGCGTGGAGGGCAACGCCAAAGCCAGGGCCTTGATGGATGAGGTCTTTGCGCCGGCGGACAGCGAATGGCGCGGGCTGGGGACAATTCCCGGCAGCGGCCTGGTGCTGCGGGAGAAATACAGCCGATTCGACGGGCTGCGGCAGTTGGGGATTCCGCTGCAACCGGCGAAAGAACCCAAGGGCTGCCGCTGCGGCGACATCCTCAAGGGCCGGCTGCTGCCGCCGGATTGTCCGCTCTACGGCAGCGCCTGCACACCCCTGCAGCCGGTCGGCCCCTGCATGGTCTCCAATGAAGGCACCTGTGCCGCCTATTACCGCTACAGCGGACAGAAAGGGCGTCAACAGACTAACAGACTCAACAACCTATGAACCCATGAAAGCAGATTCGATCGTCAGTCTCGACCACGGCAGCGGCGGCTTGGCCAGCCAGAACCTGATCAGCGGCCTGTTCCTCAAATACCTCACCTGCCCCCAACTGCGCGATCTGGAAGACTGCGCCGTGCTCGGCGAATATGCCGGGCGCATCGCTTTTTCCACCGACAGCTATGTGGTGGACCCGCTTTTCTTCCCCGGCGGCGACATCGGCGAACTGGCGGTGCACGGCACCATCAACGATCTCGCCATGCGCGGCGCCCGCCCCATTGCCCTCAGCCTGGCCCTGATCATCGAGGAAGGCTTTCCCCTGGCCGACCTGGAACGGGTCATCGCCTCGGTGGCCCGTTGCTGCGAGGCTGCCGGAGTGGCCGTGGTCACCGGCGACACCAAGGTCGTGCCCCGGGGCAAGGCCGACCGCCTCTTCGTCAACACCACCGGCATCGGCATTGCCTCGCACCGCATTGAAATCTCGGGGAAACGGGCTCGGGTCGGCGACGCGGTCCTGATTTCCGGCACCCTGGCCGATCATGGCATCACCATCATGAGCTGCCAGGCCGGGATTGCCATTGGCGGCGATATCGCCAGCGACACCCAGCCCCTGCACCGGCTGGTGGCGGCCCTGCTCGAGGAAGAAGACGGCGCCGTCCATGTGCTCCGCGACCCCACCCGGGGAGGGCTGGCCACCACCCTCTGCGAAATCGCCCGTTCCTCCAAGGTCGGCATCACCATCGAAGAAGAGCTGCTGCCGATTCGGCCGGCGGTCAACACCGCCTGCGAACTGATCGGCCTGGACCCGTTATATCTCGCCAATGAGGGTAAATGTCTCATTATCTGTGATCAGGCCCGCGCCGAGGCGGTGCTGCAGCTGCTCAGGCGGATGCCGGAAGGCCGGGAAGCGGCCCTGATCGGCCGGGTGGTGGAGAACCGCGAGGGCCGGGTCAGCCTGACCACCCGAATCGGCGGATCCCGGCTGCTGGAACCGCTCACCGGCCAGCCGCTGCCGAGAATCTGCTGATCCCTAACACCTGTTCTTCAACAAAAGAGGTGAAAACCCATGCATGAACTGTCCCTGGCCCAGAGCCTGATCGACCAGTTGCTTGATCTCGCCCAGGAGCATAAGGCGGAGCGGATCACCCGGGTGGCGGTCACCCTGGGGCCCTTTTCCGGTATTGTCCGGGATTCCTTTGAGTTCGGTTTCAATACCCTCAAACAGTCGCGGAAACGTACCCGGCATGCGGTCCTGGAGTTGGAGACCCCGGATCCGGTCTATATCTGTCTCGACTGCGACAAGGTGTCGGTTATCCCCTTTTCCCTGCAGAACGATCCGCTGGATGTGACCTACCGCAGTCTGTATCCGAAAAAATGTCCCTGGTGCTGCTTAACCCGGCTCTCTCCGAAAGGCGGGACCGAACTTATTCTCAATCAAGTAGAAATGGAGTGATTTCATGTGCGATACCTGCGGCTGTCAACTGCACGAACACCATCACCACGATGCCAAAGTGGTCGAAGTCAACCAGAGCCTGCTGGCGGCCAACCAGAAACAGGCCGACTCCAACCGGCATCATATCGAACATATGGGGGCCGTGGCCATCAATCTGATCTCCAGCCCCGGTTCGGGCAAAACCACTCTGCTGGAACGGACCATCGAGGTCCTCAAGGACACGGTCAGGATCGGGGTGATTGAAGGCGATATCGAAACCGAACGCGATGCCGACCGCATTCGGGCCAAGGGCGTGGCCGCGGTGCAGCTGACCACCGGCGGGGCCTGTCATCTCGATGCGCCCATGGTCCACGGCGGCCTCCATGTGCTCGAGCATTTCGCCAAGGGCGGCAAGTATGATCTCATTTTTATCGAGAATGTCGGCAACCTGGTCTGCCCGGCCACCTTTGACCTGGGCGAGCACCAGCGGGTCGTGCTGCTGTCGGTCCCCGAGGGATCGGATAAACCGGCCAAGTACCCGGCTACTTTCCGAAGCGCGGACCTGCTGCTGATCACCAAGACCGACCTCCTGCCCCATTTCGATTTCAACATGGAAGAGAGCAGGAAAGAAAGCCTGACCCTCAAACCCGAACTGTCGATCATCCCGCTCTCCGCCACCACGGGTGACGGTTTTCAAGATTGGATCGATTACCTGCAAGCACTGCTGCAAAAATAGATTGCCGCGCCCCGTCTTCCCCCCTCTCTCGCCATTCCCTCCACCGGCCGGTACAAAACTGCCGGTGGATTTCTCCGTCCACGCAAGATACCGCTCCCTTAATTGACAACTCAAGTTTGCGCTTTATTGCTGCTTTGTGGTATCATCTGTAAACTTCAATTAGCAGCCATCAGGGCAGATTCACCACACAACCCCTCGTTCTTTCGATGTTGTTTCATTCTCTGCCGAAATGGCACAACTTTTGTTTATAAGCTTTGGTAATGAACCGCAACCAACCCGGAATCCTGAAGATTTTCATGAATAAGAACAGGGAAAAGTCCCGGCGCCACGATTACAAACCTCCGGTCCGGTTGCCTTTGCACCGGCCAACGTGGAGATTCAAATAAACCCATGCATCTCCCCAAGCCTCAAAAGATACAAGCCAAGTTTGTCACCGGGTTGGTGATGGCCACCATCGTGCTCGGTGTCGCCTTTTCCCTCGGCTTTTACTACCATATGCGCAACGTACTGGAAGAAGAGGTGCGCGACAAGGCCCGGCTGATCCTCACCCATGTGGATTCCATTCAACACTATGTCCGCGATGTTCTCCGTCCGGCCATGTACGAACGCCTGCCCGCCTCCTTTATCATCCAGGCCATGTCGTCCTCCTACATCTCACGCAAGATCATGTCCCCGGTCAATGCCCTCAAAGACGGCACCATTTACCGCCGGGTCGCCATTGAGGCCCGTAATCCCGATTTCGAGGCCAATGACCATGAACGTGAGTTGATCAGTCATTTTCGCGATAATGCCGACCAGAAGCTGTGGCAGGGCTACAAAATGATTGGCGGGGAACAGCACTACCTGATGGTCCGCCCGGTCCGATTTGAACAGGAGTGCATGTATTGCCATGGTCGCGCCGAGGATGCGCCCGCTGAATTGCTTAAAAAGTACGGAAATCGTGGGTTCGGCAAACAAGCTGGAACCATCGCCGGGGTCGATTTTGTCGGTATTTCGGTTCGCGGCAGTGTCGGCCGGGTGGAACAGACCATCCTCACCTATTTCGCCTTTTTTGCCCTGGCATTCCTGTTGGTGTTTTTTACGGCCAACGTGTTGTTCAAGGTGCTGGTGGTCAACAACCTCAAACGCCTCAACTCGGTGTTTCGCCGCAATGTGACCGATGTCGAGGGATCGGCCCTGCTGCGCAAACTTGAGCAGGGAGACGAGATCGAGGAACTGGTCGAAGGGATGGAGCAGATGAGCGAGCATCTGTTTTCTGCCAGGAGCCAGTTGCAGGATTACGCCGAGAATCTGCGCCGGATGGTTGACGAGCGGACGGATGCCTTGACCAATGAAGTCGAGGCCAGGCAGGCGGATGTTCGCCTCTTTGTCCGTCTTCTCGAGGATATGTTCAAAAGCAAATCCCGGTCGGAACTCTGGCGTCTGGCCCTGCCGCAAATCTGTAAACGATTCGTGGCCGAGCGGATTGCCTATGTCTGCACCATGGGTCCGCACAATTCTTTCAGCTGGCCCGAAACAGAGGCAATCCCCAACCCGCCCGACAATTTTGTCGAAGTATTGACCGGCAGCGCCTGTGTCGCCAGTGACAGCCGCATCTTTGTCCCGGTCGAATCCAGCACCGGCAACGCCGAGGGCCTGCTCATCCTCCTCTGGCGGACCGAGGCCGAGGCTGCGCGGCATGACCGGAATGTCCTCCAGGCCCTGGGAAGGCAACTGGGGATAGCGGCCGAAAACCTGACCGCCATTGACAGCCTGTTCCGGCAGATGAATGTCCTGGAAACCATAGTCGAAGGCATCTCCGACCCCCTGGTGCTCATGGACGGCGGCTGCGCCGTCCTGACCGCCAATCAGGCAGCCCGCGCCCTCACCGCTGAATTGACGATGGGTGAACGGACCGACGGCAATATCCTGACCCTGTTTTTTGATCTCCGTCTGCAGCAATGCCCCATGCGGGAGACGATCAGCCGTGGTGCTCCTGATCAGCGCGAGGTCAATTTACCGGGCGGCCGATCCTTTGCCCTTTCCTTGTATCCGGTGCGTGGCCGTGACGGCATCATCGATCAGGTTGTCGTCTACCTCCGCGAAACGACCATGGAAAAACGGATGCGGATGCAGGTCTGGCAGTCGGAACGAATGGCCACAGTCGGTAAGCTGACCGCCGGACTGGCCCATGAAATCAACAATCCCCTGGGCGTGATTCTCTGTTATGCCGGTCTGCTGCGGCAGGCGATCACTGACCCGCAACAGAGCGCGGATCTGGAAATAATCGAGCGGCACACCCGTCAGGCCCAGCGGGTGCTGCAAGACCTGCTCAACTTTGCCCGGCCCAAGGCTGCCGGTTCCGGCACAACCAACGCCTGTGCCGTGGCCGCATCGATCACCGAGGTCTTCTCGGTGCAGGCGGTAAAAAAAGGAGTGCGCATGACCCTGGATTGCCCAGTGGAGTTGCTCATGGTGCGCATGGGGGTTGGAGAGTTGGAGCAGGTAATCAGCAACCTGGTGATCAATGCCCTGGACGCGGTTGGGGAGCGGGACGGCGCGATCCGCGTCCGGGTCGCCGACGCGGACGGCGGCATGGTCGCCATCGAGGTCGCGGATAACGGACCCGGGGTGGCTGTCGACGACGCGCCCCACATCTTTGATCCCTTCTTTTCCACCAAGGAGATCGGAGCCGGCACCGGCCTGGGCTTAACGGTTGTCTACGGCATGGTGACCGATGTCGGCGGCAGGGTTGAAGTGGATCGATCGCCCGAACTGGGCGGCGCCCGATTTATTGTCTCCCTTCCCCGCGCAAACGATGCGGCGGAAAATCTTGAATCCTGCCCGGAGGACACAAACCCATGAGCACCTTTCCCCCCTTGGCCAAGAACGGCAATCATGCCGGAATCGGAATCCTCATCGTCGACGACGAGCAGGATTTCGCCCGCGGACTGGCCCGGCTGGTGTCCGGCCGTTTTGCCGAGGTGCGGGTGGAGGCCGTCATGAGCGGCAGAGAGGCTTTGCGGATTCTGTCCGGGCGCAGGATGGATCTGATGATCACCGATCTGCGCATGCCCGAGATGAGCGGCATGCAGTTGCTGGCCGAGGCCCTTAAGCTTCAGCCCGATCTGAGCATGGTGGTGCTCAGCGCTCACGGCACCATTGAAACCGCTGTGGAGGCCCTGCGTGCCGGTGCTTATGATTTTCTCACCAAGCCCATAGAGCCGGAACTGCTGTTCCGGGTGGTGGCCAAGGGACTGGAGCGGAGCCAACTGCTCGAGGAAAACAACCGGTTGCGGCAGATCCTTTCCCAGCAGGAATCCCAAGGGGAAATGGTAGGCGAAGGCCCGGCCATGCACAGGCTGCGTCAGACCATCACCGCTGTGGCCCAGTCCGATTACACAGTGCTGATCCGAGGAGAATCAGGCACGGGCAAGGAACTGGCCGCCCGCTTAATCCACCGGATCGGGACCAGAGCCGCCCACCCCTTTCTGGCGGTGAACTGTCCTTCCATTCCGGAAAACCTGCTGGAAAGCGAGCTCTTCGGCTACGTCAAGGGCGCCTTTACCGGGGCGGACCGGGATCGCAAAGGTTTGTTTGCAGCCGCACACACCGGCACCCTCCATCTCGATGAGATCGGTGACATCAGCCCCGCGGTGCAAACCAAGCTGTTGCGCTGCCTGCAAAACGGCGAGATTCGCCCGGTCGGCGCCAACGACACCCTGCTGGTGGATGTCCGGGTCATCGCCTCCACCAATCAGGATCTGGAAGCGGCCCTGAAGCATAAAACCTTCCGGGAGGATCTGTACTATCGCCTCAATGTCCTGACCCTGACCCTGCCGCCCCTGCGGGAACGTTCCGAGGATATCCCCCTGCTTGCCCGCTATTTTCTCGGCAAAACCTGTCGGGAAATGGGACTTGCCGAAAAGGAAATGACCCCGGAAGTGCTGCAGTGGATGTCGTCCCGCCCCTGGCCGGGCAATGTGCGCGAACTGCAGAATTTTGTCCGGAGAATGACGGTGTTCTGCTCGGGGGAAAGGATGGACATGGCCTTGGTCCGCACGGTGCTTGAAGGAGGGAGCCGACCAGCGCTCCATCGGGGCCGCTTCGAGGAAGCAAAAGGTTCCCCGGTCGCCTACAAGGAGGCCAAGGCCGAGGTGGTCAACGCCTTTACCCTGGAATATATCAAGGGCCTGCTGACCCTGACCAAGGGCAATGTCTCCGAGGCGGCTCGGGTATCCGGCCTGTCCCGAATGGCTTTGCAGAAAATTTTGGCGCGGATGGGTGAAAATGCCGTGACATTTCGCCAAAGCGGTTCTTCTTGAGCACGAGTCTGCCCAACATGCAACGAGAACCGCTCAAAAAAGCCGCGCTGAACGATTTTTTTAATCCGTGAAAATAACGATCTGTTTTCACGAGAGAATCACTGAATAAAAGGAGGAGGAATGACACAAAAACGTACCGACAAATCGGGGGAGTGCTGGGGCTGGATCAGTAAGGATCGGCCGGTTTCGACTTTTCTGTCCTGGATTGAATTCCCGGACATAGATGATTTAACTCAAGGAGTGTAAAAAATGGAAAACAAGAGTCTCTTTGGCAAAATACTGGCGATTCTTCCGGGATTGGCCCTGATGGTGGGCACCCTGTATGTGTTGCGTATCTATGTTGAGCCGTGGATGAAGGATGCCGTGGTGTTCGGAAAAAAAGGCTGGCTGGTGCAGGTCATGAGTCTGAATTACATTCTGCTCTCCATCCTCACCGGCATGCTCTACCGCAACCTCCTGTTCGGCGGCAAGATCCCCGCCTGGGCGGAGGAAGGGTTCCGCACCACCCGGCTGTTCATCAAATCCGGCGTCATCATGCTGGGCTCGCTCTATACCTTCGATAAATTGCTCAAGGTTGGCGGCATTGCCATTACCCTGATCGTCACTTTCGTCTTCGGCACCGCCTTTTTCATTATGTGGCTGGGTAAGAAGCTGAATGCCGACCGTTCGCTCACCGCAACCATGGCGGCTGCCTGCGGCGTCTGCGGCGTTTCCGCCTGCGTGGCCACGGCGCCCGGGGTGCGTGCGAAACCGGTGGACATAGCCCTTTCCATCGCCACCATCCTTGGTTTCGGTATCATGACCATGTTCGTCAGCCCCTTTGTCGGCAAAATGCTGTCCCTCTCCGACTACCAGTTCGGCGCCTGGGTAGGCACGGGAATTCTTAATTCCGGCCAGGTCCTCGCAACCTGCCTCGCCTTTAACCCCGTTTTTGCCCCCGGCACCGCTGTAGCCTACGGAGAGATCTGGAACGTGGTTCGCGTGGTCTGCATACCCTTTGTGGTGTTCTTTATCACCGTTTGGTACTGGAAAGGTGAGGCTGATGCCGAACATATCAGCCTGGGCTCCCTCCTCGCCTCCAAATTCCCGATCTTTGTCCTCGGATTTGTCGGCATGACCGCGCTCTCCTCGGCTCACGTTCTCGGCGCTGAAGGCTCGGAAACCCTGCATCTCCTCCGCGATGTCATGGCTTGGGTCTTCGGAATCGGACTGGTAGGGCTCGGCGCCTACATCGATATTCGCGAAATCAGGGCCGCGGGCGGCACGCCTCTCCGTATCGGTCTCATTGCGGGGACTGTCAAGTACATCCTCGCCCTGATCATCATTCTCAGCTTCATTCCGAAAGAAGGGGCCTTTTAGGTCATAGAAACAAGGAGATATATCATGTCAGAAAAAAAACAATCTCTCACTGTATTTAAAAGCGACCGGCACGAGGATGTGGCCGCCATTATCGCCTCCGGTCTCATTGTAATCGTTGTCCTGACGTATATGGCCTTCATCGTCCCTTCGGTGAAGATCAAACCGACCCAGGACGGCAAACTGGTGGAACTCTTTGTCAGCGAAGGAGCTGCGATCAAAAAAGGGGACAAGCTCTATTCCCTGGAGGTGGTCAAGAAAAAATGGGTCAACAATAAGATGGAGGAAAAGATAGCGGTGGAGTCCTTTACCGCCAAGGCCAACGGCAAGGTACTCAAGATTGCCGGCAAGCCCGGCGATAAGGTGAAGAAAGGCAAAGAGACCCTTGTTGTCCTTGAACACGAAAAAGGCACCCTGCCCTGATGAAAATACTCCTCGCCCTGGATGACAATCCCCGCGCCGTGCATCGGGCCCTGTCGCTGGCCCGTGAGTGGGGGGCAACCCTCAACGCCCTCTTTGTCATGGACAACACCTGGGATGCGTTCACCGGCCACGACTGGCTCTCCGGGTGCAATGCCCGGATCGGTTTTCTCGAATACATGCAGTCCCTGGAACAACAGGAGGCTGCGGCAACCGCCACCCTTTATCAGCAGCTGGCAGCGGACGTACCCGGTGAACTGTTGATCGTATCCGGGGACGTGGCCGAGGAAATCCGCAAGGAAGCACAGAACGGCTACGATCTGCTGATCATGTCCAACCCGTTTACCCGGGGCTTGGAGATCATGCGCGATACCGTAACCAAGGTGACGAAAAAGCCGTCTTGCGATGTCCTGCTGGTGATCGGGGAGGCGGCATCCTGATAGATGAGGGCCAGCAAATCCGGCCCCGTATTGCCTGTATGCCCGGATGAAGCATCATGGCCGAGAGCAGTGCCTGGCACTGCTCTCGGTTTCTTCATTTTTTAACTATTCAGGTGGATAGCCTGTAGGCGTTGAGGCTTTTAGCGCTCTATCCCAACCGGAGACCGGAGTTTGTACTTGCTGGATACAAACAGACTCCTGGCTTGTTAAAAAACGTGAGGGATCTTAAGATTTCTCCCTTGGTCGGAATGGCACAAATGCGCGGATTGGTCCCTACAGCCTGATAGGCTACAGTCTAAGTTACCCCAGCAGCACCAGACCGGCCATCAGGCCCATGGCTGATTGATCGTTTACCATGGGGTCAATCTTATCAAATCGCCAGCCCACGCTCTCAGCCAGGGCAGTGAAGTTCACCCCCAGGGCGGAGAGCGAAGGCCGGGCAAGATCCGGGTGCCGGCAAGGCTGTTGGTGCCTGAGGACCACACAGGCCGCGTCTTTGGCGCAGAACAATTCCTTGCAGGAACCGGCGGCCAGGCCCCGTGCCCGGACCACTCCCAGATGCAGGGCCTCCTGCTCCAGGGCGGCGGCTATCCGGTGGATGCGGCGGGCGATCCCTACCCGCTCCGGCCCCATCAGGGCGCTGATCGGCGCGTCGATCTTGAACACCAGGATACTGCGATACTGTTGCAGCTGTTCCCGAAAAACCGAGGGAAGGATCGCATGGGGCGGGCAACCGGGAGCCAGGCCGTAACTCGGGCACCGCTGGGGCGCGGCGCACATCTCGGCAAACCGGTCTTCCACCACCAGGCTCCTTGCGGGCATTATCACCGCCGCGGTCGCTCCCAGGGCCAGGGCCCGCTCGATCAACGCATTGATTGTCTTTTCTTCCGCTGTCATCATAAGCAAGTCTGTCTCCTGATCCCCGATGAGTCGATCAGCGGCAAAGGTACCTGAGATTTCATCGGCCCTCCAGTAAAAACCACCTGGTTCTCCGGTTGGAAGTGCGGTATATCGACCCTGAATGCCAACTCTACGGCAAGCCGATCAGTCCGGTGGCCTGCTGTGCCGGTCCCGTTCAATCTCCGGAGAATTTCCATGAAACAGCGCCTGCTCGACAGCCTGAAATCCGCGGTGACCAGCGGCCTGTTGATTCTCAAGCTGGTGATACCGCTCTATATCCTCGCCGAGGTGCTGCTCTATTTCGATCTCTTGCGCTATGCGGGCGTTGTCTTCGCCCCTCTCACCTCGCTGCTCGACCTGCCGCCCGAGGCCGCGGTCGCCCTGGCCGGCGGGGTGCTGATCAACCTTTATGCCGCTATCGCCTTTGCCGCGCCCCTGGGGCTTTCCCCCTATCAGTGGACCGTGCTGGCGGTCTTTCTCGGGGTCTGCCACTCGATGATCGTCGAATGCACGATCATGGCCAAGCTCGGCATTTCCTATGGTTATTCGGTTGTCCTGCGCGGCGTCGGCGCCTGCCTCACCGTAATCCCCGTCCTTTTCATGCCCGCCGCCTTTTTTGGCGAAACAGTCCGCAAAAACGAGATGATCGTCCACCAGTACGCCGATTTTTGGCAGATGCTGGTGCATTCCCTGGAAAAATCGCTGGTGCTCTCAGTGAAGATCATAGTCCTGATCAGCCTGATCATCGTCATCATGGATCTGCTGAAATCCACCCGGCTGATGCAGGCCCACATCGCCAGGGTCAACACCTCTTTCTCGATTATCGCCGGGCAGCTACTCGGCATCATCTACGGCGCCGGCATTCTCCTGGGCGAGGCGAGCCGGGGCACTCTCAGCCGCGAGGATATTTTCTTCATCGGCACTTTTTTGATGATCTGCCACTCGATTGTCGAGGATGTGCTTCTGTTTGTCCTTTTCGGCGCCAACTATTTGGTTATAATAGGCGTCCGCCTGACAGCGGCGCTGCTGCTCAGTTTCTCACTCCTCCGTGTCTTCAGGATCGTCTCCCTGGACCGGGTGATGCGTTCCTGAATCCCGGGCCGCGGTCCGTCCGATAGAGCCGCAATTCATCATGTTTTTTAAACTGTTCAGGTTGATTAGACTGTAGTCCATCAGGCTGTAGGTAACAATCCGTTCATTTGCGTCATTTCTAGCATAGGGAGAAATCTTTAGGTTTTGTTTTGACACAAGCAAGGAGTATGTTCGTCCGCAGTGGCGTCAACTCCGGTCACAGGTTGCGTGGAGCGCTAAAAACGCTAAACGCCTACAGGCTATCCACCTGAATAATTATATATTTTTTTACATCCATCCCCGATAAGCGGGGAAACCGATCACTGATCAAGGAGTCCGCACCTTGTCCGTTCTCTCACACTTCCGCCTGCATGGGCCCTTGAACAAGATCTACTTCTGCACGGTCATCACCTTCTGTTCGCTCTATGCGGCCCAGCCCATCCAGCCGGTCTTTCAGCAGCAATTCGCCCTGAGTCCCCTGCAGGCCATCCTCTTCACTACCTTGATGATGCTGCCGCTCGGCATTGCCCCGATGTTTTACGGGGTTCTGCTGGAATCGCTTTCCGCCCGGCTGATCGTGCGGACCGCCATCCTGCTCCTCGGAGTGCTGGAGCTGGTGTTCAGCGTCACCAACAATTACCTGCTGCTGCTGATCATTCGCGGCCTCCAGGGCATGGCCATCCCGGCCATCCTCACCTCGCTGATCAGCTACATCTCCTTTACCGCGCCGCGCGAGGATGTCCAGGCAGCCGTGGCCCGCTATATCGCCGCAACCATTCTCGGCGGTTTTCTCGGCAGATTCCTCTCCGGTCTGTTCACCGATCTTTTCGGCTGGCGGTTTTTCTTTTTTGTCCTGGGGTTGCTCCTGATCTGGGGCTTTTTTCTCCTGCGCACCCTGGAAAAGGATGCCAACCTCCAATACACTCGGCCCCGATTGGGCGAGGTCGCTGAGCTGATCAGGCAACCGCAGTTTTTCTGGCTCTATCTCACCATCTTTTCGGTCTTTTTTGTTTTCGCCGGGCTGCTCAATTTCCTGCCCTTTGAACTGAAGGCGATTAATCCGGCCTTTCGCGAGACCGGGATCGGTTTCATGTATTTCGGCTATGTCATGGGCATCCTGGTTTCGCTGAACGTGCGGCGGATGATCAGCCTCTTCGGTTCGGAAACCAGGGTGGCGATGACCGGCCTGTTCCTGTACATCATCGGCATCTGCGGGTTCATGATCCAGGATCACCGGGCCATGTTCGTGGCGATGTTCGTCTTCTGCACCGGCATGTTTATGGCCCACTCCCTGCTCTCCGGGTACGTCAACACCATTGCCAAGAGTAAAAAAGGGATCGCCAACGGGGTGTATATCTCCTTCTACTATCTCGGCGGCACCATCGGTAGCTTTGCACCGGGCATCCTCTACGAACATTTCGGCTGGCGGATCTTTTTATCCAGCCTGATCGCGATGGTTTGCGGCTCGATTTTCTGCATCCATCGGTTGCAGCGATCGGTTGCTTTGCTTCAGGCGGAGAGAACGGAGAACGGCGAGAGCGAGGAGTTGTAACCGCGGGCAACAGAAGAGCGTGGGGGGCAGCGTAGGGTGCGCTGTGCGCACCAGAGAAAGCTGAACGGTGCGCACGGCGCACCCTACGGGAAAAAAGTGCCGTCTTGAACGCAAATGCGAATCAGTACATCACTGAAGGAGCGGGAGCGGAGAAGGGAGTCGGCAGGCTTGCGGTCACGCATCCGGTGTGCGTCGCAAGCCTGCCAAACGGATGTTATCCATCAAAGGCTGTTCTGCATGATGCAGATCAGGGTTTTATAGACCAGTTTCGCCGCCAGCAGCTGGGCATGCTCCCCGTTTTTCTGGGGAATTAGGCCGGTGATGTCAAAACCGACCACCGATTTCTCCCGGGCCACCATGCGGATCAAGGCATTGAGCGTGTACCAGTCGAGTCCGCCGGGTTCCGGCCGGGCAACGCAGGGCATACAGGCCGGGTCAAGGACATCGAGGTGCAAGGCGATATAGACCTTGTCGCCGAGGAGGTCGATGGCGTCCGCCGCCGCATTGAGGCCGTTGTTGTAGATATCGCGGGCAAAGACCAGGTTGTCGAGGTGGATCTTGCTGCGTTCGGCCTTGCTCATGCTGCGGATGCCGATATGCGAGACCGCGCATTTCTCGTGGATGCGCGCCATCACCCCGGCTTCGTTGTACACGGCGCCATCTTCGATGATCAGGTGGGGATGGGCGCCCAGGTGGAGGACGCTGAGGTCGTTGTACTGCTCAAGTGCCCCACGAACCAGCCCCAGGCTGACGAGATGGCTGCCGCCGATGCCGGCGACGAGCTTATGCTTCTTGAAATGCGGGGTGGCCTGAGCAAAGATCTCCTCCACCGCTTCCCTCGGTCCTTCAGGGCAGACAAGCGGATCCAGGGTGAGCAGGCCCAATTCACCGACATCGGTATTGGTCTCGACATCGTAAATGGACAGCAGCTGAGAAGCCTGGAGGATTGCCTCGGGCCCCTTGTCCATCACTCTGGTTGTGCCGCCAAAGGGGATGGGCAGGATAACCGCTTTCGCCAGGTTGTAGGGGGGCTTTTTTGTCGGTATATCTAGAAAATTCATTCTTCAACACCTC
>Ga0209016_1001959_pt1 | contig 14898 bp, 15 predicted proteins | sample EPASupsiteSAE305_FD_187265 | JGI IMG/M metagenome (GOLD analysis project Ga0209016, IMG submission 187265) | Bioremediated contaminated groundwater microbial communities from EPA Superfund site, New Mexico - SAE3-05 (SPAdes) (version 2) | ecosystem: Environmental > Aquatic > Deep subsurface >...
TATTTTCTGGTCGGGATGATCTAAACCCATCAAGAACAATACAATTCCAACACTCTCGCCATTACAAATGCAAGGTGGTTCGAATGCTCTGGCCCATGCAGGTTTCAGAGATACCTCATCATGCTGTTGGCACCATGCAGTAAGTCGGCCTTTGTCAACAATCTGCGATTTCAGAATACAGTCAATTCCTTTCTGATAAGCCAAAGCAACTTTCTCTCTCAGGTTTTTATTTAAAAAAGAGTAATTGGTATCATTGGTTACTATCTTTTTCAAAACATCCATCACTCCGATGTATGCACCGTCATTAAAAGTAATATGTCGGCTATATCCTTTTTCCAAAGGATAGTATTGCGGCCATCCACCATTAGGATATTGAGCCGAAAGAATAAATTTCAGCCCTTTCTCACAAGCTATTCTATATTTCTGAATATGAGTAATCGTATAAACCTGAGCCAAATAATCAACATGAGTATATGTTGTAGAGTTATCAAAGGTGGTATGAACCATATCCTTTGTCTTCATCAAGCTATCAGTTTGTTGTGAAGTAAGTATTGCCTGCACATCATAGTTCTTAGGCCACCCGCCGTTATTACGCTGATAAAGCAGAATATTATCCGCAATCTTTATAATTTCTGATTCTTTGTATTTTGGCTGGTCAAGCTTTGGATTTATAATATTGTGGTCATCATGTATTCCGTACCAGTGTCGGGAACTGTCCGAAAACGGTTTCAAACTTATAGGAGAATATTCCTTTTTCTGCTCTTTTCCCTGAGCAAACAGGTTAGCAACTAAAAGCATCATGCCAATGATGACAAATACTTTTTTAGGTAAAATTCGAACGTAAGACATGTTTTTATTAAGTATTTCAATGGTTATATGGAATGCAAAGTATTGCCTTTATAATTATCGTGTGCGCAAACAGATGCAATATTCTCTAAATTTTGTGATATATGCAAATTATTTGAAGGAAATGAGTTTAAAAAACAGATTCTCTTTATCCATTCATTATTATCAATATTCTTTTTGCCACTCAAGGCATATACAAATTGTGCATAATGGATAAAAAAAGCCGTTACAAATATTTTGTAACGGCTTGATTTCTTTGAGGTGGGCCATCTTGGGCTTGAACCAAGGACCTCCAGATTATGAGTCTGTTGCTCTAACCAACTGAGCTAAAAGCCCGTGCTTCCATTTATTGGTTGCGGGTACAAAAGTATAATGTTTTAGTGAAATATGCAAGAGTTTTTGATTAAAAAGAGAGAAAAAAACATCAGAGCTACTAAAGTGAGAAGAAAAATCAACTGTATCTGGCAGTCGGGTTAAGACAAAAATTCTTAACCCGACACCAGATCTAGTGGCATTCCATTAAAGAAATTGAATGAAAACGACTAAATTCATTTCCAAGGAATGCCATTAGAGATTTTAAAGAAACAGATAGAATAGTTAAGCGTAAGTCTATTATATGAATACATGTTTTAATTATGCGACTTCTTATCCTGATGCAAAGTAAAGCATAATAAACCAGATTTTGCCGGACAAGCATTGGACAAATCACTATTGCATTACCAAACTGATTTACAAGCAAATGAGCCTGTTTTTAGTACAAAAAAAACATTTAAAATTGGACAAATGCAAGAACAAGCAAAGAAAATGCGTACATTTGCCCTGCAAATAATAAATTTTGTATTTGCATCATGAAAAATATCCGGTACATACTTCTAGATTTAGATGGAACATTAACCGACCCCATGATCGGCATTACACGTTCCGTACAACACGCATTAGCATTCTTTGGAATTAAAGTACACAACCTTGAAGAGCTTTGCCCGTTTATTGGTCCTCCACTTATAGATTCATTTAAAGAATTCTATCACTTTACAGACGAACAGGCACAAATTGCTTTAGGAAAATACAGAGAATATTTTGCCACTAAAGGTATATTTGAGAATAATGAGTATGAAGGAATAAAGGATTTTCTTCAGTCTCAAATTGACCAGGGAAGAATATTGATGCTTGCTACTTCAAAACCCGAACCTTTTGCCAAGCGGATTCTCGACCATTTCAAACTATCGCACTATTTCGCCTTCATTGGTGGAAGTACACTGGACGGAAGTCGCTCTACAAAAACTGATGTGATTAAATATGTGCTTAGCACGAATAAGATTACTGATTTATCTCGCGTAATAATGATTGGCGATCGGAAACACGATATTGAAGGTGCAAAGAATAACGGAATATCTTCCGTGGGTGTTCTTTATGGGTATGGAAGCAGAACCGAACTTGAACACGCCGGTGCCGATTTTATTGTTGAAGATGTAAAAGGGCTAAAGTCGCTATTACTATAAAAGGATATTGATTTATGCATGTAGTAACTTTTAGAAGTTACTTACCATGCATAACCTTTAATATCTTTCCATCCTTTTTCTGAATCTCAATATAAGGAACTCCTCCTTGGCAACCTTTAGGAAGCGTGCCCTCAATAATCCATACACTATTCCTTAGTTCTATGGTGTATGGACGATTAGTATATATTTTCTGACCATAAATAGAGAATAATATTACCTCAGCTATTTTAATTGCAGTTTCTTCATTGGGAACCAGATCTCTTGTTACACCATTACTTGGTTCAAGGTTTCTTGATCGAAATTCAGCATAGGCAGAATCAACTTTTACCCAATCTTTTGCTATTGATATATTATTCTCTTTTTGAGGAACTTCTTTGCAGCTCTTCTTACAAGAAATTAATGTTGCTGAGATAAATAAAACGGCATATAAGTATTTCATAATATTCTATTATTATTTGACAAATATACGAATAAAACTATTGCTGAATGGTTCTACAATTATTCACCAATGGATTTTATTTATTGGTGAATGAATTTATTTTATTGGCGGACAATTTACAAAGGGAATAAGGAATAGTTGTTAACAAATGTTTTTAGTCAAAGATATAAAGCCTTGTTTTGATAGAATAAATACTTGTGGGCATGGTTTTAGCATAATTAATCAGCTTAGAATCAACAACAAAACACATTTTAACTCAAAAAGACTCTTAAAAGAAGAAAGATAATAGGTTATTTTCCGTCCTACTATTTTATTTTTTAAGATAAGCCACTGAAAATAAGGCGCGGGCAACTTTATACCACCCCGTAAATATACAGAAATATGGTATAGTTGCCCGCGCTTATCTGAACACTTTTTACAGCGTTACATTATAACTTTTTCAATCCTTTCAGCTCTTTTGCATCATTAGCTTCAATAATGCTTATTGCAAAACCTCCACCAGGAGCAGCCTTCAATGTTGTTTTAGATTTGCTAGTCACTACCACTTTCTTAATGGTATATGCTGAAGGATTCTTTTCGTAATGTGTATCTGCAGCATCACAATATATCGTTGCAATGTACTTCTTACCCGGATCAAGGAAACTAAATGCAAGGTTAGAAACATGTCCGTTCTCATCGCTTGTATTTCCTACAAACCAGTTGTTTGTACCTTTTGCTTTACGAGCTACAGTAATATAGTCACCCGGTTCTGCTTCCAGATACTTGCTGTCATCCCAGTCAACAGCTACATCTTTAATAAACTGGAATGCATCCATATACTTATTATAGCTTTCGGGAAGGTCGGCTGCCATTTGTAGCGGACTATACATGGTTACATATAATGCCATCTGACGAACAAGTGTGCTGCGAACAAAAGAGTGTTTTCCCGGAAGGAAACTGATTTTTGTATCTAATATACCTGGAGTGTAGTCCATCGGGCCACCCATCAGGCGGGTAAACGGAAGAATTGTAGTATGATCGGGATTGCTTCCGCCAAATGCTTCGTATTCTGTTCCGCGAGCAGATTCGTTACCAATCAGGTTAGGATAAGTACGACAAAGTCCGGTAGGGCGAACTGCTTCGTGAGCATTTACCATAATTTTATATTCTGCAGCCTTAGTTACAGCATAAAGATAGTGATTTACCATCCATTGGCCATAATGGTATTCTCCGCGAGGAATTATATTGCCTACATAACCACTCTTCACTGCATTATAACCATTGTCAACCATAAACTGATAAGCTTTATCCATGTGACGTTCGTAGTTACGGACAGAAGCAGATGTTTCGTGATGCATCATCATTTTTACACCTTTACTGGCAGCATAACGATGGAGTTCTTTTACATCAAAATCGGGATAAGGAGTAACAAAGTCGAATACATAATCTTTGGTCTTGCCAAACCAGTCTTCCCAGCCTTCGTTCCAGCCCTCTACCAATACAGCATCAAAGCCATGTTTTGCAGCAAAATCTATATACTCTTTTACGTGTGCAGTATTAGCTGCATGTTTGCCGTTAGGAACGGTCTTAGAATAGTCGGTAACACCAAGTTTTACGGCAGGAAGGTCAGTGTACGACCAGGTACTTTTTCCTGTAATCATTTCCCACCACACACCAACGTACTTAACTGGCTTAATCCATGAAGTATCTGTATATTTACAAGGATCATTAAGGTTTAAAATTGTTTTTGAAGCCAGAATTTCTCGTGCATCATCGCTAACGATAACAGTACGCCAAGGAGATTGACAAGGAGTTTGCAAATATCCTTTATCTCCAACAGCATCGGGAGTAAGCCAGGACTCGAAAGTCATGGTTTTATCATCCAGATTAAGGTGCATGCAAGAGTAATCTACCAGTGCAGCTTCGTGAATGTTGATATAAAGTCCGTCTTTGCTCTTCATCATCAATGGAGTCTGAACTCCTGTTGGTGAGAACGGAGTTTGTGAGGAGTTTGGAGTGATGGCTGCTTTCATCTTTCCGCGAATCTCAGAAAGATCGGAAGTTACAGTGCTGTATTCCTGAGTATCGTAATCTCCCGGAAGCCAGAATGCTTTGTGATCGCCCGCCATTGCAAACTGTGTTTTCTCTTCCTTAATAACAAAATAGTTGAAATTCTTTTGTTGCGGGAACTCATAGCGGAAGCCTAATCCATCGTTGTACAAACGGAAACGGATAACAATATAGCGATCGGCAGCCTGTTGAGTTAATGTAGCAGCAAGTTCATTGTAATGATTGCGAATAGTCTTCATCTCTCCCCAAACCGGATTCCAGTTTTCATCGAAAGTGCTTGTATCAATCTTTGTTTTAGTAAAGCCATCCAGCAGGTCTTCGCCTTCTTTTAAATCGAGTCCCAACTTACTTTCCTTAACAACCGGTTTGTTTTTATAGGTTAGCTGATAAACAGGAATTCCTCCTTTAACTTCAAAATTAAGTTCCAGATTGCCATCGGGCGACTTAATAGATTCGGCTTTCGCCATAAAAACCGAGCAGATTAAGAATAGAAATAAGAATGCATTTCTCATGATATTAATAATTTATTGATTTTATTATAATTATAATAAGGTTTTTTTATGAGCAGTTTCTCAATCGCATTAGCAAAACAACACATTACAAGTACAAAGCAAATAAATTATAATAAGAATCAGGCAGTTTATAACAAAAAACAGAATTACCCATTAGTGCAAACGTTTTCAAGAAACAGCAATCTGGCTTGTAGAATAAGACGGAACTATGTTAATTAAAAATCCTTAAAGAATAGCTTATACCTCACTTTTTATTTGTTTATTTGCACCAAATTAGGGTGAAGTGTGGCCATATATAATCGCGGCTATACAAGATGGTAATAAACAAATGAATAAACTCACGATAAACACTTGTCCTCTTTGTGGTGGAACACACCTAAATAAGAAGATGACATGTACTGATTTTTACGCTTCCGGAGAACAATTCGACCTATTTCAATGTGAGAATTGTGATTTCCAGTTTACACAGGGATTTCCCGTGGAAAAAGAAATTGGAAAATACTACGAAACACCGGATTACATTTCCCACAGCGATACAAAGAAAGGGATGATGAACGAGATTTATCATTTGGTGCGTTCACGCATGCTTCAGAAAAAGGCGCAATTAATCAATAACGTTACCGGAAAAACTTCGGGAAGGATTCTGGATATCGGAACCGGAACCGGGTATTTCTCTCATACCATGCAACAAAAAGGCTGGAACGTTGAAGCTATTGAGAAAAGCGCGCAAGCACGTTCGTTTGCAAAAAAGAATTTCAATCTTGATGTAAAAGACGATTCGGGACTAAAGGATTTTTCTACGGGTTCATTTGACGCAATTACTCTATGGCACGTAATGGAACACTTAGAGCACCTGAATGAAACATGGGAAAGACTTTATGAGTTACTGGCAGATGATGGAACTTTAATCGTTGCAGTTCCAAACTGTTCTTCATTTGATGCACAAAAATACAAAGAGTTTTGGGCTGCTTATGATGTTCCTCGCCATTTATGGCATTTTACACCAGACTCCATAAAGAAGTTTGGAGAGAAGCACAACTTTACATTAGCAAATCATTTGCCAATGCCATTTGATGCATTTTATGTATCTATATTGAGTGAGAAATATAAAGAGAGCAAATCAAGTCTTGTCAAAGGAATGTTTGCAGGTACACTTGCTTGGTTCAGTTCTTTAAGTAATAAAGAAAAGAGCAGCTCTATTATTTATGTATTCAGAAAAAAAAGGTTATGAGAAATAAACATAAAACAAATACTGTTCCATACTTCGATATTCAAAGTGTAACTTCAAGTATCAGCACTATGCTGGTTTTGCTTTTGCTGGGATTAGTTGTGTTTTTTGTACTCTCGGCAAACAATCTGTCTGTATACGTGCGCGAGAATATAAACTTCTCGATCCTTATCAGTGATGATATGCCTGAATCGGAGATTCTTACCATGCAGAAGGAACTAAATAAAGAACCTTTCGTAAAGCAATCCAGTTATATATCAAAACAACAGGCTCTTCGCGAGCAAAGCATAGCTATGGGAACCGACCCTGAAGACTTTTTAGGATATAACCCATTTACTGCATCAATTGAGGTGAAGCTGAACTCTGCTTATGCAAACTCCGACAGTATTGCCAAGATTGAAAGAAAGATCAAAAAGAATACAAATATTCAGGAGATTCTGTACCAGAAAGACTTGATTGATTCTGTGAACAATAATATCCGCAACATAAGTATTGTGTTACTTTGCCTTGCCGGCTTGCTCACTCTTATTTCTTTTGCATTGATCAACAATACAATACGGCTGACAATATATTCCAAGAGATTCCTGATTCACACCATGAAACTTGTTGGTGCCAATTGGGGATTTATACGGAAACCGTTTCTCATCCGTAACATCTGGATTGGGGTAATCTCTGCTTTTGCAGCAGATGCAATATTATTGGGAGGGGCTAACACGTTAGTAAACTATGAGCCTGAACTAATCTCTATTGTTACTCCTGAGGTAATGCTTATTGTTTCTGCATCGGTTTTCCTTTTCGGCATTATAATAACATTCTTATGTGCTTATCTTTCTATTAACAGGTATCTGAGAATGAAAGCAAGCACTCTTTACTATATCTAACAACAAGAAACATAATAAACAAAGAATATGGATAAAAAGAAATTAGCCTTTGGTAAGACAAATTTTATCTTATTGGCAATAGGAATGATCGTTGTTATTCTGGGCTTTATATTAATGGCTGGTCCTTCTACTACAGAAACAACTTTCCAACCAGATATTTTCAGCGCACGTAGAATTAAACTTGCTCCGGTAATTTGCTTCTTAGGATTTATATTTATGATCTATGGAGTAGTTCGTAAACCAAAATCTGAAGAATAAGAATGGGAGATTTATCATATTTACAAACCATCATAATTGCTATTATTGAAGGTCTAACAGAATTTCTTCCGGTATCTTCCACCGGACATATGATTATTGCTCAAAATATGTTGGGCGTTCAGAGTACTGAGTTTGTAAAAGCATTTACTGTAATAATCCAATTTGGAGCTATTCTTTCGGTAGTAGTACTTTACTGGAAACGTTTCTTTAAACTGAATAAATGCAAAATCTTTGATCAACAAGCAGCGGCAGACAAACCTTTTTCTGGGAAAGTTGTTGTTTATGTCAAAAGATTCATCTATAAGTTTGATTTCTATTGGAAACTCTTAGTTGCATTTATTCCGGCAGCTTTTTTCGGGTTTGCATTCAGTGATAAAATTGATAAAATGCTGGAAAGTGTAGAAGTTGTTGCAATCATGCTTGTAATTGGTGGAGTATTTATGCTCTTTGTGGATAAGATCTTTACCAAAGTAGATGAAAGTAAAGGCCTGAGTGAAAAGAAGGCTTTTAATATCGGTCTTTTCCAATGCATAGCCATGATACCGGGCGTTTCTCGTTCAATGGCTACCATTGTAGGAGGTATGGCACAAAAGATGTCTCGCAAAACAGCTGCCGAGTTTTCATTCTTTCTTGCCGTTCCTACTATGTTTGCTGCTACAGCCTATAAACTGTTGAAGCTTCTTCTGGAACCAAATGGAATTGATGTTTTAAGTCAGAATATCGGAGCTTTAGTAATTGGAAATGTAGTGGCATTTATTGTAGCATTGCTTGCTATCAAATTCTTTATCAGCTTTGTAACTAAATACGGATTCAAAGCTTTCGGATATTACCGAATCATTGTGGGAGGAATCATCTTAGTGATGTTATTGTTAGGACATAATTTAGAAGTCGTTTAATGAACTTTATTGAAGGAGAAGTATTATACTTCAACAAGCCACTAACGTGGACTTCTTTTAATCTCGTAGCAAAGGTGAAATATCCGTTGCTGAGAAAACTTAGAGTAAAAAAGCTAAAAGTAGGCCATGCCGGAACTCTTGATCCGCTAGCTACAGGTGTAATGATTATATGCATTGGTAAAGCAACCAAGCGAATTGAAGAATTTCAGTATCAGACTAAAGAATATATTGCCACGATAAAGTTGGGAGCAACTACTCCTTCTTTTGATCTGGAAAAAGAGATTGATGCTACTTACCCTACGGAACATATTACCCGTGAAGTGGTAGAAGAAGCTCTGAAAAAATTTATAGGAAGTATTGAACAGATACCGCCGGCCTTTTCTGCTTGCAAGATCGATGGCGAAAGAGCTTACGAACTAGCCAGAGCAGGGAAAGAGGTAGAGCTGAAGCCTAAAACTTTAGTTATTGATGAGATTGAATTACTAGAGTGTAATTTACCCGAAATAAAGATTCGGGTTGTGTGCAGCAAAGGTACTTATATCCGTGCTTTAGCCAGAGATATTGGAGAAGCATTGAATAGCGGTGCCCATCTCACCGGACTAATCCGCACCCGTGTGGGAGATGTAAAATTAGAACATTGCATGGAAATTGAAGATTTCGTGGAATGGTTGGATAAACAAGAAATAGAGAAGTAACTAACGTAAAGAAAGAAAATATGAAACTATCACAATTTAAATTTAAGCTTCCAGAGGATAAAATTGCTTTGCACCCAACAAGGTACAGAGATGAATCCCGTTTGATGGTTCTTCATAAGAAGACTGGTGAAATAGAGCACAAAGTATTTAAGGATATCTTAGATTATTTTGATGATAAAGATGTTTTTGTATTCAACGATACAAAAGTGTTCCCTGCCCGTCTTTATGGAAACAAGGAAAAAACAGGAGCACGTATTGAAGTATTCTTATTACGTGAGTTAAATGAAGAACTTCGTTTGTGGGATGTATTGGTTGACCCAGCTCGTAAAATTAGAATTGGTAACAAGCTATATTTCGGAGAAGACGATTCAATGGTTGCTGAAGTAATTGATAACACAACTTCTCGCGGACGTACTCTTCGCTTCCTTTATGACGGACCTCATGAAGAATTCAAGAAAGCACTTTATGCTCTTGGTGAGACTCCACTTCCACATACAATTATCAATCGCCCCGTAGAGGCAGATGACGAAGAAAGATTCCAGTCTATCTTTGCTAAAAACGAAGGAGCTGTAACTGCACCTACCGCAAGTTTGCACTTCAGCCGTGAGTTGATGAAACGTATGGAGATTAAAGGAATAGACTTTGCATTTATCACCATGCATGCCGGCCTTGGTAACTTCCGCGATATTGATGTAGAAGATCTTACTAAACACAAGATGGACTCAGAGCAAATGTTTGTTTCTGAAAAAGCTGTTGATATAGTAAACAAAGCAAAAGATGCTAACCGAAACATCTGCGCAGTTGGAACTACTGTGATGAGAGCAATTGAAAGTACAGTAAGCACAGACGGACACCTTAAGACTTTCGAAGGATGGACTAATAAATTTATTTTCCCGCCTTATGAGTTTACAGTAGCCAATTCAATGATTTCTAATTTCCACATGCCGCTTTCTACATTACTGATGATTGTTGCTGCATTTGGAGGATATGATTTTGTTATGGATGCTTACCAAACAGCTATAAAAGAAGGATACCGCTTCGGTACTTACGGAGATGCAATGTTGATTATTGACTAATATAATAAAACAATGGCATTGGTTTATTTCGGTTTAGGTACAAATCTGGGCGATAAAGAGAGAAACCTGTGCCTTGCTATTGATAAAATAAGAGAGCGGATTGGGAGAGTTATTTCCCAATCCGCTTTTTATGCTTCCGAACCTTGGGGATTTGAATCTGCGAACTCTTTTCTCAACGCAGTTGTTTGTGCTGAAACATTAATTTCTCCCTTTCAACTAATGGAAGAGACTCAGAAAATTGAAAAAGAGATTGGCAGAAATAAAAAATCAGTTGATGGCCTTTATAGTGACAGAGTTATCGATATTGATATTCTTCTATATGATGACCTCATTCTGAGTACTGAAAACTTAACCATTCCTCATCCACTTATGACCGAAAGGCTCTTTGTGATGAAGCCTCTTTGCGAAATTGCTCCGGAACTTGTGATCCCCGGTACAGAGAAAACTGTTCAATCTTTCTATGATGAATTGTCTTTATGAGTGTTAAAGTCTTAAAATTTATACAGCTAAAAGAACAAAACTCAGGAAATTAGCTATACATTTGTACCAGAATTAAATGTGGAAAGATTTGGGCAGCTTGCAACCACAGTAAAAAATGCTAAATAATAGCTTATTTATCGCGTTTCTTCCTTCCGAATCAATCCCTTTTCAGAATATTTATTTAGTATAAACAGACGAACTAAAAATCCGTCAATCTAAAACTTTATTTATCCATGGGATATTTATTCACATCCGAATCGGTGTCTGAAGGACACCCCGACAAAGTAGCCGATCAAATATCGGATGCTGTACTTGATGAACTGTTGGCTTACGATCCTAGTTCTAAAGTAGCTTGCGAAACTCTCGTTACTACAGGACAAGTAGTACTTGCGGGTGAAGTGAAATCTGAAGCTTATGTTGATCTGCAAGAAGTTGCTCGTAACGTAATCAATAAAATTGGTTATACAAAAGGCGAGTATATGTTCGAAGGAAACTCATGCGGCGTATTTTCTGCTATTCACGAACAATCTCCTGATATCAATCGTGGAGTGGAACGTTCAGACCCAATGGAACAGGGTGCTGGCGACCAGGGAATGATGTTTGGTTATGCAACCAACGAAACAGAAAACTACATGCCTTTATCTCTTGATCTTGCGCATAAAATACTATATATTCTGGCTAAAATCAGAAAAGAAGGCAAGCAAATGACTTACCTCCGTCCCGATGCAAAAAGTCAGGTTACAATAGAATATGATGATAACGGAAAACCTGTGCGTATTGATACTATTGTAGTATCTACTCAGCACGATGATTTCGTTAAACCTGAAAACGATTCTCCTGAAGCGCAATTGAAAGCTGACGAAGAGATGCTTTCTGTTATCCGCGAAGACGTATTAAAGGTGTTGATGCCTAGAGTTTTTGCTTCTATTCACAACAAAAAGATATTAGACTTGTTCAACGGTGCTATTACTTACCACGTTAATCCAACAGGAAAGTTCGTTATTGGCGGACCTCACGGAGATACAGGATTAACCGGACGTAAGATTATTGTTGATACTTACGGTGGCAAAGGTGCTCATGGTGGTGGTGCTTTCTCAGGAAAAGACCCTAGCAAGGTAGACCGTAGTGCAGCTTATGCAGCACGTCACATTGCAAAGAATCTTGTTGCTGCAGGTGTAGCCGATGAGATCCTCGTTCAGATATCTTATGCTATTGGTGTGGCTCGTCCTATCAATATTTATGTTGACACTTATAACCGCAGCAATGTGAACATTACTGACGGGGAGATTGCAAAGAAAATTGATAAGATATTCGATCTTCGTCCAAAAGCTATCGAAGACCGTTTGAAGCTTCGTAATCCTATCTATTCAGAAACTGCTGCTTACGGACACATGGGACGTACTCCAAAGGTTGTAACCAAGAGTTTCCACTCACGTTACCTGGAAGATAAGACTGTAGAAGTAGAATTGTTTACCTGGGAAAAACTCGATTATATCGACAAAGTAAAAGAAGAATTCGGCATATACTAGTCGAAAGATTAATAAATACTAAGCCTGTGCAGCTCCTTAAAAAAGGAATTGTACAGGCTTTTTTCTTTTCTAAAGCACCTTTCAAATCCGACTATAAAGTAATCTACAGTCTAAAAACAACACATAAATGTAGCAAATAATAAAACTTCAAAAGTTACATTTATAGTTAAAGCATTCATAATTAAAAAGTTATAATTTCTGGCACGGCCTTTGTATTCTTCTTCATGAAAAAGACGATGATTAATACTCATTTAAACAAAGAAGAAGATGTTATTAAGCGCAAGAAACACAATTAAAGGTAAGGTAATAGAGATTGTTCCGGGTATTGTTACCGCAAAGGTTAAACTCGACATTGGTGGAGGAAACACAATTGTCTCAGTAATCACAGTAGATAGTATTGGCGAGCTCAATATAAAAGTAGGAGATGAAGCATTCGCTATCTTCAAATCTACCGAAGTGATGATTGGAATTTAAATCACCATACCGCATGGATCGCTCAACATTCTCAATGGATGCCCTTCTTACCATTTATCGGGATAACGAAGTCTTTATTGGCCAAAGCCAGTACCGGTTATTAAAGCAGATTTTGACAGATGGATCTATCAATGCAGCAGCAAAGAGCCTGAAGATGTCTTACCAACACGCCTGGCATTTGATTGATAAGATGAATAGACTCTCGCCCATTCCTGTGGTGATTAGGCAAAAGGGAGGAAAAGACGGAGGTGGTTGCAGTATAAGCCCTTACGGAATGAAGGTCATTGAAAGCTACGCCATGCATGAAATTGAAATCATTAAGCTATTAGAGCAAACGAACAGCGAATTAGAAAGCTGTTTTTTTTAGGGAGCGATATTCTTTAGGGTGGATATCGCTTTCCTTTAAGGAAGCGTTATTCTCTGTTTTTGATAACGGATATTTATTTAAAAGTTAGTATTATGAAGGTATTAGGTAAAAAATGTTTTTGGATAACAATTGCTGCTACTGTCTGTGCGTGTAAGATGAATGCACAGACAGTAGCTATTGATGGGGAATTCAGACCCAGGGTAGAGTATAGAGATGGTTTCGGCGCCCCATTATCGGACAGTAATGATCCGGGTATTTTTGCAATTCAGCGTACACGTTTGGGAGCAACCTTTACTTCTGCAGTTCTGAAGACCCAGTTTACTATTCTGGATTCGCGCACTTACGGTAAAACAGCACCTAGTTCAGAGACTGCTACACTGGGAGTGTTTGAAGCATGGGCTGAGTTTTTATTAATGCCGGGAGGCTCGGCTAAAGTAGGTCGCCAGGCTTTGACTTATGATGATGGCCGTTTGTTCTCGGCTTCCAACTGGAGTAATACGGGTAATTCACACGATCTGGCTCTGTTCAAGTACAATGTAAATGACTTTCAGGCTCATTTAGGTTTTGCTTATAACAATACTTCTGCCATTTCTTCGGAGACTGTTTATACTAATGGGGCCAAATACCGGTACATGGGCTTACTTTGGTTGTCTAAAGGAATTGCGAAAGATCTGACTCTTTCCGCCATTGCTGTAGACGAAGGCATGCAGCCTACCACCGATGCTACGAAGTACGGTACAAAAGTTAATATGAATCACGGATATACTTTTGGCGGTAATCTGAAATATGGCGATGAGACAAAACCATTTTCCGCACTTGCTACTGCCTACTTTCAGGCAGGGAAAAATCAAACCGGTGATGAATTGAGAGGTAGCATGGCGGCAGTGAAGTTAAACTACAAAATATCTTCTGCAGTTACAACCAGTTTAGGTACAGATTACCTGTCGGGAGATGATAACAAAACTGACGGAAAGCAGAAAAATTTTAGAAAGCTTTATGGTTCAAATCACAGTTTTAATGGTTCCATGGAATATTGGTCAACACCTCTTAGCGCAGGTCTGCTTGATTACTACGGCAGTGTAAATGCTAAAGTAAGTAAAACAACCAGCATTGAAGGTGCATTTCACGTATTCAGTTCCAGTAAAGACATGACAAGCAATAGTGAAAACATAGGCAAATCACTTGGTTCGGAGTTAGATCTTTGCCTTAACTACAAACTCAATGAATGGAGTAAACTGCAAGTTGGCTGGAGCACCTACTTTGCAAACGAGAATACTCGCTTAGCAAAAGGTATGACCGCCGATGCCAAAACCCGCTTTCCACAATGGGGATATGTAATGCTTACAGTCTCTCCTTCTTATCTGAAATCTATTTTTACCGATAAATAAAATATAAAACTCAATCTCATGAAAAGAACGATTATAACCGTGGCACTGATACTGGTATGTATCCTTGCACAAGCTCAGAAAGTAAATGTTGCCGCTGCTGCAAACCTCCGTTATGTGCTGGAGGATATAAAAGCACAGTATGAGAAAGAACATCCCAAAGCTAAGATCAACATCACATTCGGCAGTTCGGGCACATTGGTTCAGCAGATTCTCAATGGTGCTTCCTTTGACTTCTTTATGGCTGCCGACAATGAGTTCCCATTGAAACTAAAAGCAAAAGG
>Ga0209016_1001967_pt1 | contig 14844 bp, 8 predicted proteins | sample EPASupsiteSAE305_FD_187265 | JGI IMG/M metagenome (GOLD analysis project Ga0209016, IMG submission 187265) | Bioremediated contaminated groundwater microbial communities from EPA Superfund site, New Mexico - SAE3-05 (SPAdes) (version 2) | ecosystem: Environmental > Aquatic > Deep subsurface >...
CCCGGGCCGCCGGCCATAATATGTTACAAAATTGCCGTACTCAGCGCGTAAGCAGCAGCCTGCGGATATTCGCTCCCGCCTCGCCGGACCGGCCCGAAAGCCCCGCGAAATCTGCCTCGGCGGCGGCGCTGTTTCCGGCAAGGGCGCGGGTCCAGCCGCGGTAAAACCTTACAAAAGCATTGCCCGGAGCGCGGTTCAGCGATTCATCAAAGAAAGCAAGGGCCCGCGCGTATTCGCGGTGGCGGCGGCACAGCTCGCCCATATGGGCCGCGATAAGCGGCCAGAGCGCATCGATGTTCGCATATGCGGCATCGGGCCTGCCACAGCCTTTGTCCGCCATTATGGACTCGGCAAAGGCGCGCGCCTGCCGGTATGAAGCCAGATGGGATTCAAGCAGCGCCGGAGCCCTGCGGCGGAGATATTCCAGGCGGCTCATCAACTGCTCTGACAGGCCCTCGCTTCCGCCAAGTCCCCCGCAGTAGACGAGCACATCGGCGAATATGTCGCGGAATTCCGCAGGGTCGAACGGAGCGGAAAGCCCCTCCTTGAAAGAGACGGACGCCTCCTGCCCGGCGACAGCGCCCGGAAGGGCCGCGTCGAGAACAAGGTCGGAAAAATACGGCGTGAAAGCGGCATGCCAGCGGACCGCGTCATAAAACACATCGTCCCCGGCGTATTCCCCGTCAATACGGCCCCGCAGTTCGGCGTCAATGTCCACCAGCGCGGCCCCGCAGTTTATGGCGGCGCGGCGCACAGCCTCGTTGCGGCTTTCGTCGCTCCGTCCTCCGGCCTTGTCCTTCTCAAGAGCGATACGGAAATATTTTTTGGCGGAAGTTTTGTCCCCTGAAGCCAGATACGCCTTTCCGGCCATGTAATCAAGCATTGCGGCCCTGTCGGGAGACAGGGCTGCCGCCGCCAGAAAAGCGTCCGCCGTGCCCTTGAAATCGCCGCGTTCCATCTTCACAAGCGCTTCGGCCACAAGCGGGATATCCGGCAGCAAGTCCCCCGCGGGCGGCATGTCCCGGACGTTTGCGGGCAATGTGCAAAAGACGACGCGGACGCCCTTCTCCTTCAGAGAGGAACACATTTTGTCCAGGTTGTCCTCGAATATCCTTACGGACGCGGAGGCTTCGCGGTCCTGCGGCGCCGCGTCCCTGCAGTAAGGCGAAAAACGGCAGGTTTTTATCTTGAGGGAAGTCAGGAAGTCGGGACACGGCTCCAGCCGGGGGAAATCGTTGTTCCCCGTCATTATAACCGCTATATCCGGCTGGAATTTCGGGAGCTCCCGGACTATATCCAGTACGCGCCGGCTGTTGTAGAGCGGCATGCCGGCGTTGATGACTTCCACATTCTCTTCTCCGGAGAACAACCCGCCCGGACCGGCGCTGCGTGCCGCAGCCTCCGCCCCCAGGACAAAAACCCGCCTGATTTCCGGCGGTTTCGGCACGAAGAATTCGGTCAGCATGGAACCCGGGCGGGCCGGATAGTAACCGCGCATCGGGTCCCGTATCACGGCCCCGAAAAAGGAACCATCAGCGGCGTCGCACAGATAGGCCCGGTCAGAAGCGCAAACGGGAACGACGGACGCGGCCAGCGCAAGGCATGCGGCAAACAAAGCCAGAGCGGCCGCCCGCGGCACGGTTCAGCTCCTGACTACGCTGAGGCTTTGCCTCATGCGGCGGCGTTCCACGGCCATTTCCACCAGTTCCCGGACGACGGTCTCCGGCGGAATGCCCGTCTTGGCGAACAGCGACGGGTAAAGACTGTGCGAGGTGAAACCGGGGATGGTGTTTATCTCGCAAAAATAGAATTCCTTCCCGGCACGGTCCAGCAGGTAATCCACGCGGGCAAGCCCGCTTCCGCCCATGCCGCGAAAGAAAGCGGCGGCCAGATTCCGCATGGCGCCGGACATTTCGGCGGGAAGGTCGGCCGGTATGACGAAATCTATGCCTTCCGGGTCGATATACTTCGCGTCGTAGTCATAAAACTTGTGCGCGTTCTTGGGGCGGACTTCGCCGCACAGGGAAGTCCGTATACCGCCGCCGGCGCCCAGCACGCCGCAGACCACTTCCCGGGCCATGTCCACGCCCTTTTCCACCATTACGCGGGTGTCGAAGCGGAAAGCATGCTGCACGGCTTTCTCCAGCCCCGAAGACGACTCGACGCGCGTGACGCCGACCGAGGAGCCGAGCGTGGCCGGTTTGACGAACACGGGATAGCCTATGGCCGCGCACCTGCACCCCAAATCCGGGAAATCAATTTTATCCCCGGCGTTCAGACTTATATGCGGCAGAACCGGAAGGCCGCAAAGCGCGGCCAGAGTCTTGGACAGCTCCTTATCCATGCCGACGGAAGACGCCATTACGCCACAGCCCACGTAAGCCGCTCCGGCCATTTCCAGAAGGCCCTGCATCGTGCCGTCCTCGCCGTAAGAGCCGTGCAGCGCGGGAAAAACGACATCCACCGCAATCCCTTTCCCGCCGGACACTTCCTCCAGCCGGAAGGGTCCGTTCATTGAGGGCCGAACCTCCGTACCGCCGGAGGTGTCGCCGCATTTTCCGGTTGCGAACCATTTATTCTCCCTGTCCACATGGACGGGGATTACGCGATATCCGTTTTTTTCAAGCAGGGCGCCGATGTTCGCGCCGCTTTGCAGGGAAACCTCATATTCGGTAGACCTGCCGCCATAAAGAACAGCCACAGTAAGCTTTGCCATTATATCCTCTCAAAAACCGCCATAACACTATTTTACCCAATCCGTCCGGCCAAAATAAAACCCCGCGTAGGCGGGGTTTCAAAATGCTCATATCATGCCTGAAACTCAGCGATGCTGCTCTCCGGAATCCTCCGGCGAGACATCCTGAACCGGCTGTTCCTGTCCTTCCGCGGTAGCATATTGCTGCTCGCCGCCGTCCTGCGGCGCGTACTCCTGCGCCTGAAGCTGGCCGTCATCGGCCGGAATGGAATCATAAGAGGACTGCGGCTGCTGTGAACGGACATCCTCAAGCTGTCTGGCCAGAGCCTCTTTTTCCTGTTTTTCCATCTCAAGAGAGGACTTGAGCTTGCCGTTGAAGTCGGCCAGAAGCGCGGCCTTGCGTTCAAGCTCGGACGCCTTGACCTTCAGGAGGGCGGTCATGGCCATTTCCTCGCCGGCCCGCGCGCGCATTCCGCGCAGAAGCTGCTCCACTTCCGTCTTCTGCCGGAGGAGGGCGCGTCCGTGATTGACCAGTTCCATTATATAGCCGGCCAGTTTGCGCCGCTCTTCCTGCATTGAGCGCACGCCGGCCTGCAAATGGTCGTATTCCCCGCGAAGGCCGGACAGCCTGCCCTCGACTTCAAGGCGGGCGCCGTCGCGGGCGGCTATCTGCTCATTAAGCGCTTTCTCCGCCGCGAGGAATTCGGCCTCGCGCCGGACCAGCTTGTCGGCTTCCGATTTCAAAAGGGCTTCCATCTCGGACACGCGGACCGCGTGCGCGGCTTCCATCTTGCGCAGTTCCAGTTCAAGGGACTCGGCCCGGGAGGTTGCATCCCGCAGACGGCCGGAAAGGTCCCCGGTTTCAGTTCTGTACTTGTCGTTGAGAGCGGTGAGTTCCGCTGAAATCCTTGCGTTCTCCGCCTTGCCGGCGGCGGCGTCGGCCTCCGCCTTCTGCGCGGCGGCGGCCATGTCGTTCCTGGCCTTCATCAGCTCCCGCTCAAGGGCGGTGTTGACGGCCTGAAGACGGCTGAGGGCCTTTTTAAGCTTTATAAGTTCAGCTATGGCCTTTGCCTTCTCCTCATTTGCGGAGGCAAGCCGGGCTTCCCCGTCCGCTATCGCGGCCGAGGCGTCCTCGTTCTCGCGCGAAAACTTCTCCACGGCGTCGCGCAGGGCTATAAGCTCGCGCTCTTTTTCAAGGAGGTCGCGCATGAAATCCCCGCCGCGAAGAACTTCGCTGTTATATTCCTGGCTCTTGGAACGCTGTCCGCTCAGGCGGCCAAGTTCTCCAAGCAGGCTGTCACGTTCCGAAGCGGTGCGCTTCAGGGAACCCTCAAGGTCGCCGAAACGCTCTTCCCGGCGCCTCATATTCGAAATCTCGTTTTCCTTCTCGCTTATGACGCGCTCAAGACGGCGGCGCTCCTCATCCCACTTGGATTCCATCTCGTCAAGACGGCGCATGACGGAGTCGTCCGCGCCTTTGGAGGAGAAAAAAGGAGTATACGGGGTATAAGGATGGGAAGGCCGGGAAGCCGCGTCGCCTTCATTTTTGAAATAGCCGTGCTGCTGTCCGCCGCGTGAGGCAAAGGGGTTCTGGAACTTGGGCCTGGGATGGGGCTGCGGCTTGGGCGCTTCCGGCGCGGGCTGCTCAACTTTGGGAGCGGCGTCCGGCTTCTTCTCGGACTGCGCGGTCTGGATATGGGCCTTCATGACGTTGACCCAGGTTTCGCGTTCGGTATGAAGCTTGGTCTCAAGCTCCTTGACCTTGTCGCGCAGCTGGGAACGTTCGTCGTCCACTTCCTTTTCACGTTTTTCACGCTGGGAGCGCTGCTGCATATCCTTGAGCGACGCCTCCGCCTTGGCGGCGAAAGCCTGCTCCTGCTGGGCGCGCAAATTGGTCAGCAACAGCTTTTCCTTTTCCTGGGAAAGCTGTTTTTCTGTTTCCGCGAGGCGCTTCTTCAGCGCGTCTACATCGTTGGAAGCGGGCGCGGCTCCGCCAGGGCCCAGATCGAACGGGGAGGGTCCGCCAGTGCGCACGCCTTCCTTACCTTCAGGAATCCCTGAAGGGGGCGGCGTAGCGGGCTTCTCATTTTCGGGAAACATTATATTCCCTGCCTTAGCGTGTTCCACATGTATAATCCAATTATATCATAATGGACAGACATTTGACCTCAGTTTTTCCAGCATTTCCCCAACAAGATAGAAAGAGCCGGTCACCAGCACGCGCGGAAAGCGCAGCGCGGATTCAAAAGCCACGGAAGAATCGGAGTAAACATCTATGTCGGCCTTCGGTCTTGCTTCCGCCACCATATCACCAAGCAGCATAGGGTCCAGCGCGCGTGGAGAAGCGGGCGCGGTGACTATAACTTTCCCCAGATGCGGCGTCAGCGCAGTCACTATGGCGCGGTAATCCTTGTCCCGCAGCACGCCAAGAAGCACGCACAGGCCTTCCCCGGCATATGGGGAGGAGGAAAGGGTTAATGAAAGAGTCTGCGCGGCTTCGGGATTATGCCCGCCATCCAGAATGACCAGAGAGGCCCCCGCCCTGACGGTCTGAAAACGGCCCGGCACGCGAACTTTTTCCATAGCCTTGTGGAAAGCGCCGTCGGAGACATGCGGAAGCTCTTTTCTGACTTCCTCCAGCGCCGCGCGCACAACGGCGGCGTTCAGCGTCTGATGCGCGCCCATAAGGTGAAGCCGGCCCATGCCGGACGGAGTCCGAATCTCCTGATAGCCGTTCTCCCAGTCCAGGGACACCACCGGGAAAGCATCATCCCTCTCCACATAGCGGATTGAGGAACCGGCCTTGAGCGCGGCGGCGCAGACAACGCGGCGCGCGGCTTCCGGCAGAGGGCCGCATACGCATGGCCGCCCGGGCTTTATGATGCCGGATTTTTCCGCCGCGATGCTTTCCACGTCCGGACCCAGCAGAAGCGCGTGGTCCAGTGCCACCGAGGTTATTATGGAAACTATGGGGTTTTCGATTACGTTGGTCGTGTCCAGCCGCCCGCCGATGCCGACTTCAATTACGGCGCAGTCCACGCCCCTGCCGGCAAAATAGAGGAATGCGGCGCAGGTCATGGCCTCGAAAAACATGAGAGGCTCCTTCTCCACCCGGACTACAGCCCCTACCGCGGCGGCGAAATCCTCCTTGCTTATGGGCGCTCCGTCAATGCACATGCGCTCTCGCATGTCCACAAGATGCGGGGATGTGTACAGGGCCGTCCGGTAACCGGAAAGGGATAGGGTTTCCGCCAGCAGGGTGGCCACCGACCCCTTGCCGTTGGTTCCGGTAACATGTACGCAGCGCAGGGCCCTGTGCGGATTGCCCAGACGCTCCAGCACGGCGCGGACATTGTCCAGCGACGATTTCTTCCTGATGCTCTGCCTTGCCAGCAGGGACTGCACTGCCGTCTCGTAGTTCATAACCCGGTAGAACCGCCTCTCTTGCAAAATATCTCCAAAAACAATTTTATATCACATGGGACACTTTGAAAAAGGGATTTTTATATTCCGCAGGGATCTGCGCCTGGAGGACAACACCGGGCTCATTTCCGCCGCGCGCCAGTGCGGAAGCGTGCTGCCGGTCTTCATTCTGGACCCGCGCCAGGCCGACCGGCAGGAAAACCCCTATTTCAGCGGCCCGGCATTCGATTTCCTTCTGAACGCGCTCTCGGCGCTGGAAAAAGACATACGCAAACGCGGAGGGAGGCTTCTCCTGCTGGAAGGAAAAGCGGAAACAGTCGCCGGCGAGCTGGTGCGCGCCGTCAGAGCCGACGCCATTTTTCTCAACGCGGACCACACGCCATTTTCCCGCAAGCGCGATGACGCCATAAGGAAAGCCTGCGCGAAAGCCGGAGCCGAAACGATAATCGCGGACGACCTGACTCTTTATCCGCCGGGCTCGGTGCTGACCGGGGAAGGCCGTCCTTATACAGTCTTTACGGCCTTCTTCAGAAAATGCGGAGAACATCCCCCCGATGCGCCAGCTCCGTTGCCGAAGATTATGTTCGCTGAACCCGGGGCAACCGGATTGCCGGTACTGCCGGGCATACCCAGGCCGTCTGTCACCCGGGACACCGCAAAAGAGGCTCGGGCCATACTCTCCGCGATGCCTTCTTTCACCGACTACAAAGCGGCAAGGGATTATCCGTCCCTCGGACGCACTACCGGGCTGTCGCCCCATCTCAAGGCAGGCACCCTGTCGCCAAGACAGGCGTGGCACGCTTGCGCCGCCGCGCTCGGACAGGACCACCCGATTCTCAGGGAACTCTGCTGGCGGGACTTCTTCATACATATCGCACATCACTTTCCGAAAGTGTTCGGAGCCCCTTTCCGTGACAAGTTCGGGGGAGTGAAGTGGGAGAATTCCCCCGCCGCCATCGGGGCCTGGAAGGAAGGCAGGACCGGTTTCCCCATAGTGGACGCGGGAATGAGGGAACTGAACGCCACCGGCCTCATGCACAACAGGGTCAGGATGATAACGGCGTCTTTTCTGGTGAAGGACCTTCTTACGGACTGGAGAATAGGGGAACAATATTTCGCGCAACGCCTGCTTGATTACGACCCGGCGGTAAACAACGGCAACTGGCAATGGTGCGCCGGAACGGGCTGCGACGCGCAGCCCTTCTTCCGCATATTCAACCCGTGGCTTCAGGCCCGCCGTTTCGACCCGGACTGCGAATACATAAAACGCTGGGTACCGGAGTTAAAGCAGCTATCTCCACGGGAAATACTCTCCCCCGGGAAAATCCCCCGCGGCGACTATCCGGAGCCCATTGCAGACCATGCAGCCGCCGCGAGACGGACTCTCTTCGCATACAGAAACGCTGTCCGCTGAGGCCCTTTCACTTTTGTATAATAGGAATTAGAGGAAACCGACGGAAATGTATAACAGGCTGCTGGAAACGCTTAAGGAATTCTGGGGCTCGGCTCACCCCCTGCGCAGAATATCTTACATGGTCATGGGCTTCGTGGCCCTGCTCGTGGTCGTCGGCTGCGTAATAGCGCGCGTCATAATATCTGGCCTTCCCCCCATACACCAACTGGAAGAATACACCCCTTCGCTTACAACCAGGGTTTTCGACTCCAACAACCAGCTGGTGGCCGAATTCTCGGCAGAGCGACGCGCCTTCCTGCCCCTCTCGAAAATACCGCTGGACATGCAGAACGCCGTCGTCGCCATGGAGGACGACCAGTTCAAAACGCATTACGGAGTGTCGCCCAAGGGCATAGCCCGCGCGCTCGTGAACGACCTTATATACCGCCGCAAGGCGCAGGGCGGTTCCACCATAACTCAGCAGATTTCCAAACTGATATTCCTTACGCCCGAGAAAACCTGGATACGCAAGATACGCGAAGCGCTGCTATCCATGGAAATAGAAATCAGCTTCAGCAAGCAGGAAATACTCCAGTTCTACCTCAACCAGATTTACTTCGGCGGCGGCTATTACGGCGTGGCGGCGGCTTCAAAGTATTACTACGGCAAGGACATAAGCGAATTGAACCTGTCCGAATGCGCCATGCTGGCCGGGCTCATACCCTCGCCGGGCTCGTTCTCTCCCTTCGCAAGCCAGGAAAAAGCGAAATGGCGCCGCTCCCTTGTGTTGAACAGGATGTATGAGGAAGGCTACATATCCAAGACCGAGAAGGACGCGGCCAACAAGGAACCGGTCCCCTCGCGTAAACCTACGGCGGTGGCCACGCAGGCTCCCTATTTCGTGGAATACGTCCGCCAGCAGCTTGAGCCCAAGTACGGGGACCAGCTCTGGCGCGGCGGAATGAGCATCTACACCACTCTGGACCTGCAGTGGCAAAAATCGGCGGAGGAATATTATGAGAGGCGGCTGGCCTCCATAGATGATGAGGTCAACAAGGAGCGCGCCAGACGCAAAGGGGACGACGCCAAACCGCTGCGCCTGCAGGGCGCGTTCATCATACAGGACGTGAAAACCGGCGCCATAAGGGCCATGATAGGCGGGCGCGATTTCCGGGAAACGCAGTTCAACCGGGCGACACAGGCCATGCGCCAGCCCGGTTCCACCTTCAAGCCTTTCGTCTGGATGGCGGCCATACAGAGCGGCATGACGGCGGCCACGCTTGAGGACGACATCCCGATGGCCTTCTATTTCGACGGAAGGGACTGGCGCCTGTTCGAAGGGGCGACCGACCAGTATTCCATAGACCTGGCCACCCAGCCCTTCGTAGGCAACAAGGATTTCCAGATATGGGTGCCGAACAACTTCGACAGCAAGTTCCTGGGCAAGATAACGCTCCGGCGAGGCCTTGAGCAGTCGCGCAACCTGATATCCGTCCGTCTTATAGACAAGCTCGGCCCCACCACAGTGGTGGAGGTGGCGCGCAAGGCCGGCGTCAAGAAACCCCTGAATCCCGTCCCTTCCCTTTCTCTGGGAGCCTCGGCCGTTCCTCTGGCCGAAATGGTCAACGCCATAGGCACCTTCATAAACGGCGGCATACAGGTGGAGCAGTTCGCCGTGGTGCGCGTTGAGGACCAGCAGGGCCGCGTGCTGGAAGAGCACATCCCCGCCGAAATGGAAGCCTTCTCACCGCAGCAGTCCTATATCATGACCAATATGATGCGCGGCGTGGTGGACCGCGGCACCGGCGCGCGCGCCGGAGAGCTGAAGCGTCCCATAGCTGGCAAGACCGGAACTTCGCAGGACCACCGCGACATGTGGTTCATCGGCGCCACGCCGGACGTTATAGCCGGGGCGTGGATGGGTTACGACGATTTCGCCACCCTCAGCAGCAGGGACTGGACCGGCGGCGGAACGGTGGTCCCCTGGTGGACCGCCATCATGGCGGAAGTGCTGAAGGACCAGCCCATCAGGGAATTCCCCATTCCCGACAACATCGTTTTCGTCACCATAGACCCGGAAAGCGGCAAGATAGCCCTGCCTTCCTGCAAGAAACGCTTCCGCGAAGCCTTCATAAAAGGCACGGAACCGAAAGAATACTGCAGCATAGAACACGGCGCGGCCAAGTAACCCCGCCGTCCGAAACACAACCATGCCAGCCGCGCTTCTCAAACCGGTCCACGGTCTTCCAAACGCCTCCTCAAAAGCGTATTACTCCCTCCTGCACCTGCTGGGCGAAGGCCTCAACGCGGTTTTCGTCACGGAAGACGAAGAGGAGGCCGCGGATTTCCTCGACGCGCTCAAAGCCCTGCATTCCCTTACGGGGGAGAAATTCCCCCTTTCCTCATTCTTCATCGGAACCGATGAAAGCGCCCGCGCGGCGGCCCTGTTCCACATAGCGGAGCAGAAGAGGCGCGGCGGAGCGGTCCGGATGTGCGCCGCCATCACCGCGGAAAATCTGGCCTTCGAACTCGCGGACGAGGCGGAAGTGGCCTCATCGGCCTTTTCAATAGAAGCCGGCGAGGACATCCCCCGCGCGGAACTTCTTAAATATCTGGACCGCCACGGATACCAGCGCGCGGAATTCGTTGAAAGCGTCTGCGAATACGCAGTCCGCGGCTCGGTGGTGGACATTTTTACGGCCGACCCGGAGCGGCCGGTCAGGATGTATTTCTCCGGCAACAGGGCGGAATCCATCCGCGTCTTCGACATTGAGACACAGGAAGCCCGGGAATCCCTCGAAAACCTTTTCATACTCCCGGCGAGGACCGGCGGAGGAAAAACGCCGCTTCCCCAATGGCTCGGCGATTCTTTTCACTACCTTGTATCCCCCCCGAAGGTGACGGCGGATGAGCAGACGCCTCCGTGGCTCTCTCTGCTTCCGCCGGACAGGACGGAGATTTCCTCTGTGTTCCCGCTGCAGGACGAAAGGAGTTTCGGGGCGGTTTCCAACATAAGCTTCCAGACGGGCCTCCAGTCCTTCGCGGACGAGGCGCGCCGCCTGCGCGCCGCCGGGCACCGCGTCGTCATAGCCTGCACGAACAGGGGCGAGCAGGAACGCCTCGATGAACTTCTGGCCGACACGAGGGCCTCCAGTTTCTGCGAACTGGCCGTCGGCAGGATGAACGAAGGCTTCATCCACAAGGACACGCGCCTCGCAGTAATAGCGTCCGGCGAGCTCCTCAACAGAAAGTATTCCTCCTCCAGGCTGATACGCAAATTCGACCGCTCCAACTCCCGCCGCATAAGGTTCAAGGACCTGAAGGCCGGGGATTTCGTCGTGCATGAGGATTACGGCGTGGGCCGCTACATGGGCCTTAGAGCCTTCCCCGCCGAAGGGCAGGATGAAGACGGCGGCGAGACCATAGACTGCCTGACGATTGAATACAAGAACGGCCACAAGCTGTTCGTTCCCCTCTACGATTTCAAGAAGGTTGCAAAATACGTCGGCGGCGAAGGGAAAGCGCCCAGGCTCGCCGCCCTCGACACCAAGACCTGGACCGAGGTAAAGGCCCGCGTCAAAAAAGGGGTCGAGGAAATAGCGCGCGAACTGTTAAAGCTGGAAGCGGGGCGGGCGGCCGTAACCATAGACCCGCTGATTGGCGACCCGAGAATAGAACGAGAATTCGCGGAATCCTTCCCCTACGAGGAAACCCCGGACCAGACCTCGGCCATACAGGCCGTGCTGGGAGACCTGGCCTCGACCAAGCCAATGGACCGCGTTCTGGCGGGAGACGTCGGCTTCGGCAAGACCGAGGTGGCCATGCGCGCCGCCCTGCGGGCGGCCACGTCCGGCAAGCAGACGCTGATACTTGTCCCCACCACCATACTGGCGGCGCAGCATTACCGCACCTTCAAGAACCGCCTGGCGGGTTTCCCGGTCAAGGTGGCCATGCTGTGCCGCTTCCAGACACGGGACGAACAGAAAAGGGTGGCGGAGGACATACGTTCCGGCATGGCCGACATCGTTGTGGGAACGCACCGCCTGATGTCAAAGGACATAATTTTCAGACGCCTCGGCCTCTGCATAATAGACGAGGAACACCGTTTCGGCGTAAAGCAGAAGGAAAAAATAAAGGACATAGCGCGCGGCGTTCACACCCTCATGATGTCCGCCACGCCCATACCCCGCACACTTAATCAGGCGATGTCCTCCCTCAGAAGCATATCCGTCATCGAGACGCCTCCCGAAGGCAGGATGCCCATATCCACCCGCGTCATGCCCTACGAGGAAACCACTGCCGCTTCCGCCATCAGGGAGGAAATAGCGCGCGGAGGACAGGTCTACTACGTCTACAACAAGGTAAAGACGCTGCCGACCAAGCTGGCGGAGCTGAAAAAGCTTATGCCGGAAGTGAAATTCGGCATGGCGCACGGCCAGATGCCGGAAGCACAGCCTGAGCGGGCGATGTGGGATTTCTTCAACCGCCAGTTCGACGTGCTGGTGGCCTCCACCATAATAGAAAGCGGGCTGGACCTTCCCCACGCCAACACCATGATAGTGGACGACGCCCACGACTTCGGCCTTTCCCAGCTCTATCAGCTAAGGGGACGCATAGGGCGCGGCGCGAAAAAAGCGTTCTGCTATCTTTTCTATCCCGCATGGCTTAAGGACCCCTCCGCCATGCCGCCGGAGGATTTCGGGGAGGAAGAGCCCCCGCGCAAACGCAAGAAACGCGCCATGATGACGCAGTTCGGTCCCATGACGGAAGAAGCCTGCCAACGTCTTTCCGCGCTGATGGAGTTTTCCGAACTGGGTTCCGGCTTCCGCCTGGCCCTGCGCGACCTGGAAATACGCGGCGCCGGAGAACTGCTAGGCACGCGCCAGCACGGCTTCATGAACGAAGTCGGCCTCACGCTGTACTGCGACCTGCTCAATTCGGAAATACGCCGCATGAGGGGCGGCGAAGCCCCTCCTCCGCTGCTGGCCACGTTTGAAGCGCGGGTCTCCGCGCACATACCGGAGAAGTATATGCCGGATGAAAACGAGCGCCTCTCCTTCTACCGCCGTCTGCTGGGCTCGGACCCGGCCGCCGCCGCGAAGGCCATGACCGAAATGGAAAACATAGCGGGCCCCGCGCCGGAACAGGCAAGGAATCTGGTCAGGATAATGGAAGTGCGGGCGAAAGCGGCCGCCATAGGCATACGCCACATCGAGGAGACCAACGGCGCGCTGGAAGTTTATTTCCGCAGAGGCTCTGAACCGCCTTCAGGCGCGGCGGCGAAGCTCATGAAACAGTACGCGGCCCGCCTTGAATTCCTGCCCTCTCCCATAGGAGACGGAATCAGAATACAGGAATGCGCGGACCCGCTGGCGTTGTCGTTTGAAGTGGTAGGCCTGCTGGGCAGTCCTCAGGGAACTAGATAAACTTAAGAACCTTCGGCTTTTCGCAAGCGCGCGGGATACAGCCCAAGGGTGAGCGGAATCGGCTCCCGCACCTCGCGGGCCTGTCCGTACCACCCGAAGAAAGTGGTGTAAAATCTGTGCCGGAATTTCTGCTCCAGCCACGGTGTCGAATAATTGACATCCATGACCAGCCCATTGCCCGGAGAAATGGCATAGAACCTGTCATCCCGCTCCACTATTATCGTGCTGAATACCGGTCTGTAGAACAAAAGACAGTCGTCTGCGCGAGTCGACTCCTGGCCCGCGTAAGGGAAATACTTCCGCAACAGCAGTTCCCTCTTCCGGCTGTCGGTGATTATGCTGCAATTTCCCGGCCAGGCGCGTCTGGCGTTCAGCAGAAACTGCCATTCTATATCATCCGTTCTTAGGGATGAATTATAGGAACGGGCGGCTCGGACGCCAGCTTCACCATACACCAGGAAAAAAACGGCGGAAACCGCCACCGGAAGCCACCGCCACTTAAGAAGCCTGAATATATGCGCTGCGGCCCAGCCGGAGAACAAACAGAACGGCAGGAAGAAATACAGCTGATGCCTGACAAAATGAAGCGGGTAGACCTCAAGCGGACGGAAGATAAGAGCAAAATAAGCCAGCCACAGCAAAAGCCATGCCGGTGGCAGCCATTCCCGACTTTTCCTGAATGCAAGAATCATGGAAACTATGGCGCATACTCCCATAACTGACACGCCCGCCCACCCCCAGAAATCCGAGGATAGGCCACTCACTATCGACAGATTGCTCTCCCCAAGCTGTCCGGCGATGTTGCCGAACATTTCCGAATAATGCGGCATAAAAAGGTTTTCCGAGGCCATTCCGCGAAGATGAAACGCCCAAAGCGCACATACACCGGCCCATATGGCGAACAAAACTGGAAGAATCTTTCCCCCGCCGCCTGCCTTCAGACCACGCCACGCCACGATAAACAGAATCAGCGCGATGACCGGCGTGAATTCGAATCGGGAGGTGAGCATCAGGAAAGAAGCGCAGAAAAACCAAATCCAGTCGGACAGTCCCGCACTGTCCCTGAGCAGACGGCAGACCGACAGAAGGCAGCACAGTATGTAGAAGAGATTCCAGTTAGTGGTGGAAAAGGTATGCGCATTGATTATGGAAAGAAAGCTCAGACCAAACAGTCCAGCTCCGACCGTTGCTCCCGCCAGCCCAGCCCCCAGTTCCAGCAGCACCGCCCCGGTCAAAACGGCGCAGACTGGCCATAGAATCCTGTTTGCGGCCAATATTCCTTCAAGGCGCTGTCCGCTCAAGATATCTACGAACGATACCCCCGCCAATGTAGAGAGTTCTTTTTTATAAGAGCCCACCACGCCCCATGCACCCGGCGAGTGAAACCGGAAGGAAAGGTCATCAAAGGAATGGTCGTTGTCATAACCGCTGCGCATAGGAACATCGGCCGATGCGGCGAGAAGCGCTCCGAAAACGCCCGACAACACAATCAATGAAATCAGAAGACGCGGCCATTTAAGGCGGAAATCGACGGAAACGGCCCGCCATACGTAGAGGAAAAGAAATAGCAGATTTGCCAGGAATGCGGCTATTACGGCCAGACAGAAGAAAATAAACATTATTCGTGTTCAGCGGCTTTCACGGCGCGCTTAAGCGGCATGGCGGCGCGCAGCACGCGCCCCGACAGCGCCAGCCGACTTGAGAGCCCACGATTCCAGCTGGATTCGCCTTTGCTCCGAGGATGCACCGGCGCGGGGAAGCGTATAATCCTCAAACCGGACCTTGCGGCAAGCGCGTAGGCGTATAAATCAAGCGTGAAATCCAGCGGAGGATTTTTCCATCCCGCATAAAAATCACGATGGAACAGGCTTGGCTGGCCGTTTATGTCCCATAATGCCCGACCGAAC
>Ga0209016_1001968_pt1 | contig 14838 bp, 12 predicted proteins | sample EPASupsiteSAE305_FD_187265 | JGI IMG/M metagenome (GOLD analysis project Ga0209016, IMG submission 187265) | Bioremediated contaminated groundwater microbial communities from EPA Superfund site, New Mexico - SAE3-05 (SPAdes) (version 2) | ecosystem: Environmental > Aquatic > Deep subsurface >...
CGCCGAAACAATCCAAAACTCGGGAAGCAAGAGTGGGAAAATCCACACAGCGCATTCTCGCGGGGAAAGGATTAAACGATCAGTAAATTCTATAGTAGAATGTCTCTCAATGAACCAAACGCTTATCCACAATCTTTCCATCATCGTCGAGGATGCGTGTAAATCGGATGCCAATGTCTTCGGCTACGGCATCTGGTCGTACCACATCAGGCCCATGATACCTGTCGCGCGGCGTTTGGCGGACGAGTATCAGGCCGACGCGATGGTCCACATACAGGAGATTGGGATAAAATGAGTGAACCGGGAAGAAAAAAATTCAAATCGCGATATGAAGAAGTAATGCGGGTTCTTGAATTATGATATACAGACGGGATGGAAAGGCCCGGAAATTGAGAATCTCAAAGCCACGGAGATACGCTACAGGAAGGAATTGTAAGCGATGGGTGGAGTATGATTCTTTGAATCCAGAAAGGACGAAAGTATGGATGAATTATTGATCAGACTGCTTGATGCAGAGGGCAAAGTAAAACGCTGGCCAAAGAAAAAGGCTGAAAAAGATGCTGTCCTTCACTATATTCATGAGAAAATAGAGAAAAATAAAATATATACCGAGAAAGAAATAAATGAGATTATACTCAGGTGGCATTCATTCAATGATTACGCTCTCATACGAAGAATGCTGTATGATAATTTCCTACTCGAACGGACACCGGATGGAAGACAGTATTGGATAGAAGACAAGAGAGGAGATGCTAAGGTTTAGAATGCGAATCGTAACGGGGAGAGTGTCAGATAACTTCTTTAAAAAGAAATGATGAAGGCGCTTTGTGGAATGAGAAATACATGATGCGATATGTCTCCCCGGGGTAGACCATTAAGCGAGGAAGATCATAAACAGTTGTAAATATCAGGCGCTCCGGCCCTTCGGACCGGAGACCGCCTTGCCGAAATACGAAAGATTATCTTCCCCAGGCCGAGCTAGCCGCGGTTTCTTCGACCATCGTCTTGAGGGCGGTGTCGGCGAGCTCGAATCCCTTTGTCCAGTGCTGCGCGCAGAAGGCATCGAGGGCTGCCTGGGCCGCCATCGTCTTACCCGCGGCCTTCAGGTCCACATAGTTCTTCTCCATGGCGGGCATCTCGGTGAAGAGAGCCTTTTCGTATGGATCGAACACGCTTCTGATGCCTTCGTGGTAGGTGGTATAACAGCCGAAGGCAAGCTTGGAGATCGTCAGGAACTTGGAGCCAGCTTCCGGCGTGGAATACCTCGTGTCCACCGAAGAAGCGCCCACGTAGAATGGAATAAAGAGGCTGTTGCAGGGTTGATCGTACGCGTGGATCATGAGGCCCAGTTCATTCGGGACATCCGGCCTGGCGATGAGGATTCCAGTCGCGGCTGTCGTTCCCTCGAAGGCATGGTGGCAGATCGCGCGGGGGAATATCGAAACTTCAACCGTGTCCTTGGTCGGGGGCTCGGTCATCCACTCCTGCCGGTCGTACACATAATCGGTGCTGTAGTAGGGAACCTGATTCAGTGTCAGCACCTCGCCGCTCGGGAGCGTGTAGGTGTCGTAGTGGTCGCGGGCGCAGGGCATCAGGGTCTGTGCGGAGATGTTTCCGGCGATGCCTTGCAGAAGCTCCATGGCCCGTTCGTAACGCATCTCGGTATTGTAGAGCGTTTCGACCGCCGGCCGCGAAGCGATGTTGTCGTTGTTTTCGGGATAGAGTTCCGTGGTGCCGTAGATGGCCCTGAAGTTGATCTTCGTGACATCGGCGCCTATCCAGCCCTGCGACTGGGCGTAAGTGAGCAGATCGTGCGAGCAGATTTCATAGTCGTCCGTGATCTGGAACTGGTTGGATCTGGCCGTGTAGGTGTCCTGGTAGCGTCTGGCGACCCAGCGTTTGCCGGTGATCTCGACGACCCAGAGTTCCTGAGGATCGCCTATCTCGAACATGATGGCGTTCCATGCCTGGCCGTATTTTTCGGTGAGCTTCGTGAGTATCTGGACACCCTCGCGCGCGGTTTTGGCCCGTTCCAGGACGAGGCGCACGTAGTCGTTGTCGTGAAGTCCGTTCGCAAAGGTCAGCTCGTCCCGCGTGGGCGCGTCGTTGTCCGACACGATGACCTGGAATTCGTTGATGCCCATTCCATATCCCCAGCGTCCGGCGGAGCGGGAACCGACGAATGAGTAGGTGTGGGACGCCTGTGGAATATCGATGTAGGCGGCCTTGTAGATCTCGGTCGAGGCGTGATCGCCGCCATTTTCCTTGGCGACTTCGGAGATCGTATTCGGCCCCAGGTCGCGGTTCTTCGAGATGATGCTTCCAGCGCCCGCCGCAAGAGCCTTTCCGTTGGCCAGGAAGGTTGTGCACTCTCCGACGAATCCCGTCATGAGCTTGTCGGCCGTGTTGTACACGAGGATGTCCTCATAGGGAATGCCCGAAGCATCGGCTACGCCATGCATCCATTCCACCTTTTCCGGAAGAATCTGAAGAACGAGAGCTTCACGCTCTTTCGCGGCAGCAAGGACAGTGGCGTAATCCACCCCGCGATTTTGGGCGGCTAACTTCATCTCCGCGATGTGTTCCTCAATCTGCGTCGGCTGAGAAGAACCCACCGCAAAGCCTGCCTGATATGACGAACTCTCGGTCGCCCCGAGGGGCAATGCCGCCAGAAACAGCATCAACACGGACGCCAGCACCGCGATGCCGAACGTCAGTTTCGCGTTGCGTGTACGGTTCACCAACATAGATACCTCCTGGAAAAACGTTGCGCAAATTGAGGCTTTTTCAATATTGACATTGAGAAAATGCTTCAGATCTGTGATAAGAGTGATTATAAATCCGAGTTTCTGAATAAACAATGAAATTTTATGCAAATTGACAAAAAATTCTTTGAAATCATGAAGAGAAAGCAAAACAGAAAGGGAATATTATATGAAAACTTCTTCTTGGCCCATTGCAAATGATGCGCTGTCTTTAGCTATCGATGCATAGGAAACAAGCCGTATCTTGATTTTATCACTTAAGGCCCGGCTGATGGAATAATGGATAGGAGTTTCATTTTGCTCAAAGACAAGTTCATTCGTCACGAGGAGAGGAGTTCCCGCCTTCGTTTTCAGATACATGGCGGTTTCTTCGTTTGCCAGTTCGATACCGATCGTTTTTTGTGCTTTGAAAGGGATGATTTGCATCTTTTGCTTTAAAAGATTATACATGGACTCTGTATTCAGATCCTCATCCATGAAAAATTTGAATTTTATTGGATAATAGGCGTTTTCCAAAACCACGGGTTCTTCATCGGCAAGCAAGACGCGCTTGATGTGTACCAACTTGTCATTGGGGGCGACGCCAAGTTGTTTTTTAACTATCTCCATATCATTGCTGATTATATTCCTCTCAATGAGAATCCTTCCGGGCTTGTATCCTAGGCGGAGCATGGACTGGGTATAGCCGTTGATTTCGTCCAACGTGGTTGCCACGGTGATGCCAGACAAGAAGGTACCCTTGCCTTGCTTTTTGACGAGGATCCCCTCATCGACAAGTTCACTTATGGCCTTTCTTATTGTTATCCTGCTCACATGAAAAAAAGACTCGAGTTCTTTTTCTCCGGGAATACGGTCGTTCGGTTTGAATTCGCGCTTGCGGATCGCATCCATGAGGCTATTTTTTATCTGCATATATAATGGGATAAGATTGTCGGGATTGAGTGCATTATTCATCGTCAACCTCTCTTTCCTGCTGGTAGGCATGTTTCACTAGTACGTAGTTCCAAGGACAATTTTATTTTCTTTTAAACCACCGCAGATGTAGTCATGCCACGCTCTTCAATTATAACAATGCCTCTGCCCATAACCGACAGAGTGCTCCGCAGTTAGGCTATATATGATATTATATAACATATTATTTAAATAGTGCATAGTCTAAATATCTATTGAAAATAGTATAAAACTTCACAATTGCGTTTCCTGAGCTGCTGTATGTTTTATGATATCTCTTTGTATCTTTTTTCAAAAAGGCTATAGTTTACCGAAATTAATGCTTGACAGTTCAGTATATGACGATATAATACGACATAATACATCATTTATTTTGAATGCTAAGCTTGCGAACATAGAAGAGAGCTACTTTCATATAAGGAGGAAGGGATGACTCCCCGGGCGATAGTTTCTGACATTCTTTCAAAGAAAGCGAATCAGGGCGGTGTCAAAGAGATTTTCTTTGTTTCATGTGGTGGTTCCCTGACAGCTTTTTATGCTTCGAAGTTTTTCCTCGAAAGTGAAGCTTCCGGTATTCGTGTGGGTTATTATACAAGCAATGAATTTGTACATGTCGTGCCGGCTTCCTTGGGGGTTCATTCTGTCGTTCTGCTCGCTTCGCACAGAGGCAACACTCCGGAGACTCTTGAAGCGGTCAAGGTCAGCAAAACCCGGGGTGCATTGACTATTGTCCTGACATATATCGAGGATTCACCTATAACGAAAGTCGGTGATTATGTCGTGCGATACGAATGGGGTGGCGGCGCGAAGGCTGGCTATCAGAAGCCTGCGATGGGCCTGCGCCTTGCGGTCGAATTGCTTGAGCAGATCGAGGGATTCAAATACTACAAAGAGATGCAGGAAGGGTTCGACAGGATAAGCTCAATTGTAGAAAGGGGCAGGGCATCAATCACAGAGAAAGCCTCCAAATTTGCCCGGGCCTACAAGGACGAAAAGATCATTTACACGATGGGCAGCGGATGCGGCTTCGGTTCGGCGCACCAGGAATCAATATGTGTCCTTCTTGAAATGCAGTGGATACACTCCGCAAGCATTCATTCGGGCGAATTTTTCCATGGCCCGTTTGAGATAACTGATGAAAATACGCCTTTCATTCTTTTAATGAGCAGAGGGCGTGTCCGACCTTTGGATGAGCGAGCTCTGAAGTTTCTGCAGAACTTTGCCAAGAAAATAATGGTGATTGATGCGAATAGCCTTTTCATAGATGAAATAGACGACTCGGTGGCGGAGTACTTTAACGGATTGGTTCTGGCGAATGCGCTGGGTGTGTTCAACGAAAAACTGGCGCAGGAACGCAATCATCCCCTCACCGACAGACGTTATATGTGGAAGGTGGAATATTAGGCATCTGGGTATCGCTGCCATATGGAAACAGTGAGAAAGGTTGAGATGAATGAGTAATTGCTTGCTTGAGGTTAAAGACCTTGTCACAGCATTCACAACTTCGAAAGGACCTCTTCGTGCCGTCGATGGCGTCAGTTTCCAGGTCAACTCTGGAGAGCTGATCGGTGTTGTCGGTGAAAGTGGCAGCGGAAAGTCTCTGACATCTTTGTCCATAATGGGCCTTGTTCCCTATCCGGGCAAGGTCGTTTCGGGCGAGATTTTTTTCGAGGGGCAGGACCTTCTGAAGCTTGAAGAAGCCGAGATGGTTAAAATCCGCGGCAAGAATATTGCGATGATCTTTCAGGATTCTAGGGTGTCATTGGATCCAGTATGTCGATGTGGTGAACAAATAGTCGAAGCAATAAGGACTCACGAAAAGGCAACGCGCGAGGAGGCCCGAGAGAGGGCCCTTGAACTCATCGGTCTTGTTGGAATTCCTAATCCAGCGAGGTGCGTGAATGCTTACCCGCACGAGCTGTCAGGTGGAATGTGCCAAAGGATCATGATCGCAATAGCGCTTTCCTGTCGACCTAAACTTCTCATCGCTGACGAGCCGACAACGGCGCTCGATGTGACGGTGCAGGCACAGATACTTGAGCTGCTTGATAAGCTTCGCCATGACTTCGATATGAGTGTGATCCTCATTACTCACAATCTCGGTGTTGTCGCCGGCGTTGCTGATAGGATTGCCGTAATGTACGCTGGACAGATCATGGAGCTGGGCGATATCGGAGAAATTCTAAATCATCCGATGCACCCCTATACGCAAGGCTTGATAAAATCCATTCCAAAGCTCGAGGTGTCATCCAAAAGACTCTACAGCATCTCCGGAACGGTTCCGGCGCTGGACAAAATGCCTTCTGGATGCAGATTCGAACAGCGATGTCCGGAAGCCATGGCTTTGTGCGCCACCGTTCTTCCGGAGATGTGTGTCCTGTCGGACGGGCAATACGTATGCTGTCATAAATACGATACCTGGAGGAGCGCCTATGAATGAGAGCCTCCTGCAGGTGAGGGGCCTGAAGAAGTATTTCCCTTTAAGGGCGGGCATGTTCTCGGGCCAAAGGGGACAAGTCAAGGCTGTCGACGGCGTCGGCTTTGATGTCCTCCGGGGAGAAACGTTTGGTCTTGTCGGTGAGTCGGGCTGCGGCAAAAGCACGGTTTCCCGACTCATTCTCAGGCTCTGCAATGCCGACGAGGGTGAGGTCATATTCGAAGGAGACAACCTTTTAAAACTGCCCAGGGCTGCAATGCGCCGCCGGCGCGCTCGCATGCAGATGATATTCCAGGATCCATTCGAATCTCTCAATCCGAGGATGACGATAGGCGAAATCATCGCTGCCCCACTGGAGATCCATAAAACTTTCAAGGGGTCCGAGAAGGAAAAGCGGATACGGGAGTTGCTTGAGCTGGTGGGATTGGCTCCGGACTATATCCGCAGGTATCCCCATGAATTTTCAGGTGGCCAGAGGCAGCGCATTGGAATCGCGAGGGCAATCGCGCTCAATCCTAGCTTGGTCATATGTGATGAACCCGTCTCTGCTCTCGACGTCTCCATTCAGGCACAGATTCTCAATTTGCTGAGCGATATACAGGAAGCCTTCAGTTTGACCTATATTCTAATTTCCCATGATCTGTCCGTGGTAAAGCACATGAGCGACAGGATCGGTGTGATGTATCTCGGGAAAATGGTAGAGATCGCTGGCAAAGATGATCTATATACAGACGCCATGCATCCATATACGCAGGCCTTGCTTTCTGCCATCCCGGAATTCGATACGAACAAGAAGAAACAGAGGGTGATGCTCAAAGGGGATCTTCCAAGTCCTATTGATCCCCCGGAAGGATGCAGATTTTGCACTCGATGCCTGCAGGCGATGCCGGAATGCGCCACGCTTGAGCCCAGGCTCGTCGAGTACAAGAAAGGCCATTTTGTAGCATGTCATTTATATCCGGACAAGGCTGCCGGAGTGCGGGATGCATTCATGAGGGTAAAATCTTGATTCGCTTTCTTATAAAAAGGATATTTTTGGCGCTTATCCAGATATTCATTGTTCTCTCGCTTGTATTCTTGCTCTTGCATATCATGCCTGGTGATCCAGCGGTACTTGCACTGGGAACGGATCGGACCGTCGATCCTCAGGTAGTCGAGGCTCTGCGCCATGAGCTTGGTCTTGATAAGCCTATTCTTGAGCAATACCTTATCTACATAAAAAATGTCGCCAACCTTAATTTCGGCAATTCGATCACCGATAAAGTTCCGGTAATGAGCTATATTGCGGAAAGAATCCCCCGGACCATTGAGCTCGCGTTTTTATCAATCATTGTGGCGTCGATTATAGGTGTTGTCCTGGGAATGGTCGCCGCCCTTGAGCGGAAGAAGGCGGCGGATATTATCACCACTTCGCTCGCGGCCTTGGGCATTTCGCTTCCTGTATTTGTGCTGGGGACATTGTTTATCTATGTTTTCAGCTTTTCTCTGCGGCTTTTGCCTGCGGGGGGATTCATCGCTTTGTCGAAGAATGCCGGAGCCCATTATGCGCGGCTTGTCTTGCCGGTGGCCACCCTCGCCCTGCCCATGGCCGCTTCAATCGCCCGTATGACGCGTTCGTCCATGCTGGAGGTCTTGAACAAAGAGGTTGTGCAGACTTTATACGCCAAGGGACTGTCGCGACAAAAGGTTGTGTTTGGGCATGTACTCCGCAACGCGATGATTCCTATCGTAACGATCATTGGACTCCAGTTTGGCAACCTCATCGGAGGGACGGTGCTCATCGAGTACCTTTTTAACTTGCCGGGTCTCTGTTCGGTTTTATTGAAAGCGATTTCGTATCGAGATTATCCGTTGATACAAGGCTGCATCTTTGTGATGTCGTCGTTTTACATCCTTGTAAACATGTTTGTGGATATTCTTTACGGAGCCCTCGATCCTCGAGTGCGATAAACCGGGAGGTAATAGCAGAAATGCTGAAGAGATGCTTTCGAAATAGGACATTCATAATAAGTATCCTCATGCTTCTGCCTTTCATGCTGATAGCAATTTTGGGGCCGCTTATCGTTACGCATGATCCTCTCGCGATTGATTCGGTGAATATTCTTAAGCCTCCTTCAAGGACATATATCCTTGGCACCGACGAGTTTGGGCGGGACATCTTCTCTCGTTTGATATTGGGTATACGCCCTACCCTGATTGTGGCGCTGGGTTCTACAGGTCTTGCGTTTTTCCTGGGCTTCATCATTGGGCTTTTAGCCGGCTACTATGGAGGGGTTGTTGAACAGCTACTCATGCGGATGGTGGATATCGTGCTCTGTTTTCCCCCAATTTTACTGGCGCTCATGATTGTGGCATTCTGGGGTTCGGGAATCGTTATTCTGATATTTATAATCGGCATTCTCTATACCCCTCATTTCGCGAGGATTACCTATTCGGGAGTAATTCAGGTTAAGACCCTGGCATATATCGAAAGCGAGAGATCGTTAGGGGCCTCTTCGTTTCGTATCCTCAAAAGAGGAATTTCTCCCAATATCATGTCGCCGCTCATTATTCAGGTCAGCCTGACCATAGCCTCCGCGATTTTGCTGGAGGCGGGGCTCAGTTTCCTTGGGGTCGGGATACTGCCGCCCGCTCCGTCGTGGGGCCAGATGATAGGCGCCGCGAAGGGGTATGTCATGCTGTCTCCCAATTATATTTTCTGGCCTTCGCTTTGTCTCTGTCTGACGATTCTTGGAACGAATTTGCTCGGCGACAGTTTGAGAGATATTCTCGATCCAAAACTCAATAATGAGACATGAAGGGAATATAACCAGAAGGTTTTTGCCGGTTAAGTCCGGGGGAAATATAGTTTTATTACGTTGAGGAGGCATGGTTATGTTAAGCAAGAGCAAATCGCTAAAACGCCTGATAATCTGTGCGATTGTCATGTTGCTCGTGTGTGGATTTTCCGTAAGCGGTGCGCCATCGTCTAAAGACAATGGCAAAAACCTCATTTTCGGTCTTTCCGCCGAGCCCGCCAATCTTGATCCGGCGTTAGCGCAGGGGACCGCGAAAAGGGTTATCAACGGAGCCATCTATCGGGCACTGTTTTCCTATGATAAAGACGGGGAACTAGTCGAAGAGCTGGGCTCGTACACGGTCGGAAGCGACAACAAGACCTACATTATCAAGTTGAAGGACGCGAACTTTCAGAATGGTGATCCAGTCACCGCCGATGATGTGAAATTTACCTTCGAGCGTCTGCTCGACCCGAAGACCGGAGCGACCTTCTTTAAGGAGCTGTCGGTCATCGACAAAATCGACGTTGTCGACGCCAAGACGGTAAAGTTTGTTCTGAAGAAACAATGCGCGCCGTTTGTGCATTACCTGGCGATGATTGAAAGCGCCATTGTCTCCAAGAAATACACTCAGTCGAAGGAAAACATTTTGGCTACGGCTCCGATGGGCGCGGGCCCCTACAAGTTCGTGAGCTGGAATAAGGGACAGAGCCTCATCGTCGAAAAAAACAAGGACTATTTCAAGAAAGGGCTGCCCAAGCTGGATTCCATCACGTTCAATTTTTACGCCGATGAAGACGCGAGATCCAACGCACTGCGCGCCGGGGACATCGACATCACCGATTACGTGCCCTGGAAAGATACCGCCAGCATGCTGAATGATCCCCGACTCACGATCGATCAGGAAAACGGACCCGTAATGCTGATTTCTTTCAATACAAAGGTAAAACCCCTTGATGATCCGCGAGTGAGGAAGGCTATTTCATACGCTATCGACAGGACCAGCGTCATCAATACAGCTTTCCTTGGCCGCGGTACGCCGATCTACGGATTTGTTCTCAACAAGGGCTGGTTGGGATATGATCCGAACCTCAATAATTATTTTGAATACAACCCAGAAAAGGCGAAACAGCTTCTCGTTGAGGCGGGATATCCAAATGGCTTCAATGTAAAACTGCTCGCTTCTTCTTCCTATTCAATGCATTCGCAGACCGCCATCTGCGTACAGAACGATCTTAAAAAGGTAGGCATCAATGTGACCCTTGATCTGCCTGATTGGGCGACGCGAATGAAGAAGGTCGGAGAACAGGATTTTGACATGTTCATCAACGCCATGAGCGGCGAATTCGGTGATCCCGATTGGCTCACGAACTACATGTACAGTGGCAAGCCTACGTATAACACCTCTGCCTGGTTCGGCGACGCCGAGGTGGACAATCTCCTCGATCAGGGCAGAACGACGCTCGATCCCGCGAAACGCGACGTGATCTACAAAAAGCTCGCCAAACGTTTGCTCGATTTGTCGCCGCACGTCTATATCTGCTACCGCGAACAAGCGACAGGCATGCAGAAGTATGTGACGAATTTCGAGGGACGGCCTGGCCTTCTTTGTCTGTCACAGGCGGGCATGCCGCTTGAGACACTCGATATGACGAAATAACTGAAGAATAAGACTTTTGGTGCACTTCAAGCCTTATTGGAGTGCACCATTGCTTTTTAAGTTTTATACAGGATTTTCAGAAGAGCATGGTATGTTGATGGATTTTTCTGAACGAGTCTCTGTGATGAGCTATCCATATTGTCATTATACCTTCGAGTATTTTCTCGATGCCATGGAACGTTTCGGCGTACATAAAATCGAGATATGGGGTGGTTCGCCTCATCTATATTATGAGGATATGGGCCCTCGTGAACTGGGACAGATGAAGGAAGACATAGTGTCGCATGGATGTTCTGTGTCCGCGTATACGCCTGAGCAGGTGCTTTATCCATATAATCTTGCGGCCAAAGAAAGCTCGATCCGCATGAGAAGCATTGAGTATTTTAAAAAGAATATTCGTATCGCTGCTGAGCTCGGGGCTCCGGTTTTGGTGATAAGCGCGGGCTGGGGCTATTTAAACGAGAGCAAGGAAGAGGCTCTTGATCGGTCGCGCGGCGCACTCCGGGAACTTGCCGCGTACGCGCGGGACAGTGGGGTAATTCTTGCCCTCGAACCGCTTACAAAAATCAGTTCGAACCTCATCAACTATGCGAATGAGCTCGCCCGGATGGTATCCGAGGTCTCTTCCCCGGCGCTCGCGGGGATGCTCGATGTGGGACAGATGGGCATACTCGGAGAGACTGTGGAGGATTACTTTAAAGCGCTGGGAGGCGCGCCGGTACATATCCATATTATGGATGGCAGCCCCGCAGGGCATCTTGCCTTTGGCGATGGTATTCTCCCCGTCTATTCCTATCTGCGTGACGCGTTGCTTCTGGGGTACAAGGGATGTTTTACCTTGGAAATGAACGACAGGCAGTACTACCTCGAGCCGAATAAGGCGATCGATCGTTCACTCGACATATTGAAGAGCTGGATAGCTGGTTGATATTTGAAAATGCGTAGCTGTTCATTTCCCAAAGGTCGCCGAGCCATTCTGCTCACCTTCCTGTCCATGTATGCCCTGGGCTACGCCTGTGATCCCATTTACACCTATTTTCTGCCGCTTTATTTGAATCACCGGGGAATTGATGCGGCTACGATCACCGCGCTTATGTCGATAGGTCCATTCGCCGCGCTCTTTGGGCTGCCTATTTTGGGACGGGAGGGAGATCGAGCGCGGACGAAGAACAGCGTGCTCAAGTTCGTGATAATCACGAGCACGCTCACCATGTTGCTGTATAAGGTTTCATCGCGAGTATATTATGTTTTTCTCATCACCGCGTTGTTCTACTTTCTTAAACAGCCGCAACATCCGCTCGAGGATACCATCGTGCTTGAATACTATGAGAAAAGGAGCAACTACGGCTATATCCGGCTTGCGGGGACGGCGGGATACGCGATTGCCTCGGTCTTCATCGGAGCATCGGCTGATATAAAGATAGATAACATTTTTGTTCTCTTCCTTCTCTTTGGTTTTTTGAACTTTGTCGTAGTGTGTTTCGCCCCTCCCGTCGCAGGCCATGGCCGGACAGGGAGAAGGAAGCTCTCTCTTTCGATGCTCGGTGAATATAAGGAACTGACGTTGTACATCGCCTTGGGCACGGTTATGCAGCTTCCCGTCGGTGTCTATGTTTCTTCCTTCCCCATTTATTATACGACCGCTTTGGGCGGAACGTCGGGGATGCTCGGCTGGCTTTTGCTGGTGGCGGCTTGTTCCGAAATTCCTTTCTTGCTTTTTCAGGGGAAGATACTCTCCAAGGTCGGAACAAAGAAATTGCTCTTATTTGCCGCCGCCGCCTCATCGATCCGATGGCTGCTTACCTACTTTGTGGTGGATCCTTATGGACAAATGGCGGTGCAATGTCTGCAGGGCATAAGTTTCATAATAATGCATTGTGCGATAGTAAATTATATAAATACAAACGTGTCGGATGAGTATAAGGCCTCGGGACAGGCGATGTATGCGCTTTTTACAGGAAATCTCGCAAGGATACTCGGAAATGTCATAGGAGCTGTCATAATCCGGGCCTGGAGCATAAGGGCGGCATTCTTGTGCTTCTCGATCTTTACAATGTCGTTGATTCCGGTATTTGCCTTCATGTTTCATGGCAAGAATCACTACACGAAAAGCAATGCATAATAGAGAAAAATCTCTATGCATTTATAGTTTGGAGGAAAGGTTATGAGCTACATGATCGGTGTTGATGTGGGTGGCACATTCACGGACTTTTCCGTTTTCAATACGGAGACAGGCAAGCTATTCCATTTCAAGAGAAGTTCGACTCCTGCTGATCCGTCAGAGGCAATCGTCAAGGGAATCGAGATTATCCTGAAAGAGAATGCGATAAAACCCGAGGAGATTTCCTACCTTGCGCACGGTACGACCGTCGCGACAAACGCGCTTATCGAAAAGCATGGCGCGAAAGTGGCGCTTCTGACCACCGCGGGCTTTAAGGACTTGATGGAGATCGGATGGCAGAAACGGCCTTCGCTCTACGATCTCTTGAAACCGAAGCCCCAGAGCCTCATCGGCCCCGGCATGAAGTTCGAAGTGAACGAACGCATTCTTTACGATGGCACGGTGAAAACTCCCCTCAATGAAGAGGAAGTGGTGGATGTCGTCCTCCGGATAAAAGCCTCTGGCGCCGAATCCATCGCGGTTTGTACTATTTTCTCATTCATAAACCCGAGCCACGAGAAGAAGATCAAGAGCATTATCGAGCGCGAGTTCCCCGAGGCCTACGTGACAATATCGAGTGAACTCGTCCCGGAGTTCCGGGAATTCTCACGCATGAGCACCACAGTGCTGAACGCCTATCTCGGTCCGCTGATGAAACGTTACGTCAAGAAGTTCGAAAAGACGATCCGCGATGTGGGCATCACCGTGTCGCCCTATGTCACGCAGTCGAACGGCAGCATAATCTCCATCAAGGAGACAGAAGAATGCCCGATACGCACTGCCGTTTCGGGCCCCAGCGCGGGCGTGATCGGAGCGACCTACATAGGCAAGCAGTGCGGGGTCGACAAAATCATCTCCCTCGATATTGGAGGCACCAGCGCGGATATCAGTCTCATAGAAAACGGCGTATCGACGCTTTCGTCAGAGCGGCTTGTCGAAGGATATCCGGCGCGAATACCCATGCTCGATATCGTGACCATAGGAGCCGGCGGGGGGAGTCTGGCCAGAATAGACGCGGGCGGCGTGATGAAGGTTGGGCCCGAGAGCGCTGGCGCCAATCCCGGGCCGGCCTGTTACGGCGTCGGCGGAATAGAGCCCACGGTCACCGATGCCAACATACTGCTCGGCAAGCTGAACCAGAAGAAGATTCTCGGTGGCCGTATGGCGGTCTATCCCGAACGGGCGGAGAAGGCGATCAGAGACTATATCTGCTCCAAGACGGGGATCGGCCTGTATGAGGCCGCGAACGGGATCATTTCGGTCATAAATTCAAACATGATCAGGGCTATCCGTGTCGTATCGGTGGAGCGCGGATACGATGTGCGCGACTTTTCGCTCATGGCCTTCGGCGGGGCTGGCCCCCTGCACGCCTGCGAGGTGGCGAATGAGCTCGGTATCGGCATCATCATCATCCCTCCCTCACCGGGCACACTGTGTTCGCTTGGACTTCTCATGGCGGACACGAAGTTCGATTTGAGCCGGAGCAATATCATGCTGGCGAAAAAGGAAAATCTGGAGGCGATAAATGGAATCTTCGATTCCATGCTCGCGGAAGGGACAGGTTTGCTGGATAAGGAACGTGTGCCGCCTGAGCGTCGCAGTTTTGTCCGCGCCATCGATGCCAGGTACGAACATCAGAACTATGAAATTACGGTCTCCTTGCCCGGTTCCCCGATGACCGAGGAGGTGTTGCGCGACGCAATCGAAGCCTTCCATAAGGAACACGACAAGAATTACGGATATTTTGACCGCGACAAGAATATTCAGATAGTGAATTATAAACTGTCCGCCATAGGCGATATCGACAAACCGGATATGCACGAAGTGTCGGTCGACAAGAGCGCGCCCGTGCCACGCCCCATCGAAACCAGAAAAGTGCTCTTCCAGGGAGCGCAGGAGTTTGTCGACTGCAATATATACGACAAAGCCGACATGAAGCCTGGCTGCGTTATTCCCGGGCCCGCGGTAATAGAACAGATGGATACGACGATAGTCATCACTCCGGAATGGACGGCCCACCTCGATGGCTATTTCAATCTCAGGGTAGAGCATGAAGGAGGTCAGCGATGATCAGGGCAAGAAAAGCC
>Ga0209016_1001971_pt1 | contig 14818 bp, 16 predicted proteins | sample EPASupsiteSAE305_FD_187265 | JGI IMG/M metagenome (GOLD analysis project Ga0209016, IMG submission 187265) | Bioremediated contaminated groundwater microbial communities from EPA Superfund site, New Mexico - SAE3-05 (SPAdes) (version 2) | ecosystem: Environmental > Aquatic > Deep subsurface >...
CCAGCCTGCCAAGCGACTGCGCCGCCTCGCGCCTGACGTCGGAAGATTTGTCCTTCAATGCTTCCACAAGCGCCGGAAGGGATTTCACTCCTCCCCTCATGCCGAGCTCGACGGCCGCGCTTTCCCGGGTCTGCGCGTCCTTGCTTTTAAGCGCGGCCGACAGCTCCGTCTCAGATACGGCCTTGGAAGCCGGCTTGTCCTGCGCGGGCGAGCATGCGGGCAGCGCCAGCATGGCCGCCGCGAACAAAACTGTTTTTTTCATTTCAGGTCCCTCCGGAAATCATTGCCGGACCGTTGCGCGCCGATTCGGATGGCGCTCCGGCCCCAAACACCAATAATATACATAATAAATAGAGTCCTTCCTCGCTCCAGTTTCCCGCCTGCGTGACGACATCCGCGCCGGATTATTGACCTGCCGGGCAACTGAAATGTAAAGTATCCTTGCGTCTTTACTTCTTTCAGGCCGGTGAACGATTTATGCTTAAGCCAAACGTTGTCCTGCTGTGCGCGCTGCTGACATTATGCGCGTCCTATTCAAGCGCCGCCAGGGGAAAGATTTCCCCTGTTCAGAGCAAGGCGTCCGATACGCCGGTTTACGACGTGTCTTCCGTCGAGCCGGAGAGCGCGGAGCTGGCCCGCCGTTACGGGACGTCAGCCCTTATCATCAGGAAGGCCGGGGACAAAAAAATACCGGCCAGGGATTTCCGGAAGTTTTTCTCCGCCGAGGCCGCTTCCTCCGCGTCGGACTTCGAGGATTATTTCAATGCCATAGACGCGGCGGCCAGGTCCCCGCAGGCGGCGCTTAAGGAATACAGTGTTGCGCTGGCCGCGCATCCGGCCAGTCCGCGCCATCTGGTTTTCCGCGGCATGGCGCAGGAACAGCTGGGCAATCTCAAGGCCGCCGCCGATGATTATACGGCGGCCATAAAGCTGGACCGCTACGGTTTCAGCGGCCTGGCCTTCTATCTGCGCGGTCTGGTCCGCAAGGACCTTAACGACGCTTCCGGCGCGCAGGCCGACCTTGAAAAAGCGCAGGAGCTTTTGCCGTCTTACGCGCCCGTCTATTACGCGAGCGCGTCCGTCTATCTGGAGAAAGGGTCTTTCTTCCAGTCCGCGCGCGACCTCGACAAGTTTTTCGAGCTAAACACCGACACCGCCGCCGCGGCAGAAGTGAGCGGCAGCATGGAGTGCGAGGAGCTTCTCGCGCTTGGTTTCGGTATACGCCAGTGCCGCGAGGGGATGGGCGCAGGTGCTCCCAGGCCGGCGGGTTCTTACGACGACTTGCGAATATGGGAAAGGGGCCAGTCCCTGCGCGAGAAGACGGAAATAGACGTGTATGTCGTAGACGCGCAATCCGCGGTCATATCCTCGGCGGCCAGAAACGGGATTGCGTCGCCTGAAGGCAAGGCTTCCATGCTCTGTGCCGCCGCGCGCGCGGCGGAGACCCATTTCACCGGAGAGAAATCCCCCTTGGGCCTCGGCGCGGCGCTGAAGCTTTACGACCTGGCGGTTTTTATAGACCCGTCCCCCGCCGTATTCATGGGACGGGGCGGCGTTCTCCTGCGCCTCGCAAGGGTTTATGAGGAAGAGGAGGCTTACGGAGAGGCCGAGGCCGATTTTTCGCGGGTGCTGTCCGCCTCCGATTCATTCAGGGGATGGGCTTTCAAGCTCCGGGCCGAGGCCCGCATAGGGCTTGGAAAATACCCGCCGGCCCTGGAAGACTGCTCCGAGGCCATTGCGGTCGACCCTCTTAATCCGTGGTTCTACCAGACCCGTGCCTTCCTCCTTTCCAGTGAAGGCCGTCTTGACGACGCATCCGCGGACATGGTCCGTTTCTTCTCTCTTGAAAAGGACAAATTCGCACTGGAGCAGGAGGCTCGGGGACCGGTTTGCAAGATACTGTCCGGGCTGGATAATCCGCCCGCCGGCTGCGAGGGAAAGCCGTTTTTCGGTAAGAACGCGGCGGTCCCGCGCAATATCGTATATCCCTCCGCCCTTCCGGGCAAATAGATTGGGTATGAAAAGCCCGGTCCGCAATACTGCGGACCGGGCTTTTTTTATCTTTGGCTGAAAAGTTATCTCTCAGACGTCTGTTTCGTCGTCCGTTCCACCGGCGGAAGGATATCCTCCGTCCGCGCAGGCCGGTTCGGTGTCCACTTCCATATACATATAATCAATGCCATCCTCGCTCCTGTGCGTAAGGGGCAGCGGGGGTTCCGCTTCCTCCTCTTCGTCGCACAGGTCTCTTCCTTCCTTTGAGGATTCGTTCCGTGGAGGCGCGCTTAAATCTGTTCCGGCCAGGAACCTTCGCAGCGTTTCGGAGGATTCGTCCGGCTGGGCGGCGGGTTTGGGCTCCGGGTCAGGCTCGGACGCGGGTGCGGGCTGTACGGGCGCTTCATCCGCAGGTGTTTCCTCTTTTTTCTCGGGCTCCGGCGGCTCTTCGTCCGGGATGAGCGCGGACAGTTCCGGCGCGGCAAGGCCTGCCGCCATCAGCATGGCTGGCAGCGCCAGTATGCCGGGGTTCAGGACTTTCCCCTGAAGGGCCATTATCGCCAATGGTGCGAAGCCGAGTCCCGTGCCCAGAATGAAGCCGAAGCAGCGTGCGGGTGCGGAAGGAACAGGTCTGAATTCAAGCGCTCCCCACAAAAGACCGGCGGAGGGCAGCAGTCCCATCAGGAATATCGGGGCCTGCCGTCCGTGCGCCGCGAAAAGCGCGGCCGTTACCGCGGCGATTATATATCCCGCGATGGCCCCGCCCCATATGGAAAAAATACGGCGGGGCCATTCCCTCGAGACGAAAAGCCCCTTCCCTTTCGAGAATGAAAGAAGGTCCGTCCCGAGCAGAAGACCGAAAAGAGCGAAGGGCAGCATGAATTTTATGTACATCCAGCCGGAGGCGTGCCCCGCCGTTCCAGCGTAGTTTTTTGCCATGAAACCGGCAAGGCCGGTCACAGGGGTGTGTATGGCCACGTCCACGGCGTGCGAGGCTATGAAAAGCCCTGACAGAAGGAAGGCGAACCACCCCGCCAGCGCCCCCGCCGTCCTCAGAAAAGGTCCTTTCCATGCCGGGGAGAGCTTTTCCCAGCCGAGGGCGAAACCAAGCGCGGCCGCAATCATGGCCGCAGTGCCGGAGAAGGCGAAGCTTCCCGGCTGGCAGCTTAGCAGCTGAGCCCCTTCCTCCGGGCAGACACCCATCATCCTGGCGAAAACCGCTCCCGGGCCGTAGAAGAAGCCGCGCATCACGTCTCCGCCGAGGGTGGCCTCGTCCAGCCAGAAGGCGGGAAGAAGCAGCCTGTCCGCCATTGACAGCAGAAGCAGGAAGAATGTGTTGAAAAGCACCGTCAGCAGCAGCGCTCCGGCCGCTCCGGCAAGAGCGCCGAATAGGCTGGCGGCTGTTTCTCTCGAAAATGAGATTTTAAGTTTCACGCTTTATCCTGTTCACGCCCCGCCGGGTCTGTCCGCGACGCAGCGGAATCCCTGGTCCTGCGCGGTGGATGACTGGGCCACCGGAAATCTCGTGGAACAGCGCCTCGTGCGCGCTTCCGTCAGGAATGAGCCGCCCTTTATGGTCCGGTCGGCGGAGTCGGGAGCCGGAGGGAATTTCGATACCCTCATGCGATAGCCGTCCGCCGTCCACTCCAGCGCTCCTGAGGTCATGTCATATATCCCCGCGCGGTTAGGCGGCCTGCTGCCGGCCGGCCGGGCCCTGTCGCAGAAAACGTCGGGGCCGCAGGTTTCGCCGACGCCGGTCGGACGCCCCCAGGAGATATCCAGCGCGCTCGATGGAGAGCCGAACGTTACAGGGTTTTCCTCGCCCCCTAGACAGGCTTTTTCCCATTCGGCCTCAGAAGGCAGTCTTTTGCCTGTCCATTTGCAGTAGGCGTCAGCGTCGTTCCAGCTCGCTCCCAGCACGGGATAGTCCTCGAATCCGCGGTTAACTTCAAAAACAGTCTTGCCTTTGACAGTATGGCTGCTGAACGCCGGCTCCAGCGGGCCGGCATATGGCGCGGACGCTTTGGCCGAGGCGACCGCGACGTTGAGATACTGCGCGAAACGCGCGTTGGTGACCTGATATTTGTCTATGTAGAAATCACCGGTTTCCGCGACGGCGCTGTCGTGCCAGCGGTCGCCCATTCGGAACGTGCCGGACTGGACCTGCGTCATGATCGAGAGGTCCTGCTTCCAGACAATTTCCTGGCCGGCGCTTCCCGGTCGCGCGTGCCCGCCGAAATAGCGGAAGCCGGACGCGACGCAAAGAACCGCGGCCCCCGCTGCTATCAGCGCGGCCGTTCTTGCGGCTTTCCTTCGGCTTTCCGGTGTCGCGTTCATTATGCCTTGAAATCCCCTTTGCCTGAAAACGTCAACCTAATTATACAATTAATACTCCTCGTGGGGACGTGAAAAACCCCGCCGGAGCGGGGTTTTCAATTTCAGTTTCTGGAAAACGGGACAGGGCTATACTCCTATATCCTCGTTCCATAACGCGGGTTTTGCCGCGATGAAGTCGCGCATCAGCGTTTTGCACTCATCGGATTCTAGATTTATCAGTTTGACGCCCTGTTTCTGCGAGTATTTCTCCGGACCCTTGAAAGTGTCGTTTTCCCCTATGACGACCGTCGGTATCTTGTAGAGGAGTATCGCTCCCGTGCACATCTCGCAAGGGGAGAGCGTGGAGTATATCGTGCATTTGGCGTAATCACGGGCCTTGAGCCTGCCCGCGTTTTCAAGGCAGTCCATCTCGGCGTGGAGTATCGCCGATTTCTTTTGTACGCGCCGGTTGTGTCCGCGCCCGATTATCTTCCCCCCTTTCACCAGCACAGCTCCGATGGGAATGCCGCCTTCCCTTAAGCCTTTCCTGGCTTCCTTTATCGCCTCGGCCATGAACTTCGCGTGCTTGTCCGCCATGTGCGCCTCCAAGATGGTATGATTCCTGCATTATAGATACTTTGCCCCCCTTCTTCAATCCCGGTTTGCTATAATAGCTTCTTATGACGAATATCATCAAACGTTCTCTGCTTTCACTTTGCGCTCTGGCGGTTGTTTCCGCGCCGGCCGTTTCGGCCGGGGAATGGTCGGTCGGGCCGCTCGTGGGCTACAACATCCCGGTCGGCGGCCAGTCGCACGACCGTTTCGGCGGCACGCCCGCGACGGGTTTTTACGGGGAGTACGACACCGGTTCCTACGCCATAGGTGTTGAATCGCAGTGGTCGTGGCGCTTCCATGCCCGCGGCTCCTCGATTTTCGGCGGCGACATAATCTGGCGCAACCGCATGGACATGTACGTCCTTCAGGTCATACCTTATGTGAAGAAGACATGGAGCGTCGGGCCGGTGGGCCTTTTCCTGATGGGCGGGCTGGGTTTTTTCAGCGTCAGCAACAACAACTACGATTACGACAACACCAACGGGACTATCGGCGTGCAGGGCAAGATGACCAACAAGTTCGGCTACGGCTACATGGCCGGCGGCGGCGTTTCCGTGCGCCCGGCGAAAAATTTTACCGTGGACGCTGGTGTCCGACTGCACAGCTACAAGGTCTGTTTCATGGAGCGCGCTCCAGGAACAACAGTGGACCAGGAAACGAAGTTCACCTTCACGAACCTGGTCCCGACACTGCGGCTGGCTTACCGTTATTGATTTAATGTTGTAAAATGTAGGCATCACTTCATTACCTGGAGGCTATAATGGCACATAAGATTAACGCTGACACCTGCATCAACTGCGGAGCGTGCGAACCGGTCTGTCCCGTGCAGGCTATAAGCGAGAAAGACGGCAAGCGCGTTATCGACGCCAGCAAATGCATAGACTGCAGCGCCTGCGTCGGCAACTGCCCCGTTTCCGCGATTTCCGCCTAACGCGCGAACCCGGGAAAAGCTTTACGTTCCGCCCCCTTCCCGGGGGCGGTTTTTTTGTCCAAACCGCCGCGCGCTATGCTAGAATTTCGGGGTAGGCTTGGGGGATTAGTTCCGTAGGGGAGGGTTCATGAAGATTTTCGATAACAGTTCTCTTTCAATAGGCAATACGCCTCTTGTCCGTCTGCACAATATGACGCGCGGTCTCAAGGCCGACATTCTGGCCAAGATAGAGGGCCGCAATCCGTCCTATTCCGTAAAATGCCGCATCGGAACCGCGCTGATAGCCGACGCGGAGAAAATGGGCATACTCCAGCCCGGCATGGAAGTCGTGGAGCCCACCAGCGGCAACACCGGCATAGCTCTGGCCTCGGTATGCGCCGCCCGCGGCTATCCGCTCACCCTGACCATGCCGGACACCATGAGCCTTGAGCGCCGCAGGATACTGAAGGTCTTCGGCGCCAAGCTTGTGCTCACTCCAGGCGCGGAAGGAATGGCGGGCGCTGTGCGCCGCGCCGAGGAGATCGCGGCCTCCTCTCCCGGTAAATATTACCTGCCCCAGCAGTTCAAGAATCCGTCCAACCCGGCCATCCATGAGGCCACCACCGGCCCCGAGATATGGGCCGACACGGACGGCGCCATAAACTACCTCGTCGCCGGCATAGGGACAGGCGGCACGATAACCGGGGTGTCCCGTTTCATCAAAAGCCGTAAACCCATAGTTTCCGTCGGCGTGGAGCCGGCGGAGAGCCCTGTTATTTCGCAGCATCTGGCGGGGGAGCCCATCAAGCCCGGTCCGCACAAGATTCAGGGCATAGGCGCTGGGTTCATCCCGCCGGTGCTGGACCTTTCACTTCTGGACCGGATGGAGCGCGTATCCTCCGAGGAGGCAATGACCGCCGCCCGCCGCCTTGCCCTGAAGGAAGGCATACTCGCGGGCATTTCCTGCGGCGCGGCCGTGGCCGCAGCCCTCAGGATAGCGCAGGAGGACGCCGCCGCGGGCAAGACCATCGTGGTGATATTGCCGGATTCCGGCGAGCGGTATCTTTCTTCCCCTCTCTTCGCGGACATAGCAGCCTGACAACGGAAATGCCGAAGTGCGGCGGCCGCGCGGAAAATGAAACCGCGCGGCTCCGGCCCGCGTAGTCTCTGATATGGAGACTGCCGCACGTTCTTTCGCGGGATGTTTACCTGAAACTCAAATTTATGAAAGCAACGATAGTTAAAACCTTCATTCTGCTGGGCCTCTTTTCGGGTCTGGCGGCCGCGCAGCATGACGCGCGTATGACATGGGATGACGCTGTCCGGGAGATGCTTGGCTCAAATCCCGAATCCCTGTCCTCGGAATCATTAAAGGAAGAATACCGGCGCAAGATAAGCTCCGCCGAAAGCGCGCTTTATCCGCAGGCTTCGGCCGTTGGAAACTATACGCGGGCGAACCCGTCCAGCGGTTTGCAGGAGAGTTATTCCTACGGCCTTAACGCCACGTATTCCCTGTATTCCCCCTCAAGCCGCTCCGATATAAGGGCCAGCCGCCTTTCCCTTGCCAAGACAGAGGATGACGCGCTTGTGCTTAAAAACAAGCTGCTCTATCTCCTGCGCAAGGCCTTCTCCGACCTTTTGTGGGCTCAGGATTCTCTCGCTATGGCGGATAAAACCCTCAAGCGCAGGCAGGACAACGCCGCCCTCCTGCGGCTCAAGTACAACGCCGGCCGGGAAAGCCATGCCGCCCTTCTGGAAACAGATTCGCTGGTCAAGTATGCCGAGTGGGACAGGGAGAAGAATCTTATGGCGCTGCGTACCGCGCAGCGGCAGCTGAACAAGGTTCTGGGGCGCCAGCTTTCATCGCCTGTGGGCGCAGTGGAGATTAAGAGCGCCCGACCTCCGGAGGAGTTTTCCGTTTTCGGGAAATACATAGACGCGCATCCCTCGCTGTCGGGACAACGGGTGCTTGTCGATTCCGCGCGCGAGGCTTTGACTAGGGCCAGAACCGGTTATCTTCCAACCGCCGACATTAACGCGAATTACCTTTTCAGCGGGAGCGACTGGCCCGACAACGCCCCCGGCTGGAACGCGGGACTGAACCTTAAATGGAGTTTTTTCACCGGCGGACAGGTCAAGGCGAATTCCGCCGCGCAGCGCGCCGCTATAGAGAAAGCCATGCAGGACCTGCGCTCTTCCCGGGACAGCGTGTACGTCTCCGCCGAGGAATCTTATTACGCGTGGCGGCAGGCTTACTCCTACGTTTCTGTGCAGGAAAGCATGCTTGAGGCCACCCGCGCCCGCGCCTGGCTTGTCCAGACGCAGTACGTCAGCGGTCAGGCCACCTATTTCGAATGGCGCGACGTGGAAGGCCAGCTTATAACCAACCAGCAGCAGCTTGTTACGGCCCGGCGGGACCTTGCCGCGGCCTACTCGGCCTTCATTCAGGCCATAGGACTTGGAGAATACCCTTTATGAAAAAGTTGATCTGGATTGCCGTGGCGGTCATTCTGTTGATAGGCGGGTGCTGGGGCGGCTGCCGCAGCCTGAAGGCCCGCAGGCAGGCGCGCGAGATGGCCAAGCTTGTGCCTGTGCAGGCCCAGCGCGGGGAATTCGTGGTCAAGACGCAGGCCACCGGCGTAGTCGAGCCAGAGAACCGCGTGCAGATAACCCCGTCGGTCAACGGGCGGGTTGAGGAGATTTTCGTCCGGGAGGGCGAACTGGTCCAGAAGGGCAAGATACTGGCCTGGCTGAGCTCCAACGAGAGAGCTTCCCTTTATGATTCCGTCCGCATGAAGGGCGCCAGCCCCGAGGAAATGAAGATGGTGGAGCAGGCCTACAACATGATACCAGTCGTGGCCCAGATAGACGGACAGGTCATCAAGCGCGCGGTGGAGCCGGGGCAGTCCGTCGTTTCCGGCAAGGAGATGTTCACCCTTTCCGACCGCCTGATAATCAAAACGCAGGTGGACGAGACCGACATCGGTTCCGTGCGGGAGGGGCAGCACGCCGAGTTCTATCTGGACGCGTTCCCCAAGGACCGCTACGAAGGCCGAGTGCTTTCGATAGCGCACGATTCCACTCTCAAGGACGGCGTGACGGTGTTCGACGTAAAGATTCTCCCCTCCCGCTCCATCTCATCCATACGTTCCGGCATGAGGGCCGATGTCTATATCATCACCAGGGTAAAGACGAACGCCATTTTCCTGCCCAAGAAGGCCGTAACTTACAAGGACGGAGAAAGCTTCGTGAAGATCCGCAAGGGTGCCGCGCTGGACAGTAAAAAAGTTGAGACCGGTTCCACCAACGACAAGTTCATAGAGATAATATCCGGAGCCGCCGCCGGAGATTCCGTCCTCGTTTCCACCGCGCTTGTGAAAGAGGAAGCCAACAGCATGAAGATAAGCGCGGGTGAATAAGATGGAATACCTCATAGACATACGCGGCGTCTCCAAGACCTACATGGTAGGTTCGTCCGAGGTGCAGGCGCTGCGCGATGTCTCCATACGGATAAAACCCGGGGAGTTCGTGGCCCTGACCGGTTCCTCGGGCTCCGGGAAATCGACGCTGCTCCATATAATGGGTTTTCTGGACAGGCCGGACTCCGGGGAATACATATTCGCGGGTTCTGCAGTGCACGGACTCAGCGATTCCCGTCTCGCGGCAATACGGGCGGGCATGGTGGGTTTCGTCTTCCAGGCTTTCCATCTGCTCTCCCGCACCACCGCGCGGGACAACGTCATGCTGCCGATGGTCTACGCCGGCGACGGGACCGACTCCGCCCGCGCGGAGGAATGCCTTGCCCAGGTCGGCCTTTCGGACCGCTCTGCCCACAAGTCCAACGAACTGTCCGGCGGACAGCGCCAGCGCGTGGCCATAGCCCGTTCCCTGGCGAACAACCCGCTTGTCCTTTTCGCCGACGAGCCGACAGGCAACCTCGACGCCAAATCGCGCGGCGAGGTGATGACCCTGTTCCGGGATTTGAGCGCGCGCGGCCTTACCATAGTCATGGTGACCCATGACCCTGAAGTTGCCGCCGAGGCCCACCGCATTGTCCATGTAAAGGACGGCGTCATAGTTTCTGACCAGGACACCAGACCCGCCGGAACCGGAACCATAACCCGGCGCCGGCTTGGCCTGCCCAAGGCCAGGGTCGGCTTTTCCCTGTCCGAGCTGCGAGAGCAGATGCGCGTGGCTTTCGTTTCCATACTTAACCACAAGATGCGCAGCGCCCTGACCATGCTCGGCATGTTCATAGGCGTGGGAGCGGTCATAGCGCTCATGACGATAAGCGACGGCTTCATGCGCAGCATTATTTCCTCCACGGGCGGGGCGGACGCGTCCAACCTGTGGGTTGTCCCCGCCGAGAAGACCAGCACCCGCTTCAGCATGGACGACATCCGCACTATAAAGGACTCCTGCCCTTATATAGAGTCCGCCAAGCCCGGCATAGGCAATTCCCTCAAGGTTTCCGCCGGGAAGAAAAACGTGGATGCCTATATTTCCGGTGGCGACGGCATACGCCCCGGCGAAAAGCCGAAGCCCGGCGCCCCGAAGGTGCTGGCGGGCCGCATGTTTTCTTCCGAGGAGGATGAGGGCCTTTCCCGCGTGGCGGTGCTGAGCGAGGCCACGGCAAAAAAGCTTTTCGAAAAGGGCGACGCGGTTAACCAGGAAATACGCATAAACGGCGTTTCCTTCCAGGTGGTGGGCGTGCTGGAGGAAAGCCAGATGGAGAAGGCCTTCGGCGGAAGGCTTGTCGTTACTCTGCCTTTCCATACGGCCCTAAAGCGCGTTTTCGGGCAGAACACCTTCGCTTATATCGAACTCAAGGCCTCGGGACCGGAGGTGGTCAACGATGCCCGCACGCAGGTGATTCTTTCGCTGCGCCGCGCCCACCCTCTTCAGCGCGAGGACAAGGGCGACGTATTCGAGGTGCGCACCTTCGGCTCGATGATGCGCAATTTCGAGGCCATGTTCGGAAAATTCTCGATAGTGATATACTGCATAGCCGGCGTTTCCCTGCTGGTGGGCGGCATAGGCATCATGAACATCATGCTCGTGAGCGTGACGGAGCGTACACGGGAAATAGGCCTCCGCAAGGCCCTCGGCGCCCGCAGTTCCGACATACTGACGCAGTTTCTTATCGAATCGGTGGTCCTGTGCGTTTGCGGCGGGGCGCTGGGCGTGGCTTTCGGCATGACGGTGGCGTGGATACTGTTCTTCTTTATCAAGATTCAGCCAGTCCTGAAGATGACGACCATACTCTTCGCCTTCCTGTTCTCCAGCCTTATCGGCGTTACTTTCGGCATGTGGCCCGCGGCGCGGGCCGCCCGGCTGGACCCTGTCGAAGCCTTAAGATACGAGTAGCAGTTCCCCTCCGCGCGTCCCCGCCGCCTGAAAAGACGGCGGGGACGTGTCTTTACAGTATGGCGGCTATCGCCTCCGCTGTTTCCCCGCTTTCCCAGTAGCCGCCGTGGCTGGCTATCATCCAGAAGCCGGTGGAAACCTCCAGGTCGCGCATCTGCCCATCGGCCAGCGACGGGAAATGGCTGCGGCAGTACCGGGCAACGCCGTCTTCCGGGTCTATGAGGTTGAGCCAGCGGTTTACGTTGGGCGGCATGCGCACATCGGAGACCGGATGGCGCATCATCGCCGCGAACAGCGGTATGGGGCTCCCCATGGTCACCAGCGCGCGCACAGGCATGTCCTTCCTCATCCGGAATCCTTCCCTGAAGCCGAACAGATAGTCCCACGCTATGACCGACCCGAGGCTGTGGCCTATGACCGTCACGCAGTCCGGCCCGTCCGCCAGCGCGCGCGCGAACAGTTCATTTATGCGCTCGACTATGGGGCCGCCGCGCTCCTTGTCGCGGGAGTACATGCCAAGCTGGGCCACAAGCGGGTCCACCCGCCTTTCAACGCCCTTCCAGAACCCTTTCCTTTCGGGAGGGTACTGGGCCTGAATGTACTGCGAGATTTCAGGTCCAGTGCAGTCGGCCCAGAGCATCTCGAACTGGCTTATTCCGCCAAGACGTTCGGCTATGGTGGCTTCCGTCCTCCCCGCCTCCTGCAGCCTGCGCCTGTACCGCGCCAGTATGTCCCGGTAAAGGCCGTTGCTGTATCCTGTCGTCTTGTCGGATATGCCGTGTATGAAAATCAGTTTTTCCCTCATATTTCCCTCCCGGAAATCCCCTCCCCGCGCAAAACGCGGGGAGGGGCCGTCGCATCAGGCGGTTTTCGCCAGCCAGTCCTTGCCGAACAGCTTGTTAAGGGCAGTTACTATGGCGTCTATGGCCCAGCCTATCAGCATCCCTTCCACCGCCTCGGGAAGGAAGGGGATGTCTATCAGGCGGTTCAGTATTGTCACGGCCAGCTTTTTCTTGTCCGAACCGGATATTTCTTCATCGGCTTCGGCGGCCTCCACTGCCTTGACTATCTCCGGCAGGAGTTCCGCCGCGTCCTTGAGCCCCCGGACCGAAATTATGGAATCCTTAAGGCTTTTAACTTTCTCTATGAGTTCTTCGGCTTTCTTGTCGTAGTCCATTTTGTTCTCTTATACGGTGCATATGCGGTTGTCGCACTGGTCGTGGAAATCGCCAATGAGCGGGACCTGCCCGCGTGACTGCCTGGCCGAAGGGGCCGCGCAGCCGCACAAAATAATGCCAATGATGGCGAATATCGTCAGTTTCATTTTCCCCCTCACAGTTCGAAATGAAGACAGTCCTTCAGCGTCCTGAAGTTCCCGCCCCATTTAAGGCCCAGCGCGGTTCCTATGGCGCCAAGTTCCCTGTAGGAATCCTCGTCCCATAGCGCCTTGCCTCCGGCAAGTATGGCGACGTCGAAAGCCTGCGTCGGCCATAGATTATGCTTCGACAGTTTTTTGTCGCCGTCGCAGTTTGTCAGTATTGGGCCGGGCCTGCTGCGTCCGCTGGCGTAAAGCGTTTTCTGCTCTTCGGGAGAACGGTAAGTGCAGGTCAGCAGTAGCTGCCGGTCCGGAAAGCGCGTCTCGTATTCCTCCCTGAGCAGCCTGTAGGCCTGCGCCAGATGCGGCTCAAGGTCCTCTGTCCTTCGGCTTGTCATGACGGTGCTCCTTACCTGCGGATTTCAGGGCTCTTGATGTCGGAACGGATGTCCTGCAGGGTTTCCTTTATGAAATTGATGTTCTGCTCCAGCAGGGCCATTCTCTTGTCGGCTTCCGTGTCCGAGGCGCGCAGCAGCGTTATCTCCCGCCGCACTTCCTCCACCTGGCGCGGCGCGCTCATCATTGCCGTCAGAGTGTTAGATATGCCCAGCAGCACCGCGCCGAAGGATATCAGCATGGCGAAAACGGCTTTTGCCCTGTTAAGGTCCACCACCACGGTATTCGGACTGCCGTTCTCTTTGGCGTGGAGCAGTTTTTTTGTAAGTTCTTCCATATCCGCTGTCTAAGTCCGGCGCGGCCTTTTCAGGCCGCGCCGTAACATTGAACAATTCCTCCTTGCCGGGTTAGCTGTCCGGCCAGTTGAAGCCTTCCGGGTCTGGACTGCCGGGTTTTACCTTTGGGAGCGCTTTACCCCCTGACCATGTCAGGCGGAATTTCCCGTTCGGTCCCAGCAGGCGCGTATCCGTGCCGTCTGGAAGTCGGGAGGGCATTTCTGGGCCGATAATGCCCGTAACCTCTTTGTCCCCCCGCTTGGGCCGTAATATCGCCGCCGGTATCCAGAAGAGTATGTCCCTGTCCCGGTTCAGCCGTGCCCATATGCCGGTTTTTCTGTTGGCCGGTATGTGTGTTTTTTTCATCAGTTCTTGACGCAGTACAGCATGGCGATGTTCTTCGGGCGCGTTTCGGACTCTGCGCGGGGAGAGCCATGCACACCGTCATAATAATACCTCGGACTCGGATTGATTGTTCCGTATGCAATTCCGTTTCCCATGGACAGCTGAACCGCGGTTCCTGCACCGCTTGAACCATTGAAGATTTCTCCCAGGTCGAAAACTATGGGATGATTATGTCCCTGGAATGCGTCATCCTGTTTTGTGGCGAATGACCTTCCGGAATCCACTCCCGCGCCGTTGTCATATCCGCGAACGAAGTAGCCGCGCATGTCAGGCAGGTTGAAGGTCGTGGAACCGTCTCCCGTTCCGTAGGTAGTGCCCAGTGCGGAGAACAGCGACGCATACCCGGTGCGGCTTATCGCGCTTCCATTTGCGGTCAGATAGCCCGAAGGACAGGTGGAACCGGCAAAAGTTATCACCGTGCCGGCCGGGTTCCCGGAATTAGCCGAGTACATCTTGCTGCCATCAGGGAACTGGAGGTAATCGCTCCCCGCCGTGCCTGTCATTGCAATTTTTCCTGTGTTCACTATGGTCCCGTCGGCCCCAAACGTGATTTTTGCGGTACCTTCAACTCCTGAACGGAAGAACAAGCGGCCTATGGCTCCGGAGTAGTCGAAGTATGTGTCATTGTTGTCCACCGCTATCTGGCTTCGCAGCTCATCATTCAGGCCGAGGTATAGGCCTGACGAGGAACCATCGGTGCTGGCTAGTCTCATCCTGGGATGACTTGAAGCCCTTACGTCCAACTTCTGTGCCGGGCTGACAGTGCCTACGCCGACATTCCCGTCAACGTCGAATCCGAATGACGAAGGACCGGAAAGTATGAGCTTCGTATTCGCGTCAGATGTCGTTGCCGCGTTTATCGGGGCGGAATTGTAGATGGTGAATGTCCAGTGGTCTGGCAGACGGGTTCCATTGGTGTCATCCGCTCCCAGGAGGAACGAAAGCATCTTCGCATTCCACTCATTCGATGTGCTTCTGCGGACTACGAAGTTATCGAAGTTCCAGTCCATCGCGCCGTTAAGTCTAATTTGTCCACTCGGGTCCGCCATCAGAAGCTGGCCGAAGCCATTGAAGCTGTTGCCTGCTTTAGTGACAGTGGAAGACAGTCTTGCATCCGCGACAGTGCCGCTGTTTATGACATTGGCATTGACGCTGCTGATGGTTGCA
>Ga0209016_1001977_pt1 | contig 14791 bp, 14 predicted proteins | sample EPASupsiteSAE305_FD_187265 | JGI IMG/M metagenome (GOLD analysis project Ga0209016, IMG submission 187265) | Bioremediated contaminated groundwater microbial communities from EPA Superfund site, New Mexico - SAE3-05 (SPAdes) (version 2) | ecosystem: Environmental > Aquatic > Deep subsurface >...
GGCTTTCTGCCGGCCGTTCTGTCTAAGTGCGCGGGCGCGCTCGGTTGCACCTCGCACCGCCCGCCCCAAAAGGACCGTTCCCGATCCTTTAAAATCCATGAAATTAAAAATTAGAAATTTCGAATGCGTATAACGCGTTTTAAGGGGCCTCCGAATCGCCGGACGACCAAAACTACCTTTTTGCTTTTTGCGTTCGTTATAGCTCCGCTTACGGCCTCGAAATTTGTTATTTTTTTTGGAAATAGAAAAAAGGTTCTGTCTTGATTAAAATTTTTGTCTTGAACAAACCCGGCCGCCCCGCGGCGAATGTTCTGCGGGCAGCCGCGGGCTGCTGCCCGCGATTATCTTGACTGACGGCCGCTCTTCCGGCCGGCGACAAAGTTTCGCCGGCGCTGGGCGGCCTGGAGTTAACCTCAAAAATAATTTGCTTGCTTTTTAAAAAGTTTTGTTATAAAATCATATCCATATAAAAACCAAAATAACCCATGTCCATCACAACATGAGTTATCTTATGGTTTGGGCCATCACTAAAAATACCAACCTGTGCGAGGGATATTATTTATAATAGCCTTTGTTTATTCATTTTTAACTTATTTTACATGAATAAACAAAAATTGTCAAGCGAAAAGTGTTGGCCCTCAAAAAAAAATTTGGGGGAGATCATAGTGAGTACTTTTAACGGTTCTAAAGTTCATTCCTTTTTTACGATCCCTAACGTCGAAAATCTTTTCGATTTTTCCAATTCAGAGTTTAAAGTTTTTTGTGCCTTACGAAAACTTACCTATGAAAACAAAAATTTTCTGCTTTTAACCGGAACGGTTAAAGACGGACTTTTAAAGCTCCTGTCTAAATCGTATTCAACTTTCAAACCTATTCAAAGAATAATAAACCGATTAAAAAATCGCGGGGTTATAGACATAAATCAGGCCGGCTTATTTCCGCAAATAGCATTCCTTGAAAATCCGGGTTTATCAGACCGGCACCCTGGCACCGCGACCCAGAGCGCTATTTTAGCACCGCCTATATATATATCTAAAGAAGGTTCTAAAGAAGATAAAGACGTTAACGATCATCCCAAAGATTTATCTAAAAATTCATTCATTCTATATGATACCAACAAGCAAACACCAAACGAACGAATGAACGAATCAGATTTTATTAAAGATATTAAACCTGTTATAGATAAGAAATATATTAAGGCAATAGAACAACTTCCAGAGTTCAAAAAATATAGCCAGGATGATCAGGCAAACATACATAAGTTTATTCATAAGGCCAAATCTAAAAATATAGATCATGCTGTTATAGATGATTATTGCCGGTCCATAATATTTAACAAAACCTCATCAAACATGAAAAATGCAAAATACAAGCCTATTTTCAATATTAAAAATTACTCCCACTCAGCATTATTCGGCAATATGAGCATTTATCATAAAATGGATAATCCTAACTTTCCGTACGACATCAGAACACAAGCCGAGATCAATCTCGAGCAAAGACAACATGAAGCCGAAGAAAAGAAAACGGTAACGCAGCAGACTTTGAAAGTAATAGAAAGCGCTCAGGAAGTTTTTTTGAGCAAAATAAGATATTTACAGGACCTTTTCAAAGAAAATTTCGAAGCGCTGCTGACAAAAGCAAAGCAGGCAGTGGCACGCATCAAGAACTATAACCCGTTATTTGTTCCGGAGATTGAAGCGGTCGAAGAGCTTTTTAACAACCATACTGCTTATACGTTGGCAAATACAGCATGTTAATTAGTAAAATTAAAAAGTGTATGAACGGTACACATAAATACTTTTTTTGCTATTGAGAAAATGCACAAAAGTATTATAAATATACATGCTTTATAAGCATTGGTTTTGCTCGAATGTATGTTCATGTTATAAACATACACATTATAATACCGATAATAATTAAAATTAAGCGACCGAGGTAATAATATGAACAAAGAAAAATTTAATAAACTAAAAATCGAAGATCAGGTAAAATATATTAACCTTGAAATTAAAACGAAAGAATTTGAAAAAGTATGTAAAAGTGTTGGCAGTAATAAACCGGCAATGATAAAAAAACTTAAAAACAACGGCTATGTATTAAACGCAACAAAGAAAAAAATTGAAGTGTATAAACAGGTACCAAACATACACAAGGCGGAAACACAGGATAAATCAAAAGAGCACAAAAGTGATATAAACATACACGAGCCAAAAGAAATAGTTGTGCACAAAGATGTTACAAAAATACATCCGAAAACACAAAAAAATATTATTGAAGTTTCGGATGCCAAAGACAGAATATTTGAAATGCTTATGTGGTATGAGTCGAAGCATAAAAACGTAATAGAAATGCCGGCACTTAACATCGAAAAAAGTAAATTCGAAAGCGAAATAGTTACTCGTGCGTTTCGATTGCACAAAAAAGTACTTGATTGGTTTATGACGCTGGCCGAGGATCACCCACAGTATAAACAGCAGGATTTAATGAGCCAGGCGTTATTCGAATTCGTCGAACGGTATCGAAAGTAGCCCGAACGCTATATTTTGTTGAAACATCTTAATTTTATCGGCATTTTGAAGGATAGCAAAAATCGTTTGTTTGCAACCGAAAACCGTTATGAAGATTACAATATTAAGCAATACTGATATATCCGGCCTCAAAATGAAAATTGAATATACCGAAAAATAAAGAAGGACGGTTATTTGGAGTAAAGCGGTTGCGTGCGATAAGGCCGATTATGTAAACTAAAAGGTAAATCACATGAAAAAAATGAAACCTCAGACTATTAAGTGGCGTAATCAAAAGTACATATTAGCACATGACGAAATTCCCGAAGGCATGCAAACAATCGAAACATACGTCAGAGATGTTTTAAAAATAAAATTAGATGCCGTCCAGTTAAAAACTTTCGGATTGATGGCGTCTAAAAAACACCAGCAGACGAATAAAACATTCTCGCAATATGTTAAAGATAAAAAATATACGGCGGTCAGGGTTTATGAAAAAGCATTATTAGATGCCGTCTTTGCGGAGTTTGCCGAAACTCAAAAATAATTATCGATCAGAACCAATCCTGATACAGAAACCGGCCATCCAGGCCGGTTTCGTTGATTGAGAGCGATGTATTTAATAATGATAAAAGTTAAAGATTGTTTAATGCCTCACAAAAATCAATCTTTTTAAGGGCAATGTAAGCGAGTTTGTCCAGGGCATCAGCTAATTTTATTAATTCTTTTGAATCTTTTAAAATTTCGATTTCATGGGCGAGTTCTTTTATTACGGCTTCAACGTTACGAGGAGTTTTAGCAGTTGGAACTTCAAAAGCCGGCTTAATTTTTTTCTGTTTTACTACTTTAGCCGGTTTCTTTTTCCGATTTTCTTTAACGGCTAAAACAGCCTCAGGCTTGCGGCCTTTTTCAAATTTTTCTTTTATTTTAGCGGCTATTATTTCTCGATGCTTCTCGGTGAATTCACCTTTACCTGTAAACACGTCTTCAGGCAGACCGAAAAAAGTTTTTAATTCAGTGGCGGTCACTTTCGAGATCCTTCCACGCAAAGCGCCTTTTGAAAAATAGTTGTACCAGGCAGCCATTGAAACATTAACGATTTTGCTGACAACATCCTTTAGCGGGGCGGCCGTGTTGTTTTTTATTATGGTGTTAATTTCTTTTATTCTTTCGGCTACTATGTTTTCGTGACCGGCGGAAACGCATTGTTTTTTGTTCATGGCTGCTCCTCATTAATTTATATACGCATTCATTTAATATGTTGCGCATAAGACCTTATTATACCACTTTTTTTAAAATAAAAAAAGGGCCGGAGCAAAACGCCGTTACAGCGCATTTGCAATAAAAGCATTATAAACAATAAAATCTATAATTCCTCCGAACCACCAAACCCCTTCCCGGCCACGATCCCAGGAAACACATACCGCGCACATAAAGAACCGCAAACCCTTATTAAACAGTAAAAGGGATGAGTCATGGTCACCTATATATCGATTCAATCGACACTTACAAAACATACTTTCCATTCTGCTTGACAATCCGGCCCAATTCGGTTAAAATATACCGAATTGGAAGGCTAAATTCTGCCGAATCAGGCAGAATACGGCGAGCCACCAGGCAGCCCGGAAGCCAGTATAGCAGATTGAGGAGCGTTGAAAATGCCAGAAGCGTTAAGCATAACCAAGCCCAACACGGTCGAAATCTTTATGAAAGCGAATACCGACCTGCGGATCGCCGCGGACGCCCTGAAGGAATTCCAGAAACAGCTGGACACCCTGGCGCTCTCGATCACGAAGGAATCCGCTAAACAAGCCCAGGCTTCTGGCCGAACCACGATCATGGCTTCGGACATAAAATCCGCCATGACGGCCGTCACTGGCTCGACCTCGGACCTTCCCTATCTTTTCCGCCAGCTTGAAAAGCTGACCGCCAAGGAAACCGCGGACATTTCGACGCTGATCCAGAAATGGATCACGGCCCACTGATGCCGATGAAGAAAGCTGACATCATAAAAGCGCTCATCAAGAAACATGGCCTGGCCGTCCGCCAGGCGGCGGCGATCCTCCAAACCTGCCTCGATGAAATCGTGTCCGGCCTGGCAAAAGGCGAAGCCGTAGAACTTCGCCGGTTCGGCGTATTCAAGACCAAAAAACAAAAGGCCAGAACGATAATCCATCCGAAGACCGGAAAGCCGATCGAGCGCCCGGCACGAACGATCGTCTTATTCGAAGCGGGTTCCATCGTTAAGACCGCCGTTAACAAGCCAGGCCAAAGAAAGAAAACCTGACCATTACTACAACCGAGGTTTATTCAAAGCCTGTGCAGCCAACTCGTCTTACCCAAAAACTATCAATTCTGAAAAAATAAAAACAAAACCAGCCCGAGCCGATTTTGTTTTTATAAAAATTTTAAGAATTATAAACTTTATTATAATAAAAAATAAGTCGTTAAAAGTCTTCTAAAACCGTGAGGCCATATTTTTGATAATTATTCAAGTCACAACAGCCTATTTTTATTATTTTCATTATTAGGTTTTTTTTAATACGTCTATAAATAAACTCAATGTAAACTTTGAACAATGGAGTTTTAGTGGGGTAAATACCTATTGTTCCCGAAGGTGCCAATCTAGCGCTGTCCGAAATCGTTGTTATCATATAGCAATTTCCAACTGAAGGAATTTTCACAATATGATCGCTTTCTGGTATATATTTTTTAAAAATATTACTTATGATTTCATTAACTATAAAATCAAATGAAGAAAACCTATGATCATGAATTGTATCTGATGTTTTATAGGCTTCCTCACGATGTTGAGTTGTTGCCTCAACACTTATGTAAATATCGCCTACCTTAAATTTTTTTACTATGATACTGGTACCGTTTTTTTTTGTCAAGGGATGTCCCCCTTAAGCCTTTTTGTCCTAATTCTCCATACTACGTACTTTTTTTTTATTGGTACTTATGGTTTCTGTGTTTTGTTCTTTTTTATCACCAAGTGACTTAAATAACCTTCTTTCATCTATCAATGTAGATTTATAAATTGCATACACTGCAGGTGTTTCTTTTGTTAGTTTTTCAACTAATTGGTCAATTATTGCTGTTATACTGTTCCCAGTAACTAATTTAAGAACAGTTAACATTTTCCAAGAAGTTTTGGAAATTTGAACTGTACGTCTTTCTGACATTTTAAGTATTACACTCCTTATTTAATTTTGTGTACACTTTCCCTCTCTTTCAAAAATTTAAATTATCAGGCAAAAAGAATTTTTCAAACTTGTATACAAGTATACATAAATATGTTTTTTATGTCAAGTTTTTTTATGTCCGTAATAAAATAAACAAAGCTCACTTCTGTCTCGCCAGAAACGGCGAGCGCCGACGTGACTTTTATCCGCTGTTATAAAGCCCCCTGCCGCCTGTTCCGGTCGCCAAACTGACCATTCACGGCTCATACCGGCGGCCTGTCCAACCCCGAAAACCCTCATTCGCGTGAATATATCGAAAACCGGCCATTCAGGCCGGTTTTATCATTTTAGAGGTTGAATTTTATGGCTTAACCTTTTTAGAAATTTCGTCGTTAAGTGCGATCCCGACCTCTTTCCCTCTTTTGTAACTTTGCTGATGGCCATTCGGCATTTCGTTTTCCCTATCAGGGCCATCCAACAAACCGTCAACAATTCCTTTTTTAAAAGATAATCCGTGACCATGTGGAATTTCAGGTATACTTATCATTAAAATTCTCTCCCTGTAAAATTATTTTTTTTTATAAGTTTGTTGATTAGCGCCATTTTTGTCAGCAATTTCTATTGTGTCCATCATTTTTTTGGCCTCTTCGAAAAATAAAATACCAACCTTTAACCGCATTGGCCGTTCTATTTGATTCCAAAAATGACCTCTAAATAAGTCTCGGACACAAAAAAAACTTCCAGAAGCAACGTTTTCAACTTCTTTTTTTGCATCATCACATAATTCTATTACACTTTTCATGGCCCCTCCATCATTAATTTTAATATCAATATTAATGATAACATAAATATTAACAAAAATCAAGATATTAATATTAAAATTTATAACGGTCGTCGGAGAGGCATTAAACAACCGGTAACCGGTCCTTATTTTGATGAAGCATTGATTTAGATTGGCATTTAACTTAATTGACGATCGCATGATTGAAATATAAAATAGTTTATCAATCTCGAAATGAAGTAATTTTAAATTTTTAATATATATAATAAAAGGAGGTGAGTTAAATTGAAAAACAAAGGATATAAAAAAAGAAAAAAGCCCAGGCACATTAAAAAAGGCCCGGGCTGTAATGAAACCAAATCCAATCCAATGATAACACAGATAATCGAAAAAATCAAGGTTTTATTAGCGCCCGGGTTTAATATCGCGTTTAAGTTCGCACTAGAGAAGCTATGGACGGCACTTATTACCGGACTTCTAAAATAACATTAAGGTGGCGGTTAACAATTAAAACCACCGCCTTAATGTATCAACTATCAAGCGCCCAGCTCGAACGATCGTCTTATTCGAAGTGGGCTCTACGGTTAAGGCCGCCATCAATAAGCCTGGTCGAAGAAAGAAAAATTGATCACGCCACGGCCTAGCTGACATTTTACGGTACGTGACTTTCACCCGCCGTTAAAGCCCAAAACAACCCGCTCAGGCCGCCAAACCGCCCATTCACGGCTCATACCGGCGACCCGCCTAACCCCGAAAACCCTCATTCGCGCGAATAAACCAAAAACCGGCCTGAATGGCCGGTTTTATCATTTTATAGGTTAACTAGTTATACTTGTTTTAAGCCACACACATCAACAAAGACAACACTTTTAATCCTGTTAATGTCCAAAAAACTGATTGACAAACGTCTTATTTTCGGTTATGATTGAAGCCTAAGAATTCTTTTATTTTAAATAAAGGAGCGTTCCTTTGAAAACACCTTATTTATCTATAAAACAAAGATTTTTATTACTGGTCACGGCTGCCCTGATTTTCGGACTCACCCCGGTGATCCACGCCGAAGGGCTTTCCGGTTTAAAAAATTCATTAAATAAAGGCAAAATCAATTCAACTACGATAGAGCAAACCAAGCAACAATCGGATATTTCTGACGTGCCGCAAAACTCAACTTCTGCTAATAAACCGGCGGCAAAAATTCAAGCCCCGGTTAAAAACGTTCAAATCATTAAAGACTCAAATGAGAATAAAATTCTTGCCCCCTCGAAACAAATCCAAAAAATCTTTAAAAACTTATCTGCAGCGGTAAAAAATAGAAAATCATTCGTACCTCCTCATGGTCTTTATAAAATTGAAACTCTTAACATAAAAAAAAATCCCTTTGTTATCAAAACCCCCATTCCAATAAAACCATCAAAAATAAAAAAGTTACCTCAAAGCACTAAAAATAAAAATTCAAAACCATTAAGAATTGGCACGGTTCAAACATCTGCTCGTATTGCCGACAATCCTGATCCAACTAATGCCATTCCAATGCAACTTGTTTTAAAAGAATTCCCTCCCGATTCCAGTTTTCCTAAAGAAATGAATGCCGAAGAAATGGAAGCTGTTAATTTGCTAAAGCAAATGCACAAAGCGATAGCAGACGGGGAAAGCGAAAATAATGTACTTTCAATGTATATTAAAATTACTCAAAACTATTCGTCTTATCAATATTTAACTGCATTAGCTAGATTTTATTTTGAAGAATGTAGGTTAATGCGTTCAAATGGTTATGTCTATACCGGTACAGCCTATTACGAGTCTTATAGCCAACTTTCTGTAATGTATTCTCATGAGAAGACATCGAAAAATAGCATATATTCATTTATTCTTCAAAAATGCGACGAACGCATAAAACAAATTGAAGACAATAATTCACAAATTGAAAAAGAAATTAAATACATAAAATGGAGCTTAGACCCATATTTTTTAAATGAAGCAATCAGACGAATTGAAGCAAAAGAGTACACCGAAAGCCCATATTACTCTAATGTGCCTACCGAAAAAACATTCTGGGTACAATATAATGTATATCTTGAAAATTATCGTAAATTAATCAAAAACTATCTTTTGACAAGAAATTTCAGTGAAGCGTCTAAAGCAATGGCTGAATACGAAAAATTCTACGCCAATAATATCAAGCGATTTCATACAGTCAAGTATTATAAAGACAATGACACCTTGCTTACTAAACAAATCGAAATTTTCCGTGATGCTGAGGAACATCTTAATTTTATAAGGCAGTATGTTGCTCTCGTTTCTTATCAAGCCGAAGTAAATCAAGAAAATGACCTTTTTAAATCAGAAATAGAAAAATACGTCAAAGTAATGGAAACTTATCAAAAATCCATAGGTAGCGAAACCACATCAAGTGAAAATATCTCAGACGAAAAACTTGAGTTATATAAGACACATGCCTCATCTTCAAGCATATATGAACAAAATAATTATTACAGAAACAAGATAAACATCACTTTCACAATTTTTACAAGAAGCGAAGGTCTTTATAAATATTTGGATGAAATTCCAGAGCCACATGATACTCTTAAACTTTGGTATGTAACTGATGGAGCCGCCCCACTTCATGCATTTAAAAGACAAATAAAGGCAAAAAGTTTAACTTCTTGTCGTGAAAAAGATTCTTTGCTAGAGTTCAAATCCGACTCATTAGCACCGTACTATTGTGCAAAATTCATTCCCAATGAAGACCCCACTAATAATGATAAAACTAAAAATTTAATCAAAAAACATGGAAATGGCGACGATAATCTAAAACATACTGTTTGTTTAGCAGATGGGATGCAATATTTACAAGAATATTATGACCCATGGAATCCATTTTATGAAACCAATCCATTTGAAACTTTTATAGAAACTAGCATCATTTTTAAAAACGCGGTTCTCGGCAAAGGCGTAGTAAGACATCTAGATAGTGACAAAATTGATGTTATGCCTATTCGAAAGCCTTTTTTGGATAAAATGGGTTATGAAGTAATAAATGTATCATGCAATGATCAAACAACTAATTTTTATGTAGCGAATCAAGCTGATTGGTTTGTTTACATTGGACATGGGGATTTTTCCGTAGGTGCTTTAATCCTTCTGGATAGGAATGGTAATAGATACGCTCAATGCGCCCCTGTTCAACCATTAACTGGTTCTAGTCCTAATGATTTTTTTAAAACTGTAAATACCAATTTAGATTTTCTGGTCCTTGGTGGATGTGATCTAGTTACATCAGAAGTTAAATTTTCACCTGGTTTAATTTGGCGGAAAATGTTTGGTTCTAAAACAGTAATTTTAGGGTACGCTAATAAGACCTTTCAAAGAAATTCAAGTTATGCTATTTCATCTTTGATAGATTATCTTGATAAAAATTTACCAACAACACAATATCCGTATGAAAATAATTTTAAAGAGAACATCATAAATAAATGGGCTGAAATAAATTTTAAACTTAGTAAAATTACGTTATCAGTTTACTCTCAGCAATATGCTACTTCTAAAGAAGCATCGGCTATTTGGAACGAAACATTTTATACTTTTAAAGACAAAAAAAGAACGTTAATAATTATAGCAGACGATGAAAACGAGCTTACCATTGAAACCGAGTCTGATTATGAGCTTATTGAAAAAGATATTAGTTCATTGCTTTAAAACTATAAGGAGGACAAATTTATGAAAAAAATAATTATAATTGTTGTATTTATTTTCTCATATTTATTTTTAAATCCAATACTTGCAGCAGCAGCAAATTTTAAGTTTACTAATCAATATGAAGTTGAAATAATAGAAAAATTAATATCTGATATCAACGCGGTTAAGTCGGATGATTTACCTATGTACATATTAAATTTTAATTATGATTTTTATAGTCATAAAGACAAAATGTACTCTAATTTTATCATCAAGTCATTGGTAAGTAAATTATGTAAAACAGTTCCTTTCTATACAATTAATGTACCTGAAATATCCGAATACATCAAAGAAAATGAATCTAATGATGCATTTGATGACAAAAATGTTTGGCAAAAAATTAAAACATGGATATTATTAAGACCTGGGCTTATGGAATTGGAAAGGAAAAATTCTATTAAAGAACAAGAAGAGGAATATGAAAAATTATTAAAAAGACGCAATGAATTATTCGAAAAAATAATACATCAAAGAAGCGAATATGCTATGATTCTGAAATATTTATCTTTACTTGATGGACCTAAATTGAACTATAAAAAAAGACCAGAAGAATTTAAAACTTATGAAGAAAAACTTAAAAACATAATCACTAGTTATCCCAATAGCGAATTTGCCTATTATGCAGCCCAACAACTTGCATTATTTAATGACACTAAAGGAGATTCTCAAAAAGCAATAAAAGAACTAGAAAATTTGATTAACAATACCGAGAATTTTTATTCCGGTGATGGAGATTTTCATTCATCAATAGCCGGAAAATTACTTACTTTATATAGAGCTGCAGACAACAAAGAAAAAGTAAAATATTATATGACAAAGATAAATCCTATCGTAAGAAATTATAATGAAATCATGTCAGTATGCAATAAATATTTAAATAGTGAAGAATAATTAATTAGCTTCCTTCTGTCTCGTCGGGAACGGCGAGCGCCGCCGCCTCGCCGATAAACCATGCCTTATGTAAACTTTCGCCCGGCCGGCGCATCCTGGCGTCTTAACCATCCTTGTTTTTATTAACCTTGACCGCATTTTAGCCGGCCGGGCTCAGACGCTCGCCGCGTCGTGCGGCTCGCTTTTACATAAGGCGGGTTTATCGGCGCGCGCCATCCATGGACGCTAACGGCGGCGGCTTTCTGCCGGCCGTTCTGTCTAAGTGTGCGGGCGCGCTCGGTTGCACCTCGCACCGCCCGCCCCAAAAAGACCGTTCCATATCCTTTAAAATCCATGAAATTCAAAATTAGAAATTTCGAATGCGTATAACGCGTTTTAAGGGGCCTCCGAATCGCCGGACGACCCAAACTACCTTTTTGCGTTTTGCGTTCGTTATAGCTCCGCTTACGGCCTCGAAATTTGTTATTTTTTTGGAAATAGAAAAAAGGTTCTGTCTTGATTAGAATTTTTGTCTTGAACAAACCCGGCCGCCCCGCGGCGAATGTTCCGCGGGCAGCAGCCGGCTGCTGCCCGCGATTATCTTGGCTGCCGGCCGCTCTTCCGGCCGGCGACAAAGTTTCGCCGGCATCGGGCGGCCTGGAGTATAGTTATTTTTAAAAGATTTAATCAGATTATTAAACGTGATTTAATCATTATCGTTATTCTGATAACTGTTTCTTTCTGGGTTTTCCATATACATTTTTGCCATTTTTATTTCGATCATCGAGTCACGCATAAAAAATGGGTTGCCTGGATTTTCTTTAGCATTAAGATGTTTGGCCTCATTGTATAAGGTTTCATATTTTTCTGGAGGAAGCGATCTAACAATATCTAACGCTATGTCTTCATGCTTCTTTTGGTTTTCGCTAACTTTTACAGTCACTGATTGAGCCTTTTTTTCTAGAGTTTTCTTTTCTTCAATCTCTATATCAAATCCGGCATAATTATTTTTTAATGCATTTATAGCATAAAACAAAGGATTTTCTTTCGCTTTTTTAAAGGCATACCGCAGATTAAGCCCTATATAATTCGTGGCCTTGCCTTCTTTGATCCTTTTAACAATCTCATCCAGCAAAGACTTTACCCGGTATTTTTCCGGAATTTCCACTAATATTTCTTCTGGAACCTTGATAATTGGTTGATCCGGCACATCTAATTTTTCGAAAAGATCGCCGTTTATATTTAAAATTTCTTTTTTAGAAACATAAAACTGAATTGACTCGTATTTATTGCCAAAAGGCTTTTTAATTAACTCATATCGACACGTTAAATCTGATTTTTCATTCAATTCTTCAACCGCTGGAACTATAACGTAATTACGAAAATCAACAAATCTCTTATACTCATGATCTTTTATTCCCATAAGAACCCGATAATCATTGATATTTATTAATGGTATTTTTTGAGCATTCAAATAATCTCTTAATAATTCGTATAAAATTATCGTATAAGAACATTTAAAACCTGCAATTAAAATCATGTTCAAAGGAGCATACATGTAAGGATATCTTATTTTTTCTTTTAGCATTTCTGGTATTTCAAATTTTATATGTCCTGTTTTTTTTTCAATTTTAACAGCTGATAAAAAGCTCATACTTTCCCAAATATGATGTTTGTCTTTGTTTAAATAATTAAATTCCAAACTTATATCTCGCAATCCTGTGAACAAATGTTTTAAGTTAACATTATCTGTTGCTTGTATGCCGCACATTTTCTTTACTTCACTTAAACCAATTTCATAAATTAACTTGTTTGGGGTTGTTTGAATAATCCAAATTATTGCGTTAATTAATTTTCGTTGAATAATTGTTAATTCTTTGCAATTTATCTGTACAATGGCACTATGCTTCTTTAAACTAACTTCTTTATTCATATTTTAATCACCCTACCTAATTATACACCATAACAACGAGTTTGTAAACAACTAAAACTCGTCATTCGTTATTTATTTTCTCGTCATGGGGTATTTATTTTCTCGTCACTGGGTATTTATTTTCTCGTCATGGGGTATTTATTTTCTCGTCATACATTTCAAATAATCTTTTATTTAACAACACTTTTGCTCTTTTTAAACTATATTAAGGATGAAACGATTAAAACTACTACAACCGCGCACACACGCGCGCGCGTATATATATAAGAGGGTTGCCATCTTATAGGTAAGTAGCGCCTGGCCTATTTTAGAAATTGTTGTTGTTGTTTTATATTAAATTTATTTAACCTAAAACTATTTTTACGAAACCGTTCATTAATATTTTTAAGCCTAATATAGATCATTCTGATAATGATGATTATGTAACCCAAAAATACTATAGCCTGAAAACATAAAACGCCCACGCCTATTATCTTTTAAAGATTTCAGCATGAGCATTTTTAAAATTCTATATTCAATTTTTGCTTTTAATATATTAACAAAAGCCTATATACTTGATTTTATAAGCTTTTTCAAGGGCGTTAATTTATAGACTACGCGAATATTATAAATTATCTATATACCAGAAAACACTCAAGTACGGCCTGTTGTCTTGGTAATAAGCCACAAGACGCACTTATAAAACCTTGAAAACTCAAAAGTGCTAATAAACGTCATCATGTGAGCCAATATTTAACAAAATATAAGCGCCATCGATCGGATCAACATCAAAGATAATACGGCAATCGGCAGAAATTGTAAAGGCGTAATAGTCTTTTAAAGTTCCTCTAAGTTTGTGATTTTCGAGATGAAGCGCGTGAGGATCAGAAGCAAGTGTCTTAATACGGCCTTTAATTTTATCATAAAGCTCAGGGTGCTTTGAAAGAAATTTGGCGAGCTTCTTAGAGAACGCTTTAGCGTTTCTTATTTTTGGCATTGGCGTTCTCCTTATCGACGGCGGCAAAAAGTGCGTCAACACCCTCGATGTAGTTTCCAGCTTTAACATCCGCGCGCGCCTCATCACATTCCTTTTTAAGCTGGGCACGGCGCTTGCGAATGGCGCGGCGTTTAATTTTATCGGCGAGTGTAATTTGATCATCGAGTTCCAGCTCGTCACAAACGCGCAAAATCAAGTTAATAGTAGCGGTCATAAAAATCACCTCGAATATATTTTATCATGTCGGCCTGCAAAAATCAAGTTGTTTGCCGGGGCTTTTAAGTTTTTACTGCTGCTTAAAACATAACGGAGTATTAAAAAAAGGGATTGCTTTCGTGTGGTTCCCTTTTGCCTCCTTTAAATTTATTTCATTTCTAGCCTGTCGATGCGCTCTTTTATGGCGAGTTTAGCAAAACCTACAAAAGTGAAGCCGTGTCGCTTTATCACTTCCACCCATGCTTTAGGTATATTGTAGAGATTTACGGAACGGAAGCACTCTTCTTGTGCCTCGCTATTATCGGTTACGGCCGACATTTCTTTGACAGCTTTCTGTGTGGAGCCGCTTTTTAATAGTTTTTGTAATGGACTTGTGTTGTCTGATTTCTTTGTCATAGGCTTTCGATCTCCTTCAATAATTTCTTAAATTCGTCGGCAGCTATCTTCTTTCCGCCCATTTCACAAACGCTCTTTCCTTGCTCGAATGCGTCGCGGTATTCCTGACGGCTCGTAAGACGGGCTTTTACGATCTTAAAACAATCTTTATGATCTTCGACGAAGGTTTCCACGTCTTTATATCATAAA
>Ga0209016_1001980_pt1 | contig 14787 bp, 10 predicted proteins | sample EPASupsiteSAE305_FD_187265 | JGI IMG/M metagenome (GOLD analysis project Ga0209016, IMG submission 187265) | Bioremediated contaminated groundwater microbial communities from EPA Superfund site, New Mexico - SAE3-05 (SPAdes) (version 2) | ecosystem: Environmental > Aquatic > Deep subsurface >...
CCCTATGAGCGCCAAACACAAACGCGAGGCCTATGTTGGTTTGCTGCGCCATTATCGTAATGTTTTCCGGCACTACTGGCAAAAACGCAAGGAACTGGACGGCGGTCTTTTCACTGAGGACGAAGCCGAATTCCTGCCCGCCGCCCTGTCGCTCCAGGAAAAACCGATTTCACCGACCTTCCGCCTGACGGCCAAGGTGCTGATGCTGTTGGTCCTGATGCTCCTGGCCTGGGCGATACTGGGACACATTGACATCATTGTCAACGCCACCGGCGAAATCATCCCCAGCGAGCGCACCAAGACCATTGCCTCGGTGGATGTGGCCAGCGTCAAGGCCTTGCACGTTGTTGAGGGGCAGCTGGTCAAAAAAGGGGATCTGTTGATCGAGCTCGATGCCAGCGCCCCGGATGCCGAGCGCGACAAGGCCCTGGGGAGTGTGACCGAGGCAACCCTGCAGGCGGCGAGATCGCAGGCGATGATCGCGGCGGTCGATAGTCGGAAACGACCAACCCTGGCACCGCTTGCGGGTATCCCCGCCGAAAAGCTCCATGAGGCGCAACAACACCTGGATGGCCAATTTCAGGATTTCATGGCCAGGCTCCAACGCATCGACGGCACCATCTCCCGGCTTTCCCTTAGCCTGCCCCTGGTGACCCGGCGTGCCGCCGATTACAGGGAACTGGCCAAGGGGCACGATGTCTCCCAGCATGCCTATCTGGAAAAGGAGCAGGCGCGGGTTGATCTGGAAGGACAATTAATAGAGGCGAAGAGCCAGCGGACGGCGTTGATCGCCGAAACCAGGCGGACCGCCTTCGATGTCCTGGCCGAGAGTGAGAAAATCCTCGGAGCCGCTCGACAGGATGCCCTGCGGGCCGGTTCGCACAGCAAGCTGCTTACTCTTGTTTCTCCGGTGGACGGCACGGTGCAGCAACTGTCCGTGCATACCATCGGCGGCGTGGTCCCGGCCGCCCAGCCCCTGATGCTGATCGTGCCCAAGGAAAACCGCCTCGAAGTGGAGGCCTTTCTCGAAAACAAGGACGTCGGCTTTGTGGAGGAGGGCCAGATTGCGGCGGTCAAGGTCGATGCCTTTGAATACACCAAATACGGCACCGTGCCCTCCCGGGTGGTGCATGTCTCCCGCGACGCCATCAAGGATGAGAAAAGGGGCCTGATTTATTCGGTCCGGGTGGCCCTGGACGCCTCGACCATGGCGGTGAATGGCCATGATATGGAGCTGAGCCCGGGAATGTCGGTTAAGGTGGACATCAAAACCGGCTCGCGCCGGGTGATCGAATATGTCTTGAGTCCGCTGCTGCAGCATAAGCGGGAGAGTTTCAATGAACGCTGATGCCGGCAAACGCCGGGGCTCCTGCCGGCGGTCACGGCTGCAAACAGCCGCAATCCTGTTGGTTGCGGGCTTGCTCGGAGCCGGATCGGCCTCGGCTTTTGATCCGGTGTACCCCTTTGTCGACCCGCTGCGCAGCCAACCCGAGGTACTGGCGACCGGAGTCACGCTTCCGGGCGACTCAACGCCGGTTCCCTGCCCGGCATACAAGGATTTCGCCACTCCGCTTGCCCTGAGCGAGGCCGTGGATCTGGCGCTGTGCCATAATCCGCAGATCAAATCCTCCTGGGCCAATATCAAAATCCAGGCAGGAGCGGTCGGCGAGGCACGGGCCGCGTATCTACCCGCGGTGACCGGCTCGCTCGGCCGGACCAATGACCGGATCCGATCCTCCAATGCCTTTATCGCACCGAGCAACATCGACCAAAATACGGCTCAAGGAACCCTGACCTGGCGACTTTTGGATTTTGGAGGTAGATCCGCCAACCATCGGGCCGCCGAGAATCTGCTGACCGCCGCACTTGCCAGCCATAATGCCACCCTGCAAAAAGCCCTGGCCGGCGTGATTCAGGCCTATTGCGATACCCTGACCACAAGGGCGGCCTTCAAAGCCAAAACCGAGAGCGTGGAGATTGCCACCCAGACGCTCCATTCCGCCAAGGTCCGAGAAGGGAAAGGAACCCTTTCCCAAACCGACACCCTGCAGGCAACCACCGCCCTGGCCAAGGCCTCATTGGAGAAAAATCGCGCCCAAGGAGACTATGACAAAGCCCTGTCGGTGTTGGGGTATCTCTTGGGCGTGCCCGGCAATCCTGCGATAACGCTGCCGGAAGACCAGGACATGAAAGTCGAGGAACATGGCGGCAAGGCCCTGGCCGCCTGGCTGGAGGAAACCGAGAAACACCACCCTGCACTTGTCGCGGCCCGCAGTCAGCTCGAAGCCGCGCAGCAGCGGGTCGAAGCCACCCGTTCGGCAGGTCTGCCCTTCTTGGGACTTTCCGCCAGTTACTATCAGAACACCCGACCCGGCGAGGCGGTCACCTCCACGGCCTCCAAAGAAACCACTGTGAGCCTGATGGTGACGGTGCCCCTCTTTGACGGCTTTTCCTCCACCTACAAACTGCAAGGCGCTCGAGCCCAAGTGGAACAGAAAGAAGCGGTCCTGGCGGATACCGAACGGCAGATCGCCATGGAGGTGGTCAAGGCGCATGCCGACGCCACCTCGGCCCTGCAGAATCTGGAGGCCTCGGCCGCGCTGCTGGCCGCCGCCCAGAACGCCCTGGCCGTGTCGCAGCGCAAGTATGCCAAGGGTGCCGCCGACATCAATGAGCTGCTCAACACCCAGGCCGCCCTGGCCGATGCCCGCCACGAACGCATCCGTTGCCTGGCAGAATGGCGTTCGGCACGTTTGCGGCTTTTCGCCAGCGCCGGACAGATGGGGAGAACTGTAATAGAGGAATAGAGGTTCCAGCCGGTTGCCATCCGCCCCACCCCCTTAGCCCGTTCCGCGGCGACATTTTGTCGTCGGTCCGTAAACAACCGCAGGTGAAGAGCAAGTAGGTAGCCTGCAGGCCTTGAATCTGTTATTCTTCCACCTTGCGACAGCCGAAGCGCTGGTCGCGTCTCAACAGCTTGAAGCGTTACAACCAACGAATACAACAAGGATCCGTTCATGCAGTATGATGTCATCGATGCCCGTATCAGCCCCAACGGCAGCCTGGATGTGCTGTCCCGGCTGGAAGTGAGCAAACTCCTCAACGCCAGCCAGGGCGAACTTTATCCGCTGTTCCGCAACAGCTCGCTGGCCGTGCTCAACTACGGCGGCTATCTCGACGACGGCCGCGAACTGCTGGAGCTGTATAAGGATTTCGATATCCGGGTGATCCAGGAAGAGCGGGGCATCAAGCTCAACCTGCGCAATGCCCCGGCCAGCGCCTTTGTCGACGGCAAGATGATCAAGGGCATCAACGAACACCTGTTCGCCGTGCTCCGCGATATTGTCTACGTCGACGACGCCATTAACAACAATCCCCGTTTTGATCTTGCAACCTCGGACGGCATCACCAACGCCATCTTCCATATCCTGCGCAATGCCGGGATCATGCGGCCGCGCACCAACCCGCGCCTGGCGGTCTGCTGGGGCGGTCACTCGATATCGCCCGCCGAATACGATTACAGCAAGGAGGTCGGCCATCAGCTGGGCCTGCGTAACCTCGACATCTGCACCGGCTGCGGTCCGGGGGCGATGAAGGGGCCGATGAAGGGAGCGGCCATCGGCCACGCCAAGCAGCGCAACACCACCGGCCAGTATCTCGGCATCACCGAACCCGGGATCATTGCCTCGGAATCGCCCAATCCCATTGTCAACGACCTGGTGATCATGCCGGATATCGAAAAACGGCTCGAGGCCTTTGTCCGCACCGGGCACGCCATCATCGTCTTTCCCGGCGGCGTCGGCACGGCCGAGGAGATCCTCTATGTGCTCGGCATTCTCCTGGACCCGGAAAACTCCCGTATCCCCTTTCCCCTGATCTTCACCGGACCCGCGAGCGCCGCCGGCTATTTCGAGCAGATCGACCGGTTCCTCACCGACACCCTCGGTCCGGTGGTCCGGCAGTTGTACCGGATCATCATCGACGATCCGGAGGCAGTGGCCCGTATAGCTCAGGACGGGATCGATCAGGTATGTAAATTTCGCCGCAAGACCGACGACGCCTACTACTTTAACTGGCTGCTGCATATCGACCTCAGTTTCCAGCTCCCCTTTGTTCCCACCCACGAAAACATGCGCACCCTCGACCTGCACAAAGGCCAGCCCCCGCACCTGCTGGCCTCGAATCTGCGCCGGGCCTTTTCCGGGATAGTCGCCGGCAACGTCAAGGAAGCCGGGATTCGGGCCATCGAGGAAAAAGGCCTGTTCGAACTGCGCGGCGATGCTCGGATCATGCAGCCCCTCGACACCCTGCTCACCGCTTTTGTCGAACAGCGGCGGATGAAGCTGCCGACCAGCACCTACAACCCCTGTTATCGCCTCATTGCCGAGAACGAGTAAGTTTTTTCTTTTGCACTGGACTCAGGAAGGGATGGGGAAAAACGAATATGCAACATTTTCCCTTCCCATTTCGTCACGATCAGGCACAATCGTCTCTGAAGCAGCAGTACAAACGTCCCATAAAAAAATAGTCTGTTCGCACTTTACCATTAAAAAAGATATGAGGATTTTCCATGTTACGAGATTTAGCACTGGCCGCAAAGGCCGCCTGCAGCCGGGAGGACCAGGAAAGCCTGATCCCGATGGTGAAACAGTTGCGCGACCTGGGCGAAATCGCCTGCAAAAAAGGTTTGCTTGCTCTGGAGAGCGAGTTGCCGCAGATCAAAGATCCTTTTTTTAAATTGGGCATCCAGCTCATCGTCGACAAAACCGATCCGGAAAATGTTCAGGATATTCTCGATTCGGACATCTACTACAACGAGTCCAACGGCCGGGAGCTGCTCAAGAAAATAATTCTCCGGGAAGGGCTGCTGCGAATTCAGGCCGGTGACAATGCCCGCAACATCCTCATCTGCACCAAGATTTTTCTCGGCAAGCTCGACCAGGGCGCCTGGTAGCAACCCTCCCCCTCTTTCGCCGCGCAAAAGAAAACCGCGCCCCCAAACACAGCTGTCATCACAGGAGGTCCAGCATGTATGCCGATAAATTCGTCGATCTGACGGGCGAACAGCAGAGGGAAGCGGTGAACAGCCGGTTCCGGTTTCAGGAAAATGCGGGATGGTTCACCCCGGAAGGGGTCTTTGCGGGGAGGAGTGCGGAGGATGTCATTGCTGCCCTCATCGACCTGGAGGAGGCGGAGATCAACACCATCGGCGACTGCATGACCGGGTGCTGCATGGTGCCGCCCCGGTTGGAGGATTTCGTCAGGAAGCCTTGAACCTATCCGGCCTCCGGTGACGAAAGCCTACGGTCGCCGACAGCGGCGGAGCCAAAAGGGAGAAGTATTGGTTTCAGGGCACCAGCAAGGCTTGAGCTCGTTTAGCGAGCCGGGGGTTGTCCCTGCTCCGGGGGCCGGGGGCCGAATTGCGGCCGGTCGATCCAGTAGGGATCGGCGACACCGGCCTTATAGGCCTCAAGGGCCTCGGGCGAAGAGTTGACCCGAAGATTGCTGTAGCTCCCGTCCTTATTCTCCCAGCGCTCATGCCAATAGACCGCGCCCCGGACCCGCGGATATTTAATCCGTAACTCGGTAAAGGCCTGTGCGATAAATGCGGCTTTGTCGCCGGGCGGGAATTCCCCGACCCCCCACTCCGCCAGGAAGAGCGGTTTGTGCGCATCCAACCCGCAAATCTCCTTGTAGGGATCATCCATCATGTTGAAAAAATCCGCCCAGCCCTCCGATTTTGACATCTTGCCGTACACGCTCAGGCCGAGCCAATCGACGTAGCTCGAACCCGGATAGTAATTGGCCATCCTGTTCCAGGAACTCCGGGGCGATGAATAATTATTGGCATGGAAGCCCCAGAGGATATTATCCGCCTTTCTCGCCCGGACCCGGTCAACCACATAACGGTTGGCTTTTTTCACCATTTCAGGTCCTGCATAGAGAGGATGTCCCTCTTTTTTGCCGATAACCTTGCCGCCGCCATAAAAGATCCCGGACCAGGGAAACCAGGTGCCGTTCATCTCCAGTCCCCAGGTCACGAGCAGCGGTTTGCCGTAGAGCCGCGCCGCCTCGGCCCATTGATCGATATAGGTATCCCATTTACCGGCGAGGATGTCCTCAAGGCGGAAACGGTCCGGTCCCTTTCCTTCTTCATAGGGCTTGTCCCAGGGCGACCAGAAGATAAGCGGAATCGCCCCGTATCCGGAGACGATCTCCACGATTTTGGCGGGAAAGGTCTGCTCGCCCCAGAAGCTGCCAAAAGCGACGATGGCAAGATGCTTGCCGGTCATCTCCTCAAAGGCGGTGAGCGCATCAAAAGTAACCTCGTCTTCCCCTTCGCCAAAGTCGACATACGCCCCGGTATAGGCGCCCTTGTCGGGCATCATCAAGGTCTGGGGCCCGTCTTTCCCGGCACTGGTCGCGCCTTCCTTCTTGTCGACCTCGTCGTTTTTTTGGCAACCGGCGCAGACGGCTGCAACGAGCAGGCAAACGATGACCAGCACCCGGAAATTCGGGGTGCTGCTGATGGGATGGACAACAATCCTTTGCTTCATGGCTTTCACTTGTTTTCAAGCCCTATAGGTGACCGAAGCGGTCCGGTCGAGTTTACCCCAGCCGACCCAGACCCCTTTCAATGCTTTGAATATGGCTTTTAATACAACGAAATTGAGAACAGGACGATAAATAAACCGCATGGGCAGTATCAGCCACATCTGCTTCAAGGGCTCCCTTTCAATAGAGCAGGCCACTGCCGCCAACAGCAGGTCGGTCGCGAGAAATATGAAAAAGTAGAAATAGAGGATGCTGTTGGCGGGATTCATTATCAAGGAAAAGAGCAAAAGACCATCAATGATCGAACCGGTCGCCACCAGCAGGATATTGAAAAACCAGGCACTGGGCAGGCTGAACCAGCCAAGCGCCTTGTATTTTTGGTTGAACAGCAATTCCCGGTGTTTCCAGAGACACTGCAGGGTGCCGAACGCCCAGCGGAACCGCTGCCTGGCGAAGGTCCGCATGGTCTCGGGGGCCTCGGTCCAGGCCACGGCCCGGGAGGCGTAGCAGATCTTGAAGCCGCATTTGTGCAGGCTCAGGGTGAGATCCGTATCTTCCGCCAGAGTTTCGGTGCTGATTCCGCCGGCAGCCCGGATGGCGCTCAATTTAAAAGCACTGATCGCCCCCGGCACAACGGTGATGCAGTTCAACTGGTGATAGGCCCGGCGATCCAGATTAAATCCGCAGGTATATTCCAGCGATTGGATCCGGGCAAAAAGCGTCTTGCAATTGCCTACCCGTGCCCGCCCTGAAACCGCGCCAACCGAAGGGTCGGTAAAAGGCCGAACCAATTCACCGATGGTCTCCGGGGTGAACTGGGTGTCGGCATCCAAGGTGACGAGGATCTCATGACCGACCGCTTTGATCCCGGTGCGTAACGCCATGGCCTTGCCGAGATTGGTCTGGCGAATGAGGCGGATGCGGGCATCGTCCTGCGCCATGACGGCAACGATCTCCGCGGTTGCATCCTTTGAGCCGTCATCGACCACAATCACTTCAATCGGACCGGGGTAGCTGGTTTTCAAAACCGCCCGCATGGTTTCACGGATGACTTTTTCCTCATTGTAAGCGGCGATCAGCACGCTGACCGGCGGACACCATGCAGCGTCTGTCAAGGACGACGGCGGCGCGGCATCGTCCGCCCTTCGGCTTCGAATCGCCAGCCATGAGACGATAAGGGTCTTCAGGATGGTCAGGCCGGTGGCGACAATCATGAAGGCCCAGAAAAAATTGGTTACCTGATGAATGGTCTTAAACCCGCCGCCGCTGATCATCCTGGTCAGGGGTTGTTGATGCTGCGGCACGACCGGCATCAGCTGCTCAGCCGGAATGCCCAGCATCTCGGGAAGCGAAAGGATGGCGTCGCCCCTGGCTTTCAGGTAGTCGATCATTTGTGGCAGGACCGCAACGGTCTGGCTGCGATCGCCGCCCGCATCATGAAGGAGTACAATATTCCCCCCCTGCTGCCGTCCCCTCTTGACACGCTCCAGCATGGTCTCAACCCCGGGTTCGTCCCAATCCTCCGGATCGATATCTTCGGTTACGGTCACGTATCCCCTTTCCCGGGCAAGCTGGATGGGGATAAGTTCCTCAGGTTCACGGGGGTTGGTGTCGGCATTGTAGGGAGGCCGGAAAAGGATGGTGGAATGACCGGTTATGGCCTCGATCAGCCGCTGGGAGGCGTTGAATTCCAGGTGGGCCCGTTCCTCCGAGACCTGAGCGATATTCGGATGGCTGTAGGTGTGGACCCCGATCATATGCCCTTCGCGAACAATCCTTTTGACGAGCTGAGGATATTTTTCCATGTTGGCGCCGATCATAAAAAAAGTGGCACTGACCCCCTTGGCCTTGAGGATGTCCAGGATCAGCGGAGTCCATTCGGAATCCGGGCCGTCGTCAAAGGTGATGGAAGCCGCGTCCCCAGGTCCCCTGCCCTGATGCATCACGGTAAGATAACTGGGGAATTTTTCATATACCGCGCTAGTCAGTCCCTTGGCCCCGTCTTTTTTATCGACAAGGACGCGTCGGGTGCCCTCGGCACGTTCATCGGCGATGGTAATCAGATTGCCCTTGCCGATGCGGGCAACGGTCTCGCCGGGGATCATTGTCTCAAGCTTGGTGAGATTCTCCGCTGTAAGAGGTTGGGCGGTATTAAAACCAAGGACATCCCAGATACCGGGGTCTTCAGTGCCCAGCCGCGAGATGGCGACACCGCCGACATGGTGCGCCCTTCCGGTTGTCAACTGGTTGAAGAAGGTGATTGCATCCAGAAACCAGACGGTATGGATAGCCGCGGAATCTTCGTAGACAAAATGCGGGTTAAAGGAGGGGGCGCTAAATTCGCAAGAAGCAAGTGAAGAGCGACCCGCCCGACTCATCACATCCTGGAAACGGATGGTATCCGCCTCTTTTTCTCCCTCGGTCCAGTCATAGCCATAGGAACCCAGGGAAATGATCCACTGGGAGGGCTCGCCGTATCCATCGGCCAGGGCGGTGAGCCAGCCATTAAAAAAATCTCGGGAAGCGATCGGTCCGGGTGGATCCGACTCACCGTTTTCGTCATGGAGCATGGCGACGAAACGATCGACATGATGGGCAAGGGTGTCCAGATCAAGGATATCCAATTCCATGCCCGCCGGTACGCAGAGCCACAATTCCATGGATTCTTCGTGCAGGGACGCGGCGATTTTTTGGAGAAAAGCGGTCATGGCATCGCGATAAGAGGGGTCGACCTGCTGCCAGTCAATAATCACGCCCCCGGCCTCCATTTCCATGAGCACGCCTGTGAGGGTTGCGATGAACTGGTCCTGCCTGGAGGCCGGCCCATTGATCAGCCCCTCCACCGCCTCCGGCAGCCAGGCATCCTGAGTATCCATGTTGCGAAGGAGAGGCAATAAGGCAAGCTCATGATCCTTGACCAAATCGAGCACATCCTGTTCACGCGAAATTTTCAATTGGCCCAAGCCATCTTCAACGGTGAGCCAGTTGGGGCAGAGATGGGTCAGGTTTTCGCCATTGGCCTTGAGGGAATCAAAGCTGTCCGGGTCCCGGGCTTCATAAAACCCGAGACGGATCTCCTTTCCACCGCTCCCGGCTCTTTGTTCTTTTTTATGGGCTGGTACAAGCGGCTTGTGTCCGTGACCGGATGACAAGACCTTTTTGGACTCTTTACCGCCCTTGGCAAAGTCAAGCCAGAGCGGCTTGGTCGCCTGCTGCGTGGGTTGGATATTTTTTGACTGGGCCTTCAACCGAGACTTCAACTGTTCCACCGCCGGAGGAAGGGTAAGTTGGGAAGGAAGAACAAGGGTTTGCACAAACAGGACCGTCCCGATGAAGAAAAGGCTGCCGACCACAAACATGTAGCGTTTCAGCCTGGGCCAACGTTTACCGCGCGCATCTAAAAAGATAAACGATTCAAGAAGGTTGTCGTTTGGAGGAGAGGGATTATCCTGCTTATTGCTCTTCATCGGTTCGTTCTTCATCGCAGCTGTTCTACACCCAAATCTCTAACTACGGCACCATAACGAACAGGCATACGCCACAATGTGTCTCTCGTCACGCACCAGAAGCACCATCGCACAAAGCATGGAACGAATTGATCACCATACATTGCCCCCCCATATTTTTCAATGGAACCCCTGGGGGAGGGAAAAGTTTCCGCCACTGGAACAGAGGGAAAAAACGACCAAAGAAAGGCAAGGTGCGTGTTGGCCCTCAGGTGCTTCCCTTTGCGTCTCCCAGCCTTTATCATTGCGCAATCCTGATCATTTTCAGATGGAACCTTGGGATTGCAGAAAATATTCCTTCACCTGGTTATTGCGACCAAACATCTTATCATATCTTGATAAGTATGATTCCCAACAAATCTTGCTACCCAAGGAGGAAATTCCATGTTCCCTTTACGAAATCTTTCACGGATGCTGTTCGTGCTGGCGGCAGGCATGGTCTTTGCCACCGATATGGAAGGCGGTGCGGCCCAGGCGCAACCCGAGGGCAAGGACCAGCCGGTTGCAGAGCAGCAACGCGCCCTGTTTGCCGGCGGTTGTTTCTGGTGTATGGAGTCGCCGTTTGAAAAACTCGACGGCGTAATTTCGGTGACCTCGGGATATGCCGGCGGCGCCACTGACAATCCCACCTATGAAAATTATGCGGCCGGCGGGCATATCGAGGTGGTGGAGGTGGTTTTCGATCCGAAGCGGGTGTCGTATCAGCGCCTGCTGGAGGTCTTCTGGCGGCAGATCGATCCCACCGATGGCGGCGGCCAGTTTGTCGACCGCGGTCATTCCTATACCAGCGCCATCTATTATTACGATGAAGCCCAGCGGACTCAGGCGGAACAGTCGAAAAAGGAGCTGGCCGCGAGCGGCATCTTTTCCAAACCCCTGGTGACCCCGATCCTGGCCGCTCCCCGGTTCTTCCCGGCCGAGGAATATCATCAGGATTATTACAAGAAAAATCCGATTCGCTACAACTACTACCGCTCCGGTTCCGGCCGGGACGATTTCCTGGAAACGACCTGGCAAAAGAACACCAAGATCCCTGCAGGCGCCTCACCGCAGGATCTCAAGCAGCGCCTTACTCCGCTGCAGTACGAGGTCACCCAGAAGGACGGGACCGAACCCCCCTTTAACAACGCCTACTGGGACAACAAAGCGGAAGGGGTGTATGTGGATATTGTCTCCGGTGAACCGTTGTTCAGTTCAACGGACAAATACGATTCCGGCACCGGCTGGCCCAGTTTCACCAAGCCGCTGGTCGCGGACAATATCGTTGAAAAGAAGGATGTGGGATTTTTCTCGGTCCGAACCGAGGTGCGCAGCAAACACGGCAACAGCCATCTCGGCCATGTCTTTGACGACGGTCCGCCGCCGACCGGCCTGCGCTACTGCATGAATTCCGCGGCCCTTCGGTTCGTGCCCAAGGAAAAGTTGCAAGAGGAAGGCCTGGAAGAGTTCCGGCACCTCTTTGAGAAGAGGTAACAAAAAAAACGGTGATTGCACCCCTGCACAATCACCGTTTTTCAATGAATTACAAAAGACTGCTCTTATTTTCCCTCAAGTATTTTTCGGCTGCGTTTAACCGCGCAGAGATCGCCGCACATGGTGCAGACCTCCTGGTCAAGGGGCTGGGAAGAGGCCCGGTAGGCCTTGGCCTTTTCCGGGTCCATGGCCAGCTCGAACATCCGGGTCCAATCCAGTTCCTTGCGGGCCAGGCTCATGGCGTTGTCCCAGTCAATGGCCTTGGGGATCCCCTTGGCCACGTCGGCGGCATGGGCCGCAATCCGGGAGGCAATGATGCCTTCCTTCATATCGTCGGCATCCGGCAGGCGCAGGTGCTCGGCCGGGGTGACATAGCAGAGAAAATCAGCGCCGTAGGTGGCGGCCAGGGCTCCGCCGATGGCCGAGGTGATGTGGTCGTAGCCGGGGGCGACATCGGTGACGATCGGCCCCAGTACATAAAACGGGGCGCCGTGGCAGAGTTTCTTCTCCAACTGCATGTTGGCCACCACCTCGTTGAGCGGCACATGGCCCGGCCCCTCGATCATCACCTGAACATCGGCCTGCCAGCAGCGCTTGGTCAGCTCGCCGAGGATGATCAGTTCCTGGATCTGGGCCGCGTCGGTGGCGTCGCGCAGACAACCGGGCCGCAGGCCGTCGCCCAGGCTTAAGGTCACGTCGTATTGCCGGCAGAGTTCGAGCAGGCGGTCGAAATGTTCGTAAAAGGGATTTTCCCGGTCATTGGTCACCATCCAGTCGAGCAGCAGCGACCCGCCCCGGCTGACGATGTTGGTGAGACGGGGGGTGTTGCGCAGGCGCTGCACCGCCGTCTGGGTCAGGCCGGCATGGATGGTCATGAAATCGACTCCATCCTCGGCGTGGATCCGGACCACGTCAAAAAAATCATCCACCGAGATGCTGGCCACATCTTTACCGTAGCGGGCCACCGCATCGTAGATCGGGACCGTGCCGATCATCACCGGGCTGATTTCAACGGTGCGGCGGCGGAAGGCGCGGGTATCGCCAAAGGTGCTGAGGTCCATGATGGCGTCGGCCTTGAGTTCAATCGAACGCCGCACCTTGTTCAGCTCTTTCTCGACATTGCAGCAATCCTCGGAAACGCCGAGATTGACATTGATCTTGGTGGTCAGGCCGGCGCCGATGCCCTTGGCGACCAGGTTGGAATGGTTGCGGTTGGCCGGAATGACGATCCGTCCTTCCGCTATTCGGGCAATGAGGTCGTCCTCATGGATGGTTTCGTCGGCGAGCACCTGTTGCATCTGGGCGGTGAGGACGCCCTGGCGGGCGGCAGCCATCTGGGTTGCATGGGCCATGGTATGTTCTCCTTGAGTGGATGTTGGGTTGGATACTGTTTTTTTATTCCGGATCGCTTCAAGTCGACGTTTTGAGAACGGTGCGCACAGCGCACCCTGCAAAAAAAATGTCGTCTTAAATGCTAACTAATACAAATCAAAGGCAGGCGGCCTGCAGCCTGCGGACTGTGGCCGCGATCTCCCCGGCCCCGACGATTTCGGTGACCAGGCAGACCGTTTTGGCGCCGTGGTCAAGGACCTGCCCGAGATTGTGCTCCTTGATGCCGCCGATGGCGACAAAAGGCAGGGGACAGGTGCGCACCACGTGATCGAGATAGCCCAGTCCCACCGGGGCACAGACATCGTCCTTGGTCCGGGTGCTGAAGATCGGACCGACCCCGATGTAATCGGCTCCGGCAATGACCGCGGCGGCTGCCTGCTCGGGATTATGGGTGGAGAGCCCGATCAGTTTGTCCGGGCCAATGAGGCGGCGAACCTCGGCCACCGGAAAATCGTCCTGACCGACATGGACGCCGTCGGCATCGACCAGCTGGGCGATATCCACATAGTCGTTGACGATGAACAACACCCCGGCCTCACGGGTCATCCGACGGATAACCCGGCATTCTTCCAGCATCTCGCCAAAACTCTTGTGCGGCCGCTTTTCCCGGTACTGGATGATGCCGATACCGCCCTCGATCATCTCCCGCACCACCTCGGGATTGCTGCGGCCAAGGGAGAATTTCTCGGCGGTGATACCGTAGACCCCACGGGGAAACGATGGTTTATCTTGCTGTTTTTTCATGCAAAACACCTGGTTGGAGTAAAATACGCTCGGTCATGTGGTTGGCGACCGCTGCTACCTTGTGGCTGAAAAGCGGGGCGGCTTTGCAGTCGGTGGTGAAATCGCCGACAATGTAACAGTTGCCCAGCCGCCGCACCCGGATATTTTCGAGTTCGCTGCCGGCGATACCGCAGGCGGAAACCACGATCCGTTCACCGCCGAGGCATTCCACCAGCATTTTCTTATCCGCCTGACCATCAAACCCTTCAACGATCAGATCGCAATCCGCAAAGAGCGCCCCGCAGGTGCTGCTGTCGACCCTTTCGGCCACGGCCTCGATCGCAAGTTCAGGCCGTATCCGCCGCAGGTTTTCCGCCAGGGCCTCCACCTTGAGCCGGCCGATCTGATCAAAGAAATAAAACTGGCGATTAAGGTTGGACAACTCCACCCGATCGAAATCAACGATTTTCAAGGTATCGATGCCGCTGCGCGCCAAATTGACGGCGACATTGGAGCCGATGCCGCCCACCCCGGCGATTCCGATTTTCATACAATCACATCCCAGTCCTTGTAGACCGGCTGATAGCCATGGGCAACGATGGCGTCAGCCACCTCCTCGACGCTACGGTCATCGGTAATCTCGAACTGGGGCGTCTGGTCCACCTTGTTCTCCGAGTAGCCGCCGACCCCGGTGCAGGACCCGGCCGAATAGCGGGTCGCGCCCAGCGGCAGGATCTTGTCGCGGAAAGCCGCATTCTCCCGGGTGGAGATGGTCAGGCCGGCCCGGGGCAGAAAGATGCGCAGGGCGGTCATGAACTGGACAAAGGTCTTGTCGTCCACGAGATAATCCGGCTGAAAATCGCCCTCGGCCTCGTTGAAGCGCGGCAGACTGACCGCAACCTCGGCCTCCAGGTATTTGTTGTCGAGATAACGGGCATGGAGACCGGTGAAGAAGATCTCGCTGCGCGGTTCGGCGAGGCCGAGCAGCGGCCCGAGATTGACCACCCGCATTCCGCCCTGGGCGGCGCGTTCCGGGGCATTGAGCCGCCAGTGGTAATCCCTTTTTTTGCCGGCCCGATGGACCCGCTTGTAGACCTCCTGATTATAGGTCTCCTGAAAGAGCGTCATGCCGTCAACC
>Ga0209016_1001982_pt1 | contig 14779 bp, 13 predicted proteins | sample EPASupsiteSAE305_FD_187265 | JGI IMG/M metagenome (GOLD analysis project Ga0209016, IMG submission 187265) | Bioremediated contaminated groundwater microbial communities from EPA Superfund site, New Mexico - SAE3-05 (SPAdes) (version 2) | ecosystem: Environmental > Aquatic > Deep subsurface >...
CTATATACAACACCCTTTTGCGGGCATGGTGGAATAGGTAGACACAAGAGACTTAAAATCTCTCGGGGGCAACCCTGTGCCGGTTCGAGTCCGGCTGCCCGCACCACCCATTTCTCTTACAAACACCCCACAAACCCTCCCTCTGAACCAATTTTCTCTTTTCAGGCCATTTTTTTGTTTTGTTATTAGCCCGCTGTGCTATAAGGCGATTATCTTTTTAAATCTCCACTGGGAGGCTTTATGAAAAAATCTGAACTTGTTGCAAAGATGGCTGAAGGGGCTGGGCTTACCAAGGCGCAGGCTGAAAAGGCATTGGCAAGCTTCATTGCCGGGGTAACCGGCGCGTTGACTGCAGGCGACAAAGTGACCCTGGTGGGGTTCGGCACATTTTCAGCCATTACTCGCAAAGCCCGAACCGGCCGCAATCCCCAGACCGGCAAGGCGATCAAGATTGCTGCAAAGACCTCCGGCAAATTTTCTCCCGGTAAATCCCTGAAAGACCTTGCCAGCAAAAAAGCAGCCAGCAAGACAAAGAAGAAGTAATAACGACGATAGACGTAAAAGACCCCGCTTTGACGGGGTCTTTTTTTATCTCAACGGTCAGTAAGTCCGTAGCACTCACTTTCCAAGTTTGCTTCTGATCGCCTCCACCACATGATACGCATCATTTATCGCCGTATAAATCAGGTTGGGATGTTTCTCTTCCTGAATTGATCCTTCGCTGATCTTCATATAGGAAGGTGAAATAGCACCGCCCACCACATAGACACCTTTGCGGGTTGATTCAAATTCAGCTGAAAGCAGAACCAGACGATCCCCCTCTTTGGCCACTCTACAGACGCCAGCAGTACAGGATATAGTCTGCACCCCAAGTTTATCAAAGATTGGCACCGGCCCCTGAGAACCGATACAAGCGATCACGTTCTGCATGGGAAAGCTCAAGGCATGATACAGATCAATACCATCAGCCTGCTTGAACTCGTTGATCCTGATTACCAAACGATCAACCCCCTCGTCATCCACCTCGCCGATACGAGGTGTTGCGCCAGGTAACAGGCGGATATTCCCCCCCAGCAGGATTTCTTCCCCCAGACGTTGGGCAGTCTCTTTGTTCACATCAAACTTCTCTGATTTATGGGCCCAATACACCGGTTGGGTATCGTTACACTCCCGCTTGGACTTCAGGATTGCGATAACCACATCGGCAGCTGTATTACCACCACCAATCACCAGGGTTTTCACCCCCACATACTTGGTCGGGTCATCCACATTCTTGGCCACCATCTTGGCATCGCCATAGACCGACAGCTCACGGGGAATGCTGCTACCAAAGGCCAACACCACCTTGCGGGCCTTAAAGCGTCTCTTGTCAGTCGTAATGCTCAGAAAATCACGCTCATCCTGAATATTTTCAAAGGCGACTTCAGTACGGATATGCAGATTTTCATGCTGCACAAAATGCTGCACATACTGAAGATAACTCTCCACCGTCACCGGCTTATCCGGTGGCCGCAGTTCATCCACTAGAAACGGCTCTGGCGCATCCTTGGGCTTGGAGGCGTAGACCAGCTTCCCCTGGGGATAGGTATTAGCGATTCCTTGGAACGGGGCCTTGCCTGATTCCAATACCAGATAGGACAGGCCATACTTATGACAGAGATACGCGGTTGCCAGACCAGCAGGGCCACCACCGATAATAATAACATCATAGAGTTCAGCAGACATGGTTGTTAATGCCTCCAGAGGGGATGATTCGTACTGTTGATTCACCAACAGCCGGAATCAGACGGGTAAAGTAATCAAGGGTCGCAAAGCTATCTGAAGTAACCGGCGTACAGGCAGAGCTGTAATGACTGATATAAAACAGGTGGCGGATACCGTATTCCTGCGCTGTCTGCAAGTTGGTTTCGCTATCTTCACCCAGCATGGTTCGAGCTGGATCATAGCTAACAAACCGCTGTAGTTCTGCCCAGAAGCGATTATCCTCTTTGGGTAGGCCAACCTGATGGGCTGAGATGATACCATCAAACCACTGCCCGATTCTGGTCTTTTTCAGTTTGATATCCAAGGTCTTGCCATGGGCATTGGTTACTAGCCAGAGCTGTTTACTGTGCTGCTTGCAATAAGCCAGAAATTCAATCACGCCGGGATGTACCGCAATCAGATGTTCAACTTCCAACTTCAGCAGGGGGATATCAAGACCAAGACGATCAGACCAGTAATCCAAATCAGTCCAGTTAAGCGTTTGTTCCTGTGAACGGAACAAAGCGTGCAGCTGCTCCCGTGCCTGCTTGGGCGAGACATTATGCTTAGCAGCCCAACGCTTTGGCACATGCTCCAGCCAGAAATGATCGTCAAAATGACGATCCAGCAGAGTGCCGTCCATGTCCAGCAACACGGTATCTATGGTATGCCAATCAACAATCATGTTTCGGTTATACACCTGATGATCAAAAATAAAAAGGGCAGACCCGAAGGCCTGCCCTTTTCCACATGAAGGTTTACAGCTACTACAATAGACTAGAAGTGAACTTCGAAGGTACCGTAGATGTTCTGCGCATGCTCAACAGCAGGTCCTGTCAACATAGTAGCAGGAGTTACGTCCTTAATTGCAATAGCAGCTCCCATCCAGTTGTTGCTGCCAGTGTACTCAAACTTATAGTACTGGTAACCAAGCTTAAAGAACGCCTTGGCAAAAGCAGAAGAGATCGGCTTCAGATCAAGCTCTTGAATAACATACGGCTCAAATACATGGCCGCGAGTACCAACCTTGGCAGTAAACATGTCGTCAGCAGCAGGTGCAAAGGTGATCCAGTTCTTGGAACCGTAGTTATACTCAAAGCCCAGCTTGGTACGGCTAGGCAGGTCATAGCGAACACCAGTATAAATTGCATAACCGGTAGTGTCATGCTTATCAGGAGGGTTACCTAACATAATAAGATTAGGATCTCCATAGCCTAGCCCCATCATACCCATAATGCCTTTACCATTCGGACGCATAACGCTCATACCAAAATCTGCAAAAGCGTTCAGATTGCCAGGGCCAACATTTTTGAGGGTAGTCATGGCGCCAGCACCAAACCAGTCAATATCACCAACGTTTACCCGGGCAAACGGCATGTTAATACTCTCAGGGTTACTGAAAATATTATAACCACGGTTCCACTGCAACCAGACCCGCAGCGGATCAGTATCAACCGGAATCACTGCCACACCCAGCATGTCAGTGTCTTTAAGATCGTTATGGGCACCAAAACTATCTTTATTGTAACCAGCATCAAAACCACGACCATAGCAAACCTTGGCATAGAAACCGGGCAGGAAGTCAATATCAGGTGCATAGCCCAGAGTCATACCATCAAAAGCATAATCAACTAACAGGGCCGGTGTACCACCATTACCTGGACGCTCACGATCAGCCTTCAAGTTGGTAGGAGCACCATCTGTAGAAGGACGACGACCAACCGAGAACCAGACCGGTTGATCAGCGATATTGCTCCAGGTTGCATAGGCGCGATCCACATTCAGAAGACTACTTGACGGAACGTGACCAATAGTACCATCCATGATAGCAGTGCGGTCAGAGAAGAAACCTGCGTTAACAGCAGCATCAGACTCTGACCCAAAGGTCTTGTACATATTAAGACGAACGTTAACCGTTACATCCTTGGTTGCCTTGGCCTTCAGGTCAAGACCTAAACGGTTAGTATACAACAGGTTGTTTTGATACTTATAACCTGCAACTGGCGCAGGGAAACCACCACCCAACATTGGACGCATATCGGTATAATCTTTTACAGCTGCCTGCAGGTTATCTACACGAAAACGGTAGTCACCACTAATGGTCAACCACTTACCCAGGGACTTGTCTTCAATACGCTGAACCTGACCCTTCAGGTCTTCCATCTGCTGGGACAGCTTGTCAATCTTGACCTGCAGGTCATCTGCAGCCATGGCGCCAGCCGGGATGGCCAGTGCAAGTACGGTGGACAACAACAGCTTGTTTACTTTACGCATGCATCTTCTCCTTTTGGTGGGATGAATACTGCTGGTGGACGTTGCCTACTCCTGAATCCAGATCAGCATCTTCTATATCATGACAACAAAACGACGTGACCATACACAAATCTTTACCCAACTGCAACAATTTATCATTTATATTCAAGTATTTGAATATAGGCATACTACTTATTTCAATCAGGTTTTTTCTTCAATTAATTGCTTCAAAAACGGCAATAACTCACCAGAATCAGACGCCTTAATCAGGTATTTATTTGCTATTGCGAACGGTTCTCGCCTGCAGACCTTACACTGCTTTGCACATTTTTTAATTTTAATATTCAGCCCTACAAACTGTTCCTCCAGCTGTTTGGCCAGTTTTTCTGCTCCCTGGTTATGTTCACAGAGCCGGATTTTCATAGACTACGCCACCGGAAACGGCGCAGCGCCTCCCGGAGGGGCAACAAAGACCCGCGTACCCAGATCACCATCAATCATCAGAATGCCATGACCATTGCTCCCCACCAGCTTCAGCTTGGCAATGATATCGCGGTCATTGTTTTCCTCTTCAATCTGCTCGGTTATGAACCACTGCAGAAAAATCTGGGAGGCGTGGTCTTTCTCCTTTACCGCCAGTTCAGCCAGATCATTGATCCGGCCGGTCACGATCTGCTCATGGGCCAAGGTCTTTTCCATCATATCCAACAGAGATTTGTACTTGTTAGGTACCGCCTTGCTGGCAGTCAGGGTGATGTTGATCCCCTGGTCAACCAGATAGTTGAAGAATTTCATAAAGTGGGTCATCTCTTCCTGATACTGCACCATGAACCAGGTGGCAGCCCCTTTCAGCCCCATTTCATTGGCGGCTGATGACATGGAAAGATAGATGTTGGCGGAATACAGTTCAAAGTTCATGTGATTGTTCAGGGCATCTGCCATGGTTTTACTGATCATAGGTATGAACCTCCGTAATCGATTTTTTTGTGAGTATACTGCAGTAATGCCCGATTTCAAGCAGGCTGATGCTGTCAGGTTGATAAAAGTGGTGTATAGTTACAGCCAGTACTGCTGAAGGAGGGGACCATGAGCCTGCACAACCTGCTGGAATGGCTGAAACAACACCGGAAAAAGCTGCTCGTCTGGGGCGGAGGCCTGTTTGTCGCCTTTGTCCTGTTCTCAACCCTGATCCTACCGATAATTATCAAATCCCAGGCAGAGAAAGGGATTTTGCAAGCAACTGGCCGTGTTGCCAGCATTGAAAAAGTACGCTTCAACCCCTTTGGTATGACCGCATCCCTGCAGGGGTTTAAACTGTTTGAGCCTGATGCAAAGACACCCTTTGTCCAACTGGGCAGTTTACGGGTATCGCTTTCCAGCAGTAGCCTGTTCAGATTTGCGCCAGTGGTGGATGAATTAAGCCTTGATAAGCTGCAGGTTAGTCTGGTGCGTACGGCTGCCAATCGTTACAACTTCTCTGATATCCTTGATCGATTGGCTGCTCAGCCCAAACCTAAAAAAGAAAAAAGCAGCACGCCCCGTTTTTCAATCAACAACATCTCGCTTCAGGCTAGCAGTATTGACTTTGAAGATCGGGGCATCAGTGGCAACAAAAAGCATACGGTACGTGATCTGCAGTTGGCCATTCCGTTTATCAGCACCATCCCCTATCTGGCAGAAGAGTATACCGACCCCAAATTCTCAGCCGTCATTAACGGCGCCAAATTCAGCTTTAACGGCAAATCAAAACCGTTAGCCAAGTCAATGGAAACTGATCTTAACATTAAACTTACGGATCTTGATCTACCCCACTACCTGGCCTACCTTCCTGCACAAATTCCGGTAAAGCTTCAAAGCGGCAAACTAAGCCTTGATCTGGCTGTGGCCTATCGTATTTTTCAGAACAAGAAGCCTGAATTGACTGTTAAAGGCCTGACACGGCTTGACGAGATCAGCATCAAGGAAAAGAATAACGCCAGCCTGGCCTCATTCAAGCGGTTTGATGTTGTATCAAAAGAGATTGAGTTGTTTAGCCGCAAGGTACTGCTGCAGCAGGTAGCCCTTGATGGCCTGACTCTGCTGGTTGAGCGTGACAGTGCAGGCAAGCTGAATTTCCAGCGCTTGCTGCCAGCAGAACCAGCAGCGACAAAGACTGTTAAAAAGACCGTAAAAAAGGAAGATTCCCCTCCCCTGCAGCTGATGGTTGAAAACCTGGCACTGACAGGTGGAACGATTTCATTTTATGACAGGCAACCTGCTGGAGGATTCAAAAGCCAGCTCCAGGCGATCACGGTCAAGCTCAGCAATCTTTCCACAGCCGCCAATGCCCAAAGCAGCTATGACATTTCTTTTAATGGTGATAGTGTTGAAAAGTTTGCAGCTTCGGGCACCGCAGCACTTTCACCAATCAGCGCAACCAGCCAGTTTAGTCTGAGCGGCATCAAATTACAGCGGGGCTGGCCCTATCTGCAAAACCTGCTGACCGCTCCGGTGAAGGGCAACCTGTCATTGGAAGGCAAGGCCACTTTTACCGCACTGGATGGAGCATCGGTTCAGGATCTGGCTGTGCATCTGAAGGATCTCATTGCAGAGTATGGTGACAAAGACAGCACCAGACTTGGCAGCCTTGATCTGACCGGCATCTCCTTTAGCCAGCAAGAGAACAAGGCTGCAGTTGACGAGATCAAACTGGCAGGCGGCAAGATCAAGCTATCCCGCGAGGCTGATGGTAAATTATCTGCGCTTTCACTGCTGAAACAACCAACCACAAGCAACGTCAAATCGGTCAAGCCAGAACCCAAAGCTGTCAAAACAGCAGCCAAGGCTGATCAGAAACCACTTGCCTGGCAGGTCAAAAAGATTAACGTAACCGGGCTTTCCACCAGCTTTGCTGATAAACAGTTCAGCGAGCCACCGGTCTTTACCCTCTCAAACATCCGCCTGAACACCGGCAATCTGACCGGGCCGAGCTTTTCAGCCATGCCGCTACAGTTCAGCAGCATCTTTGGAAAAAATGCACCGATCAAGGTTTCTGGCACGGTCACCCCGCTGCCGTTCAAGTTTAACGGCACCACCAGCTTTGCCAAGCTGCCGATCCAGGATTTTGAAAGCTATATTCCTGATAACGTTAATCTCTTTGTACTGGGCGGCACCCTGGACAGCAACATGAAGATTAATCTGGCGCTGGACAAAGACAACAAACCAACCGGCAGTTTCAGTGGCAGCGCCGGGGTGCGTGGCTTTCATACGGTTGATTCGGTGCAGGAAGAAGACCTGTTGAAGTGGGAAAGCCTGCAGCTTGACCAGATTATCGGCAACATTGCCCCCTTCTCACTGGGAATCCGCCAGATTGCTCTGAACGGCGTCTATTCACGTATTGCTGTCCGTAAAGACGGCACCCTGAATCTGCAGAATCTGGTAACTAAAGAACAACAGCAGAAACAGCAGCCAGTTACAGCTACGGCTACACAGGCTGCGGTTACATCTGTACCTGCGACGACTGCCGCCCTACAACCTTCACAGAAAGCGCAGATAAAAATTGATACCCTGACCGTGCAGGACGGCACCATCGCCTTCAGCGATGCCCACCTGCCCCAGCAGTTCCGCAGCACCTTCCATAACCTGGGGGGACGGGTCAGCGGCCTCTCTTCTGACATGAACACCAGGGCAGAGGTGGATCTGCGCGGTAATCTGGAAAGCCATTCACCTCTGCAAATCACCGGTACGGTCAACCCGTTGCGGGATGATCTGTTTGTGGACCTGACCATCTCATTCAAGGATATTGAACTGTCGCCAGCCACCCCGTATTCCGGCACCTACCTGGGCTACGAGATTGACAAAGGCAAGCTGTTTCTTGACCTGAAGTATCATATTGAAAACAAACAGCTGCAGGCCTCTAACAAGGTGTTTGTTGATCAGTTTACCTTTGGCAAGTCTGTTGACAGTGCCAAGGCAACCAAACTGCCGGTACGACTTGGCATCGCCCTGTTAAAGGACCGTAATGGCCAGATCAACCTTGATCTGCCGGTGAGCGGCAGGACCGATGATCCTAAGTTCAGCATCTGGGGTGTGGTCTGGCAGGTGGTGGCCAACCTGTTTATCAAGGCTGCCACCTCTCCCTTTGCCCTGCTCTCTTCCATGATGGGTTCCAGTGAAGACCTGAGCAGCGTAACCTTTGCCCCTGGCTCAGCGATCCTGGCGCCTGCAGAAGAAAAGAAGCTGGAAACTCTGGCCTCTGCCCTCAGTCAGCGGCCCGGCCTGAAGGTTGAGCTGTCCGGTTTTATTGACAAACAACGTGACCCTGAAGGATATCGGGCTGAACTGCTGCTGCAGAAGATGCGGCAGGAAAAATATCTTGAACTGGCCAAGAGCCGTCAAACCAAAGAAGGTGATGATGCAGAGAAGATGGTCATCCAGCCAGCTGAGTATTCACGCTATCTGAAGGCGGTCTATCTGAAGGAGAAGTTCCCCAAACCGCGCAACCTGATCGGTATGATCAAAGATCTGCCTGATGCCGAGATGAAGAAGCTGATCATTGCCAACACCACGGTGGGAGACCAGGAACTGCAACAACTGGCTGCTCGACGGGCTGCCGCAGTCCGGCAACACCTGATTAACAAAGGCAAGCTGGAATCGCAGCGGATCTTCCAGAAACAGGATAACATCCTGAAACCACCTAAACAGGAAACTGCCCCTGCCAGCAGGGTGGAACTGAATCCGATTGCATCATGATCAAGACTGAACCAGAGCATGCAAAGCGGTTTGCCATAGCCACCCTGGGCTGCAAGGTAAACCAGTTTGAAACAGCAGACATGATTGAACAGCTGCAGTCTGATGGCTGGCAGCAGGTGCCCTTTACTGCAGAAGCTGACCTGTACCTGATCAACAGCTGCACGGTCACTGCCCGTAGCGATGCTGAATCCCGGCGTCTGATCCGCCGCGCCCGGCGCGCCAACCCGAACGCCAGGGTGGTTACCACCGGCTGCTATGCCCAGGTAGCACCAAAGGATCTTCAAGCCCTGCCTGAACTGGATCTGGTGTTGGGTAATGAAGAAAAACATGATCTTGTGTTGCATTTGGAACAGGGGAAACATCAGATTACTGATCTGACCAGCCTCAAGGCAAGCGGACCTTTGCGTCTGACCAGTTTTAACGAGCATACCCGCGCCTTTCTGCAGATCCAGAATGGCTGCGAAACAGGCTGCAGCTACTGCATTGTACCAATCGCCCGAGGACCAAGCCGGTCCGTCCCCCCCCAGGAAGTGGCAGAAGCGGTGCGTAGACTGGTTGCCTCCGGGTATCAGGAGGTAGTTTTAACCGGCATCCATATGGGAGCCTATGGGCTTGATCTGTCTCCACGAAACAGCCTGACTGAGCTTGTGCAACTATTGGAAGAACAAAACGCAATCCCCCGTCTGCGCCTTGGCTCCATTGAACCCAATGAGCTGACAGACCAGCTGCTGGCCCTGTTCAAAGACTCAACACGGCTCTGCCATCACCTGCATATTCCGCTGCAAAGCGGTTCTGACAGCGTGCTGCAACGGATGGGACGCGGCTATGACACCAGTTTTTATGGCAACCGCATAGCAACTGCGGCGCAGTTGTTGCCTGATGCCTTTATCGCTGCAGACCTGATTGCCGGCTTCCCCGGTGAATCAGAGCAGGAGTTTGCAGAGACTTGCGCCTTTGTGGCATCGCTGCCCCTGGCTGATCTGCATGTTTTCCCCTACTCCATCCGCCCCGGCACCAAGGCTGCAGCCATGCTTGGGCACCTGAAACCGGCGGTTATCAAAGAACGGGCAGAACAGTTGCGCAGCCTTGCAACTGAAAAACGGGCTGCCTTTCAGCAGCGTTTTATTGGCAAATCATTACAGGTTCTTGGGCAGCGACATAATCCTGTCACCGGTAGTATGACCGGACTTTCACGTAACTATCTGGAGGTCTGCTATCCGGCCCCCCCATCGTTACTGAACCATGAAGTTACGGTGCATGTCGATTATCTGCACAACAACTATTTGCACGGCATCTGTGAAGGAGTCTGACATGGCTACAGCAACATCCCTTGATGAAGCCCTGAAACGCACCAACCTCTCCCGATCAAACCAGATGGAAATGCTTACCTTCCGGCTAAGTGACGGGCAGCTCTACGGCATCAATGTCTTTAAAATCATAGAGATACTTGAGAGTCCCAACCGGTTTGACAGGATGCCCCACGCCAACCAGGCGGTGAAAGGGGCGGTTGACTTTAGGGGCAAACCGATTGTTGCCATTGACCTCTCAGAAGCGCTTGGCATGAAACCAGTGCCGTTTGACCGGCAACTGGCCTACCTGATTATCTGCGAATATAGCCAACAGCTGAACGCCTTTATTGTGGCCTCGCCGGAGACCCTGATTACCCGAGGCTGGGATGAGATTCATAAACCGGATGGCATTCAGGCCCGTTCGCTGGTGGCTATTGCCTACAGCGACACCGGTGAAACCATTCTACTGCTGGATATTGAAGGGATTCTTGCTGAAGTAGTTGGCTACACATCAGAAGTGGCAGATGAGCTTGCCAGCCGTGGTGCTGCGCTAAAAGACCACAGTATTTTACTGGTGGATGATTCCCGAACCGCCCTTGCCATGATGCAGCAGACCCTGAACCATCTGGGAATGACACACAGTTCACAATCATCTGCAGTACAGGCATTGGCCTGGCTTGAAGAACGGTATAAGCAGGGAGAACCGGCCTTTGACCTGATTATTTCTGATATTGAGATGCCGGGGATGGATGGTTTTACCTTTACCCGCAGCCTGCGGAGCATGCCATCCTATGAGAAAACAAAAATTATACTGCATAGTTCCATGAGTAACCCTACAAATCGCCTGAAGGCAGAAGAGGCAGGGGCTGACGACTTTGTTGCCAAGTTTGCTCCCAACGAACTGGCAGAGCATATCTTCAAGGCCTTGGAACTGGACCTGTCTGACGACGACTTTTTTATTACCCCAGGCGGAACATGATCACCTCTGCCTCAGCCACCACTTTGCCATCCAGCTCTGCCCTGCCCTTTGCATCCACCAGACGGCGACGCTCGCCAATCACCTCACCGATCACGGTAATAGTTGATCCGGTGGGAACCGGCGCACGGTAACGCAGCTTCAGCTCACTGGTGACCACCTGCATACCGCTGCCCATGCAGGCCTGGGCACAGATCTCGTCCAGCAAGGCAGAGATGATGCCACCATGGGTAATCCCCTGCCAGCCTTGAAAATGTTCAGGGATCTGCACCGTGGTTTCAGCCCGCCGCTGCTCAGGATCGATGATGAATTGAGCCTTCAGCCCGATCGGATTATCTTTACCGCAGATGAAACAGCGACCATCGTCAACAACGTCCATAGTAATGACAACTCCTTCTTTATAAAACTTGCGATGAAGGCTGGATACAAGGCGCCCGGAGCGCAACGACCGAGACATACCACGAAGGTAGGCGAGGGAGTGAGCACCGCGTAACGCCGTAGACGGACTCCGCAGCAGTTTTAGCCAAACCGATAGACCAGCTTGCCATCCTGATACAACTCAATCGGCCCATCCTGCGACACCTTGATCACCTTGCCAAAGAATGAGGCGGCAATGGCAGCAGTGGTCCGTCCACCGCCGGTTACCATCTCGCGGGCATGGGAGGTGTCAATGATAAAGCCGGTTTCTAGCAACTTGCCCTTGTTATCCAGCACAGTCAGGCCATCAGATGAAAGAATCCGTAGCAGGATACCGGACTGCTTCAACTGGGCAATGGTCTGGCCCTTGACCTGACTGATCAACAACCTGCCGATCGGATCATCGCCACCCACTGAACCTTTTTTCAGGGTTGCCAGGTGGCGCGGTGTTCCGGCGTGAATCAGGATGACCGTACCGTGGCGCTGTTTTGAGACCGCATACAGCGTCCAGAGCAGGTCATCCACAGCCTCGTTATCAATACTGTCAGCCAGAAAGGAACGGAAGATATCAGGGTCAAAGATAACCCAGGCACCTTTGCGCCGGATCAGTAGTTTGGCCGGGCTGATCAGCACCTCAATCTCTGACACCTCATTAACCGTAATGGCAAAGGCGCCACTACCGCTGCGCCTGACCAACGAAAACAGTTCACGCTGGGTCAGACGTTCAATGTCTGTCTGCACAGAGGCATTGGCTGTCCGTAGCACACCAACCACCTGCATCTGGATCGTGGCAACAAAAAACAGGTTGTTACCATCAATAAATCGGTAGGCCAGCGGGTTATCCAGAAAGGTTGGGGTGACGTTCTGATGGGGCTGCAGCGGGATCAGGGTATGGCTGCGGTCCTTAATGGTTTTACGCAGGGCCGGCTCCGTGGTTCGGTGCACCAGAAAACCGGTGGTGGCTGGTTTGCCCTCATAACGCTGATAGGAGAGGTTTTTTAAGAGCTGAATCAACTGCTGGATCGGCCAGAACCCTTTGCTGCGGTCACCCCGCAGAAACCGGGCAACCGTAATATCCATGATGGATGCCAGCAACGCAGTACGGAAGTGGGCAGCATAGCCTTCCAGCTTAAAGCCGCTGTAGAGCCCGGAAAAAGCGGTCAGCAGTTCACGGCAGAACTGAATCTCGGTCTTGGTAAAGGGCAACCCCTGTCTGACAGCAGAAAAGCTGTACGACTTGCCTTCAATGGCCACCGGTTGCAGCAGCCTGCCCTCCCCTGTCTTTGTCTCATCCTCACCAGCACGCAAATCAACGCCAGCACCACCCAAAAGGGTGCTAATGGTGGGTCTTATGGCATCAAAGACATTCAGAGGCATGACTTACTCCTATTTACCCCAATCGCGGGAGTAACGGAAATCACGATCAATGGTGCGGCCAGACACCTTGGCGATTACCGGCAGACGGCGTTTAAAGTGAGAGTTCTGTACCTTGCCATAGATACTGCTGATAAACTCCTGCTTGAATCCGGCAGCAACCAGTTCAGTGCTATCAGCCCGTTGATCCACCATCCGGTAGAGCAGTTCATCCACCTCACGGTAGGTAAAGCCCAACTCTTCTTCATCGGTCTGGCCTGCCCAGAGATCAGCCGATGGCTTTTTCTCAATCACCGGCTTGGGTACCCCTACCTCTTCAGAAAGCTGCCAGACCTGAGTCTTGTACAGATCACCAATCGGGTTAAGGGCGCTGGCCATGTCGCCGTAGAGTGTGCCGTAGCCCAGCAGCAGTTCAGTCTTGTTGCTGGTACCCAGCACCAGCCCGCCATACAGGGCAGAATGATCAAACAGGATCGTCATCCGCTCACGGGCCATCTTGTTGCCCCGGCGCATGTTGTTGGCATCTGGAAACTGGTCAAAGTAGGCATCCACCATCGGCGTGATCCCCACCACACTGAACTGTACGCCACTGGCCTCGGCAACCAGCCGGGCATGGGCCTCTGATTCAGGGTTGCTGGTCTTGTACGGCATGCAGATGGCATGGACATTCTCAGGCCCCAGCGCCTCGGCAGCCAGATGACAGACCAGGGCAGAATCAATCCCGCCCGACAGCCCCAGCACCGCCTTTTTTGCGCCAACCTTCCAGATCTCATCCTGCAGAAACCCAACCAGCATGCGACGTACCAGTTTGGTGTTGATGTTCAGACGGGACATCAGCAGCTCCTTTCCTGATCGATCCTGCTCAGCTCCCGCAGGGTGATACAGAGGTTTTCATCACGTACCAAGGGAGAACTGATCCGCTCCCGCCGCAGCTCAGCATCGGCAAGCGAAACCAGCAGGGTTGCAGGATCAAACTCAGGCGCGGCAGCAACTACCTCACCTGATGGAGCAACAACGTGTGAACCACCCCAGAACCCGACCCCATCTTCATACCCCACCCGGTTGACATAGATCACCCGGCAGGTCAGAAAACGGGCTGTTGAGGTGGTCAGGTTGCGCCAGGCAGTTGCCGTGCCCAGGGTCTGATCATCCACCCCACGGCCAGGGCTGCTGGAAAGGCAGACCAGGGTAGTTGCGCCATCCATGGCCAGCAGATACGGGGCAGAGAGGTGCCACATATCTTCGCAAACCAGCAGGCCGATCCTGCCAAACTTTGTGTCAAAGGCACGGAAGCGATCACCACGGCCAAGGTAGCGCTGTTCATCAAACAGGCCATAGGTGGGCAGGTAGACCTTGCGGTGCAGGTGCTTCAACTCACCATCCTCAAACCAGGCAGCGCTGTTGTAAAACTGGAAATCAGCGGTCACCTCTACAAAACCAACCGCAATGCTGATTCTTTTGGATAGCTCCTTCAGGGCGGTAATTTCCGGACTGTCCAGGGTCAAGGCAACTTCCGGCACCAGATCTTTCAGAAAATAACCGGTTAAGGCCAGCTCCGGCAGCACTGCCAGATCAGCCTTTTGGGCAATGGCCTGTTCCACCTGTTCCTGAATCAGGGCCAGGTTGTCAGCCACCCGGCCAAGCTTTGGTTTTATCTGTAGTAGGGCAACACTAAAATCCATTTCATACTCCTCTAATAGGCAAGGTCAAAGGCGTTGGGTATATGCTCAATGGTCGGCTCGCTGCCATCTTGCAGCAAAACAGCAATCACGTCAAACCGTGCCGAACATCCGTGCAGCCTGTTTTTTGAAAGCCATGCCAGGGCACCTTTACTGATCTGGTGCTGCTTACGCCCGGTAACCGCCAGCTGAGGCAGACCATAGGCCAGACTGCGGCGGGTCTTGACCTCTACAAAGGCGATGCAGCCCTGTTGGTCCTTGGCCACAATATCCACCTCGCCGCCACGACTGCGAAAGTTGCGTTCAAGAATACGATA
>Ga0209016_1001986_pt1 | contig 14768 bp, 19 predicted proteins | sample EPASupsiteSAE305_FD_187265 | JGI IMG/M metagenome (GOLD analysis project Ga0209016, IMG submission 187265) | Bioremediated contaminated groundwater microbial communities from EPA Superfund site, New Mexico - SAE3-05 (SPAdes) (version 2) | ecosystem: Environmental > Aquatic > Deep subsurface >...
TAAGTTGAAAGTTGAAACGACAAGAAAGACTACTGACGAACAGCGTATCTATGTGGCTAAAGCTGAAATATGCAAAGAATACCAAGTAATTAGAAACTTTGAAATTCGCAAATATAGTAAGAAGGACAAGCTTTCTAAATATTACACTTGTGAGGTTCTACAACATTGGATAAAGCTCGATGGTAAACGAGAAGTTGTTGCTTTGAACCATCACATTAGTTGGCATTGCGATGTTTGGACCGGTGATTTTGAAATAAGAGATAAGAATTATAGAAGATATTGGGATTCTGCAAACAGGTATGATATATATCCGTGTGCTTATCACCCAAATTCTATGTTCTTTGATGAATATTCTAAATATGGAATTAATAAAAATCTAGCAGGTCTTACATTCCTTGAAGCGATTAATCTTCTTCCTAAGAATACGAAAGCAGAGACTTTGCTTAAGGCTAAACAATATTCTTTATTTGGATTTTGTGACAGTTCTGAATACAAAGTGAATAGGTTCTGGAGCTCTATAAAGATATGCATGCGAAACAAGTACTTGGTTAAAGATTCAAGTATGTACATTGACTATTTAGAGCTACTTGATTATTTCAATAAAGACCTTAGAAATGCTCATTATGTCTGTCCTAAGAATCTGAAAAAAGTGCATGACTTATTAGTCAAAAAGAAAAATATTCATCAAGAAAAACTAGCTGCAGAACGTAGACGTATTAAAGCTATTGAAGATGAAAAGAGATTTCAACGTCTTAAGGCTAAATTCTTCGGAATTCATTTTTCAGATGGTCTTATTAATATTAAATCTCTCGATAGTGTTCAGGAATTCATGCAGGAAGGTGATATGATGCACCATTGCGTGTTTACTAATGAATATTATCTGAAGCCTGATTCTCTTATTCTATCCGCCATTATTGAGGACAAACATGTAGAAACGATTGAGGTAAATCTAAATACTTTAAAAGTGATTCAATCTCGTGGAGTGTGCAATAAAAGCACTGAATATCATGATAGAATAGTAAATCTAGTTAATAAGAATATTAATGTCATTCGTAAAAAAATGACTGCATAAAAATATCAATATCATGGCAAGACCTATTAAAACAAACGCAGACTATTTCACACACGACTCTGACATGAGAAATGATCTGAAGATAAAAGCCCTGAGAAATAAGTATGGATTGGAAGGATATGCCATCTGGTGTATGGTCCTTGAAGTACTAACTGATCAGAGTGAATTCAAGTATGAATGGGATGAGCTATCTATTGAACTCATGTCTGCTGACTTTGGAATAGAGACAGCTAGACTATCAGAGGTAATTGACTACTGTGTAAAGCTTCACCTTTTCGAACTTGAAGAAAACGTTATCGTTTGTGAAACGCTAGTTAAACGCTTCGAAAACCTTGTTTCAAAGCGTAAACGCGACAGAAATAGAGTTATCGGCGGCGAAAACATAGCGAAAACCTCCGAAAAAGAAGTTATCGCTGGCGAAAATACACAGAGTATAGTAGAGTATAGTATAGTAGAGGAGAGTAGAGTAAATAACACTCCCTTACCCTCTAATGCGAGCGAGAGTGTTAAGACTGTAATTCCTTTCGATTCAATAAAAGAAAAACTCTTATCTGAAGAAATTTGGAAAGAAGAGGTATGCAGACAATCAGGTTTAGGAACTTCTTACTATGCAAGACTACCGGATGATATAGATCGGTTCATTTCATCGATAATATCTACCGGTGAAGAAGAAACAGTATTAACCTTATCAGACGCAAAGAGAAGATTTTTCTTCTGGTTAAAATATCACGGCAAAGATGGAAACAATGCAGAAAAAAAAGGAAAAGGCACTAACAATCGGAAACCTGTTACAATCCCAACGGTCAGCTTCCAATGATATGGAAATGATAACATCCGAAAATGCTGAGCAATTACAGAAGTGGAAAGTAGATCTATTTAAATCAGCTTGCAATAAAGAATGTCCTTTATTCTCTGTTGATGAAAGTAATCGCAAGCTTGTTAATGAAATCTTTAAGTACTTGAATGGTCAAAGTGAATCTTTGGATTCTAAAAAAGGACTTTGGCTATATGGTCCTATTGGTACCGGTAAAAGTACTATCATTCAAATATGTCGTACATACGATCATGAGGTGAAATTCAATAGAGAAACCTGGAGATCTTCCGGAGGATTTAATATTGTTTCTGCTTCCCTTGTATCAAACCAATTTGCTCGTAAAGGACAGGACGGAATTGATAAGTACGGATACAATGATAGTCACCCTATTACCTGGGCTTTCGATGAGGTAGGTAGAGAACCGTGTCCGACAAAGTATTACGGTACTGAAATGAATGTAATGCAGTTCATCTTTCAGACTAGATACGAGTTCAGGCATAAGTGTATAACGCATGTTACGACTAACCTTTATCCGGAAGATATTACCGACATATACGGTGATTACATAGCCGATAGGATTAAAGAAATGTTTAATGTGGTGGAAATTAAAGGAGATTCAAGAAGATGAAGGATCAAGTTTTAAGCGTACAGCAAATGCTTCATTTACAATTATTAGGAATTGATATTAGTAATGCTAGTATGGCTTATCAGAAAAATATAGGTAATAATGAGTATAAGCAATTACTTATTGCAAGTGATGAAATAAGAAGGTTATATGCCGATGGTAAATATCCTTCCTGCATGCCAACATTCACATTAAATGATATGATTGTTATAATGCCAGAAAAATTGGAATATCATGGTCGTATAGGTTATTTAAGTATTCAGCATTATTTGATAGAATATAGAGCGTTTAAAGAATTTGATTCTGTTTGCATGATTGGGAAGTGTTATCCTAATGTTATGAAAAATGCCTATAGTATGCTCGTATGGCTTGCTGAGAATAATTATTTGAATAAATCAAGAAGATGAAAATAGAAATAAATAACGGAATTGAAGAGGTCTGGGTACCACTCCTTCACAAAGGTTTTGAAGAGACTCATGAAGTCTCAAACCTTGGTAGAATAAGAAGCTACTTTTACACTCGTAAGCACAAAACTATTCCTTACGTGGTTAAAACTAACATTTACGAAGAGAATAATATACTTGTAGCACGTGTTTACAACGATAAACATACAACCATGATTGCGGTTGCATACGAAACATTAAAAGCCTTCGGATTTTCCAAGCAAGAACACATTGCTATTGCATATAAAGACGGCATTAGAAGTAATTGCAGCTTAAATAACCTATACTTCACAAAGCGAGTAGCCGCCCCAATTACAAGGGCAAAGAAAGAGTCTACTATTAATAAACCCATTCATCATGATAGGTCCTGTAAAATGTGTGCCTTTTACAAGTGTTTCAAGAATCAGGACGATGGCAATCATTTCAAAACTGATTATGCTAAAATCGGGTGTTTCAAGTATAAACAAGCAGTTTAAATAAAAAATAGAGAAATGAAAGATATAGAATTATATAACGACCACTTCCAAAACTACAAAACCTACGGAATACCAAAAGCTCAACTTGTTATTGCAGATATTCCGTATAATATCGGAAAGAATGCCTATGGTTCCAATCCATCTTGGTATGTTGGAGGAGATAATACAAACGGCGAAAGCGAACTAGCAGGAAAGGAGTTCTTTGATACAGATAAGGATTTTCGTATAACTGAATTTCTACATTTTTGCTCAAAAATGTTGGTAAAAGAACCGAAAGAATCGGGTAAAGCTCCTTGCATGATTGTATTCTGTGCTTTTGAGCAACAGTTCGAGCTAATTGAAAAAGCCAAGGAATATGGGTTAAACAATTATATCAATATTGTTTTTAGAAAAAACTTTTCTGCTCAGGTTCTTAAGGCTAATATGCGCATCGTTGGAAATTGCGAATATGCACTATTATTCTATCGTGATAAACTTCCTAAATTCAATAATGATGGCAGAATGATATTTAATTGTATTGATTGGGTAAAAGATAACGATACTCCAAAAGTACACCCAACTCAAAAACCAGTTGCTCTCATAAGAAAGTTGATAGAAATATTTACTGATAAGGGCGATGTTGTAATTGACCCATGCGCTGGAAGTGGCTCGACTCTACTTGCTGCAGCTCAATGTTGTCGAAAAGCTTATGGATTTGAAATTAAGAAAAACTTTCATAAAGATGCTACTGAAAAGGTATTATCAAATATCCAAAAAATGCTTTTTTAATAAATTTAATAATCAATATTATGACTTGGAAAGAATTAAAAGAAGAAATCGAAAGATTTACAGAAGAACAACAGGCAGAACAAGTATGCACATGGGGTGCTGATGTGCCATTTGGTGATGATATTAAACTTTGTGTAGCTAAAGAAAATTTTTATTGTCATCCAGATTGGGAGTACTCATGTACTGAGTCTTCTTTGGATGAAGAAGATAAAAATAATGATGAGTGTTATGTTATCTGCGAGAAAGGAAAACATTATCTATATAATCCTAATTAAACCGTAACCAGATATGAAAGAAGTAAATAAATGTCTATTGACAGATAAAGAAAAACAGATGTTAGATTTTGCTATTAAAGCTTTGAGAGGAGATGCTTTTATGTATCTATCTGGTAGTTTAGCTTTAGCTATTCAGGGAGTAAAAAAACCTCGAGAGGCAAATGATATTGACTTTTGTAGTGATTTTATGGGCGATTCAATCAATCGTTTAACAGCACTAGGATTAGATCAAGATGAAGGATATTCTGACGAATATGAAGAGTCTTTTGTATCGTTTTCCGGTATGATATATCCAGTACAACTACTCGGAGGTGGATATTTAGATTATGAATACAAGAGCTATTTATATTGTGGAGTTGAATTTAAAGTGATAAAAGCTGAAAGTATATTATCATATAAGCTTTCTCACGCTTTAGATAAAGCCCATTGTCACCCTTGTAAGCATAAGGAGGATTTAATTTATATTCTTCAGAACAATTAATCTAACTAGATATGAGCAATACAAAGAAAAGCCATATAGAGGCAAAGATAGCATTGAATAATTTCAATGGTAATATAGCGGAAATTGAAATTCAGGTTCAAGGAGTTTCTATTGACTTAAGAGATAAAGAAAATGGAAGTATTCTTGCCCGTAATGTGATGTTAGCGTTCGAAAAGTCACTAACAGAGATAAATATTAAAGACATTGCAAAATTAAATTAATCATGAAAAAGACAATCATTAAAAAAACGGGTGAAATTGTAACGATTATAAGTTTTGATACAAATGGTTTTTGGACCAAGTATATCGATAGTAATGGGAAAACAATAAATTCCTCTTTAAATTATTATGAGGATTTTGAAACCATAAGCGAGGGTATCGATTGGGAAGAAAGACGCTTTGAAGCTGCCGAACATATTCTTGCCGCGATGCTGGTTAATCCATCAATACAGATGGGAAATATAAACGGGCTAGCTCAGATATCTATTCAGGCTGCCGACACCCTAATAGCAGAGTTTAATAAAAACAAGAATTAGCTCAAAAGAAAAGCGGCCTGCACGCCAATGTAGACCGCCAATTAAGCCATAAGCTTATGAACAACACAAATATAATAAAAATATCCTACTTATGGCAAGTGCAGCAGTAAATAATTACATAACAAAGAGATACGATAGATGGTTAGACTATTCATTGTATCATTGTGGACATGTAGGCATCAAGGATGAAGCTATTGACGTTCTTAATGAAGTGCTTTGTTCGCTTCTTCAGAAGAGTGATAGACTGCTTAACCGGTTACTTGAAACCAAGAAGAACGGTTATACAGAACTTGACTTCTTTATACTTAAAATGATTAAGTTGAACATTACTTCTCCTACTTCGCCTTATCAGAATAAGTATAAGCACATCCCGGCCGATGATAATGTAGATTATACACGTCTTGAGTTGGAAGATATTCAGGAAGACCAAACAGACCGTAGTGAAATTGTTCTCGAAAAGATGCACCAGATAAGGGATATATTTGAAAGTCTTGACCTATCAGAACAGGCCAGATCAATATTTGAATACCGCTTTTTCCAGGATGGCAATTTCTCAGAGTGGGAAGGTGAGGAATCACAGAAAGACCTTTATGATACGTATAATGGAGTTATATCAATCATTAAAAGAAAACTATCCGGTGAGCTTATATTTTAGTTAATAAAAGCTTACTGTAATGGGAAATGAAAATATAAAGCTTGACCCGAACAATTATCGTATTCATGGAGAAGAGAATAAGAAATTGATAGGTAAAAGTTTACTTGAATGTGGAGCCGGTCGGTCTATCGTGATTGATCGGCAAAACGTTGTTATCGCTGGAAATGGAGTGTATGAAAGAGCTAAAGAGTTAGGCCTTAAAGTTCGTATCATTGAATCGGATGGAAAGGAACTCATTGCCATTAAAAGGAATGACCTATCAACTGAAGACGAGAAAAGAAAACTGCTTGCACTCGCAGACAACCGTACGTCTGACCTATCAGAGTTTGACTTCTCAGCCATTGAAAAGGATTTTGAAATAGCTGATCTTTCCGATTGGAGTTTTAATATGGATGATTTCACCGTACTTGATGATATCAAGCCGGATAAAGACAAAGTAGGTTCTCTGCAGAGCCGTTTTATTATTCCTCCTTTCTCTGTGTTCGATACAAAGCAAGGCTATTGGCAGGACCGCAAACGTGAATGGCTATCACTCGGAATAAAGAGTGAAGAAGGACGCGACAAAGAAATTACTTTCAATATATCCTCTCAATCACCACGTGTTTATGAAGCACGTAACGCTATCCGTGAGAAAACAGGCGTAGATCCTTCATGGGATGAATTGATAGACTACTGCAACAAACATGATATCCCCGTCATGGAAGGAACGTCCATCTTTGACCCTGTTCTTTGTGAAATATGTTATCGTTGGTTTAATATACCTCATGGAGAAATACTTGATCCATTCTCTGGCGGTTCTGTTCGTGGTATAGTTGCTGCAGTACTTGGATATAGTTATTGCGGTATTGATCTACGCGCAGAACAAATAAAAGCTAATTATGAGAACGCAGCGCAGATAAATTATCAGTTGACAGAAGATAAATGTCCGGTATGGAAATGCGGTGACAGCTGCGACATTGATAAGATGATTGAAGGGAAAGTTGATATGGTATTCTCATGTCCTCCTTATGCTGATTTGGAAATTTATTCAGATGATCCGAAAGATTTATCTAACATGTCTTATGAAGATTTTCTGAAAGCATACAGAATAATTATCCGCAGGAGTTGTGATAAGCTTAGGAATGATCGATTTGCTGTGTTCGTTGTTGGAGACGTTAGAGATAAAGAAGGGTTCTATCATAACTTTGTTTCTGATACTATCGCAGCGTTCCAAGATGCAGGGCTACATCTATACAATGAAATCATTCTCGTTAATATGATTGGTTCTCTGGCCATGCGTGCCGGCAAACAATTCGCCAACAGTCGTAAGGTAGGAAAGCAACATCAGAACGTGCTTGTATTCTACAAAGGCAATCCAAAGAAGATCAAAGAAAACTATCCCGAACTAGATTTATCAGATTTCGATTTTATGAACCAAAACGATTAGTCATGAAGTACGATAAGGATATAGTAAACAAGATATGCGCTCTCATTCGTGATGATAGCTATACTATTCCTGAGATATGCAAATTGGTTGGCATAGCTGAAAGTACTTATCATGAGTGGAAGGTAAAGAAACCGGAGTTTTCGGAGTCTATTAAAAAAGCACAAACTGATTTCGATAATCTACTCGTCGCTGAAGCTAAGAAGTCTCTTGTAAAGATGCTAAGAGGCTATACAATACAGGAAAAGAAAACGGTTACAGTTGATACCGGTAAGCGAGACAATGAGAATAAACCAATCATTAAAGTTAAGGAGCATTCCGTTGTAGATAAACACTATCAGCCAAACCCGACACTAATCATATTCACGTTGACTAATCGTGATCCGGACAATTGGAAGAATAAACAAGAACAAACATTATCTGGTGAGGTTGGAATAAAGAGTACTCTCGAAAGCATGAGTGACGAAGAACTACAGAAGGTAATCGATGGCGAAGAGAAAGAATAAACTCATAAGCAAAAGAGAAATATTGCTGCTGAAAGCAGAAGCTGCTATCATATTGCGTAAGCGGACAGCCCGGACAAGTTTCTGGGCTTTCTGTTTATATTACGACCCTAAGTTCTTCTCAAAGCGCTTAGTTCTTAAACAGATTGCAGATGCATTTCAGCGCGTTTCAGACTCTTTTGATAACAAAGTGATATATCGGCTCGCTGTGTCACTACCACCTAGAGCCGGAAAATCTTACATTTCGTCACTTTTTATCGCTTGGATGTTGGGAAGACATCCTGAAGAATCTGTCATGCGTAATACGTGTGCGGATCCGCTTTATAATAAACTTTCATACGATACACGTGATATTGTTAAATCGCGTAAGTTCTCAGAGATATTCCCTGATGTACGTTTGAGTAAAGATAAGTCAGCTGTTGCAGGATGGAATACTACCAATGCAAAGCAGGTTAGTTATTTTGGCGCTGGCGTTGGTGGCACCGTTATTGGTTTTGGTGCTTCCATGTTGGCAATGACCGACGACTTGTATAAGAAGTTGGAAGATGCTTTGTCTGACACCATGAACGAGAAGATATGGAGCTGGAAACAAGGTACCCATGATTCACGTGTAGAAGGTAACTGTTGTTTTATCGACATCGGTACACGTTGGTCCGAGAATGATGTACTTGGCCGGATGGAAGCAGCAGGCAAATACAATGAGATCATACGTGTCGCTGCTCTTGATGAAAACGATGAGTCATTCTGTCCTGATGTTCATACTACTGAATACTATCACGAACTAAGAGAAGAGACGGATGAGAGTATATGGTCAGCTGAATATATGCAGGAGCCTATTGAGGCCAAGGGCTTACTATTTCCTAAGTCTGAACTCATGCGATTTAAATTGGCAGACCTTAAAGGCGAGCCTGATGGCCGTATCGGTGCATGTGATACAGCAGACAAAGGAGATGATGATTTATGCGGTCCATTCGGCTGGATATATGGCGATAAGGTATTCATCAAAGATGTTGTATTCACTAAAGATCCTGTAGAAGTTACTGAACCGCGTATGGCACAAGCAATCATTGACAATATGTGCGATAAGATACGTATTGAGTCCAATAATGGCGGTCGTATATTCGCCAAAGATGTGCGTGGTATAGTCAAGAGACTGAAACACGCATGCGAGGTCTTATCCCATCCTACAACAGATCATAAGGAAACACGTATTATCATGCAGTCTGGTTATATCAAGGCTCACTTTGTCTTCCTGGATGAATCAGAGTATAAGAAAGGTTCTGACTATTGGCGATTCATGCAATCACTCACTAAGTACAAGAGAGAGGGTGGTAATGCTCATGATGATGCACCGGATGGAGCGACTATTCTTGCCGAGTTTATCAAGTCTCTTGGTATCAACTTAAAGAAGAAAGCACGCAGTGTCTCAAAGGGTGTACTATCCCGCTAATATTATCCCAAAAATAGGGCCATTTTATATATTACAATAAAAATAAATATGCCTACAATCAAAGAAATATTAGAGCAGAATCAAGACAATTTTGATAAGGTTGTATCTGAACTTTCTGTCGATACGATAGAAGATAGATCGTCAAGGGAATATCTGGACGAATATAATGGTAAGAGGACACGTCGGCCTGATAGCGTAGGACTTAGAGAGCCTAAAAAGGCTAATGTCTATTCTGAAACATTGAAAGATAAGAACGGAGATCCATTATTGATAGATACTAAAGATGTGCCTGTTGCTAAGATAGTAACTAACCTACCTAAGAAGATTGTACGTACATCTTCAGCTTTCCTGTTTGGTGGGAAAATGACATTATCTGCTACTGATACAAACGATGGATTCAATGAGTATAAGAAATTGTTTGCAACAAAGCTTAAGATGCAATCTATACTTAAAAGGTTTGCTCGCATTGTATTGTCAGAAACAAAAGCTGCTATTGTTTTCTTCCCGGTATCAACAATCAAAGATGGTAAGAAGGTTATTGAGCTTAAAGTAAAAATCCTACATCTCCCGGTAGATTCTGCTGATGATGAATCCTTTGAGTTTTATCCTCATTTTGATGATGATGATGATATGGACGCTTTCTTGTATAAGTATAAAGCCAATATCAACGGAGCAAATACTCAATGCGTTAAGATATGGACGGCAGATAAGATTCTTTCAGCAAAGAAGATAAGCGGAGTATGGGAAGCTACTACTGATAATAACATGTTCGGTCTTATTCCTGTTGTATATGCTGAGGTATATGCTCCGGACTGGGAAGATGAAGCAAATGTACTCGATTATCTTGAAAGAAGGCTTTCTCGCCTTTCCGATACGAATGATTATTTTGCTGAACCAATCCTTAAATCTTATGGTGAGACTGACCTACCATCTAAAAGCACTGTTGGTAAAGAAATAACATTCCCTATTACAGTAGACGAGGAAACAGGAAAAGAAGTACATGGCGATGCTGACTACTTAGTATGGCAGCAATCTATTGAATCGGTCAAGGAGGAGTTGTCTCAATTGCGCAATGAGATATACTCCGGAAGTTCAACACCTGATCTTAGCTTTGATAATCTGAAGGGTATCGGTAACGTATCAGGTGTTGCTCGTAAGTTCATGATGATGGACGCTATCATTAAGGCAAGTGAGAATATGGAAATCTTTGGGCCGGTTGTTCAGCGTTGCGTATCTGTTGTTAGGGCTGGATTGATTAACATTGTTGATATTAAGTGTAAGAATGATCTTACAGATAATGACATAGAGGTAACATTTGGTTCTATTCTTCCTGAAGACTTAACCGAGGAACTTAATAACCTATCATTAGCCGGAGGTGGTAAACCTTTCAACTCTCAAAGAACTATTGTTTCTCGATCTCCTTATACCAAGGACACAGACGAAGAGATGAAGGCTATTCAAGAGGAAAATAATGCAAGTAAACAACAAACTATGATTGGTGCAACATTATGAAAACAATAAAACAAGGGGTGCGTATATTCGTATCAAAGCAAGAATTACAAAAGTCAAGTAGTAAATCAGACGTTGAAGAGTTCGGCGATACTGAACAGACAGCCTATGCCATACTAAACTTTAAAGATGGGCAAGCAGTATCTATATCACCTCGTTGTTTCGTGCCTATATCAGCGTGCAAACCTTTATAAGATATGCCAAAACAATTATCATATTACGATAGAAAGCACATTCAAAGGATGAAGATGCAGCAGAATGAAGTTGCTGCTGTCTTCGATGAACTATGCCAATCTATATCTCCCAATCTAAGGAGATGGACCGACACAGGTAATAAGAGCGTGTGGATTCGAAACCTTAGTGTTGAGAATGCCATTGATCGTGCACTTTCAAACCTGCAGTCTGCATTGATGAATAACATAGACGCATATCAAGACGGTTCTTTTGCCCTATCAGGAAAAAAGAATGATGATATGGTAGATATGTATATTCAAGGCATGGCAATTAGCCAAGCGCTAAAGAATGGCATGTTCTCGCGTAATATGGAAGCTCTTGTTGAGTTGCAGAACCGTGTAGATAACGGCATGAATCTGAGCGATAGGATATGGAATATTGCTGATCAGACAAAAACGCAGCTTGAGTTCTATCTAAAGAGCGGTCTATCTATTGGTCGCAGCTCTGCAAACATAAGCCAGGATATAAGAAACATCCTGAACGAGCCGGATAGATTATTTAGGCGTGTTCGTGATGAAGATGGAATACTAAGGCCATCGCAACCAATGAAAGACTATCATCCAGGACAAGGACAATATAAATCATCCAAACAGAATGCTCTTCGTCTTGCTGCTACAGAAACGAACATGGCATATAGGAAAGCAGATCATGCAAGATGGACCGAGCTTGATTTTATCCTTGGGATAGATATACAGCGATCTCCATCTGCTAAAGAGCCTTGCAAAGTATGCGACCCAATGGCCGGGAAGTACCCAAAGACTTTCATGTTCACCGGCTGGCATCCATGGTGTATCTGTTTTGCTACTCCTGTAATGATGAACCCTGCTGATTTTGCTAACTACTTACTCACTGGCAATCTCCCTCAATCGCAGATCATTCGTTCTATTCCTCAGAGTGCTAAAGATTACATAGAGGATAACTTCGATGCAATCAATAATAGTCAGCCGTATTGGTTACAAGATAACTTTGGCGGTGATGCTTCTATGGCATTAATATAGTTCGTTATTCTCTTGGATAACTAACATTATCAACCCAATATTGCATAACCAAAACATTATGATTATGCAGTATGAAGAAGATCTTTTGAACGCTGCTTTCTCAACCGGTTATGAGCCGGATGATGATATAAGCCGAAAACAATTATTGTACGAAGCGGAACAATGGATAATAAACCTTGCAAAGTGAATGAAAGCAGCTTTAACCGGCTGCTTTTTTAGTTTATAAAAATTAGTTCTCATTATATTTTAAAGGAAAAATTTAATTCTATTTATTATGACAATCCTAGAACTAATTCAGGCAGAATGCCGAGGAAGAGGCGTAAATGACAAATACGCGGAGAAAATCCAGAAAATATTCAAAATTGAAAAAGAAGATGGTAATATCGGAAGTAGCGTTGCTTTATTCAAAGATAATATTCTTCCGGATATCGAAGCTGTAGAAAAAGCAAGGGCTGATGCAGAAGAAGCAGCTAAGAAAGCGGCTGTAGAAGCTTACGAAAAGGCTCATAACCTTAAAGACGGAAAACCGGTTGAAGCTGCAAAGGAAGATAAGCTTGACCTTTCAAAGTTATCTCCAGAGCTACAGGCTTATTTCCAAGCTCAGCAAGAATCTATCAAACAACTTACTGAGACTGTGTCTGGAATAGCTAAAGGAGTACAAACAGGTGCAAAGACTGGTACTGCAAGAGAGCTATTCACCGCTTCAAAGCTTCCTGAAAAATGGTTTGGCCGTATCGATGTAAACTCTGAAACTTCTATTGAAGATCAGATCAAGAGTTTACAGACTGAATACACAGAGATTCAGCAGTCTGTTATCAATGGAGAAGTTGAAAAAGGAACTTACAAGCCTAATAAGGAAGGTGCACCAAAGGACCGTACTGAAAAAGAATGGGCTGATCTTATGAATGAAGATAAAGGAACTGGAGAAAACAGTGGAACTGCTAGTTTAGGATTAGATTAACAATTAAATTTTATTATTATGTTTCTAAAAAGAGAAAAAGAATTTCAGTATCATCCTGCGATCACATTAATGCTCGAGGATGTAGTCGGCGGTGGAACAATTTCACGCGCTGATTTGAGAACCGCATTGTTTGACAGCCAACCATTGGATGAACTACCACCTTTTTGTGTTGTTGGACGCGACGCGAACGGAGCATGGCATGTCATAAAGACTGCTAAAGTTACAGAAGCCGTATTGGCTGACGGAATTGCTATCAAAGTGGCGAAAAATCATCTCTTTGCTGTTGGTGAGTTTGTAACTGCAGGCGGATCATTTGCCGCAGCATCAGACAAAATCATAGCTATTGATAAGAGCAATGCTGAGTATGACTTAATTACTGTTGAAGCTACAATTGGAGCAATCAGCTTAGGCGCTGTTTTAGTATCTGCAAAAGCTAAAGCCGCTGCCGGTTCTGCTGTTCCTACTGTAGATACTTCTAAAGTAGCTATTACTATGGCTAAAGTAGATTTGACCGTAGCTAATCAATCTTGTGGCTTAATGAGACGCGGAACTATTATAGAGGGTAATATGCCTTTTGCCTTAGATTCTGATCTTAAGAAGTTGATGTCTTTAATCAATTTTGACTAACAATACAAACATCGTTAATAGATTATGGAAAAAAGTTTAATTAAACAGATCAACAAAAAGAATATGGCGGCGCGTTTGAATACTCGCCATGTGAAACCAATGTTCTTTCCTAATTTCTTTGGTATAAAGAAAGTTAGCCGACTCAAATGGGAAACATTGGTTGGTGAAAAAGGTGCTCCTGTAATGGCAGATGTTATCTCATTTGATGCTTCTGCCCCAGAGAAGACTCGTGAGGTAATCAGTAAGATGTCCGGTGATATTCCAAAGACGGCTGTTAAACGTTCTATGAACGAAAGTGAGTTCCAGGAATACAAAGATTTAAGTAGAGACGCTGAAGGTGATGCTGCTCAGATGGAAATATTAAATCTTGGATTCAAAGATCAAGACTTCGTTTATAATTCTGTTCGAGCTCGTTTCGAATGGAAATGCATGCAGCAAATGTCACGTGGTGGGTATAACCTTTCAGCTTCAAATAACAATGGCATTGTAACAACTGAGTTTATTGGTATAGGTATGCCGGCAGCCAACAAGAAGGTTGCTGCTATTGATTGGGCTACTACTGCTACCGCTGATGGCTTGCAGGATATTGATGATGTTATTGCAGCTGCTGACGCTTCTGGTGTTACTATTAATTATGTAGTGATGCTGAAATCTGATTTCGCTTTATTGAAGAAACAGAAAGCAACTCTTGACAAGATAAAAGGCTGGGTAAATAGTACTTCTAAGATATCTATTACCAAGAAGCTTATCAATGAATATCTTGCTGAACAGGAGTATTCTTGTCAGATTGTAACGATCAGTCCTAAATTACGTATTGAGGACAAAAATCATGTACGTAGAACTATTTGCCCATGGGAAAAACATCGCATTTGCTTCCTTGAAGATTTGAATGTGGGTGATATCCAACACGGGCCTATCG
>Ga0209016_1001987_pt1 | contig 14764 bp, 8 predicted proteins | sample EPASupsiteSAE305_FD_187265 | JGI IMG/M metagenome (GOLD analysis project Ga0209016, IMG submission 187265) | Bioremediated contaminated groundwater microbial communities from EPA Superfund site, New Mexico - SAE3-05 (SPAdes) (version 2) | ecosystem: Environmental > Aquatic > Deep subsurface >...
CAGCTTTTGGACAGGATGACCGTTCCTGCTCTTACGCCGTTCTTAAATCAATGGCTGACGCGAAATTGGCTGATGAAACCCAGATTATGGTCTGGACCGAGCGGGAAGAGATCGGCTCCGAAGGCAACACGAGCGCCCGTTCGTATTTTCTTGAATCTTTTATTCTGGAATTATCAAGGCTGACAGGCGGCGCGGCCGGCATGGAAAATATTTACAATATTTTTTCCCTGAGCCATGCCATTTCGGCGGACGTAACAGTAGCCGTTGATCCTGATTACAAGGACGTTTTTGATTTAAGAAATGCCGCGCGCCTAAGTTATGGCGCGGCGATTGAAAAATATACCGGCGACGGAGGAAAATATTCCACCTCCGAAGCCTCAGCCGAATTTATCGCCGAACTCCGGACAATATTTAAAAAAGACAAAAATATTGTTTACCAGATCGGCGGCGGCATCGGTAAAGTTGATACCGGCGGCGGTGGAACGATCGCTAAATATCTTGCCAACCGGAATATTGAGGTGGTTGACATGGGCATACCGCTTTTTAACATGCACGCTCCTCTGGAAATATCATCAAAGGGCGATTTATATTGCGCTTACCTCGCTTACAAGGCGTTTTTAGAGGCGTAAAATCGCTGGAGAATAAAAAAATGTCCCGCCCCGCAAAATTCCGAGGCGGGACATTTTTTATGGGGATATTATTAAAAACCAAGACAGATTGACAAATATCTAAGTTTCGTATATAATAGAAATGAGGCAATAAATTACCTGTAAAAAACGAAACTTATGAGCAAGAAAGAGCTTATTTGGCGGGAAATCCTTTTCCAAGCCATAGAAAAGAAAAAACTGGATTATACCCAAAAAGAACTGGCCGAACAGTTTGGTTTTTCTTTGAGCACGGTTTTTAACGCGCTTAAAATTCCCCGCCAAAGCGGAGCTATTAAAGTAACCGGCCGGAACTTTTCGGTCATTGACGCGGAAAAGTTCTTATACATTTGGGCGACTCAAAGGAATCTGCGAAAAGAAATAATTTATGAGACTTATGTTCCGGGGAATATCAGGGAAACAGAGGGGCGAATGCCTGACGGAATAATTTTTGGCGGTTATAGCGCTTATGCCGCGAAATATAATGACGCTCCGGCTGATTACGCTAAGGTTTATGTTTATGTTGATCTGGACAAATTGGAAGAGGTAAAAAAACGTTTTCCATGGCAAAAAGGCGAAGCTAATTTTTTCGCGCTTAAGAGCGATCCCTGGCTGAAAAAATACGGCAATCCGGCGTCTGACGCGCAAAATTTCGTTGATTTTTGGAATATGGCCGATTGGTACGCCAAGGATTTTTTGACGGCCTTAAAAAATAAACTTTTTTTATAGCCTATGCAATATTATAATGACCTTATAACGCGCGAAGGCTTTGAATACCTGCAAGGTATGCGCAAGGAATATAAATTTGTCCTTATCGGCGGATGGGCGGTTTATTTATATTCAAAAAGCCTCAAATCCAAGGATATTGATATTATTGTTGATTATGATGTTCTGGCTAAATTGAAAGAAAGAGGCGAGGTTGTAAAAAATGAAAGGCTAAGCAAATACGAAATTAATACCGGTCATTTTGATATTGATATTTATGTGCCTAATTATTCAAAGCTCGGCGTGGACGCGGCTGAGGTGGTAAATTTTACGGTTAATAAAGACGGGTTTATGGTTCCGGCGCTTGAAGTTTTATTCCTTATGAAGCTCTTTGCCTGGTATAACCGCCGCGGTTCAGCCAAAGGCCAAAAAGACGAGCTAGATCTTTTCAGCCTGGCTTTACTTCCGGAGTTTGATTGGGGAAAATACCTGGAATTTACGGATAAATTTAATTTTTCCCGATACGATAAGGAATTCCGCCGACTTTTAAAAAATACCCGGAACATTAAGGAGCTGAATGTGAATGACCAGAAAATGTCAAAGATAAAGAAACAGATATTGTTAAAATTATCGGGCGATGAAATCATTCTTTGAACTGGTCTGGGAAAATTTGACCTAAAAATTGACGGTTGCTAGTATTGGTAAACTTATGAAAATGGCAAAGAAAAAATCAAAAGCAAAATTCAGCTTAGAGCTTCTGGCTCCGGCCGGTAATCCGGAGAAAATGAAAATCGCTTTCGCTTTCGGGGCTGACGCGGTTTATTTGGGTTTGCCGGAATTTTCCCTGCGGGCGCGGATAAATGATTTTGATTTAAGATCCATAAAGCAGGCCGTGGAATACGCCCATGAAAGAAAAAAGAAAGTTTACGCGACCTTTAATGTTTTCGCGCAGGAGAAGCATTTTAAAAAATTGCCCGGCTTTATCCAGGAGATGAAAAAAATAAAAATTGACGCTTTAATAATTTCCGATCCAGGCATCTTGAGCGTAGTTAAAAAAAATTGGCCGACCGCCGCGATCCATCTCTCCACCCAGGCGAATTGCATAAACAGTGAAGCGGCGAAATTCTGGTTTGGGCAAGGCGTGAGCCGGATTGTTTTAGGCCGGGAAGCCAGCCTTAAAGATATTAAAGTTATAAAAAAAGCCGTTCCAAAACTGGAACTGGAATATTTTGTCCATGGCGCCATGTGCATGGCTTATTCGGGACGATGTTTTTTATCAAAATATTTAACCGGCCGGAGCGCCAACCTTGGGGATTGCGTCCAGCCCTGCCGCTGGCCGTATCAAGTTAAAAGTAAGAAGTTAGAAGTAAAAAGTGAGAAGTTGATCATCCCTGATGGTGCCAATGGCATCTTTGAACTTTATGAGGAAGATGGTTATTCTTATATTTTGAATTCAAAAGATTTGTGCTTGATAAAACATCTGCGGGAATTAGCTGAAGCCGGGGTTACTTCTTTTAAAATTGAAGGCCGGACTAAGAGCGTGTATTATATCGCGACCGTGATTGGCGCTTACAAAAAGGCCATGAATAATTTAGGCGACGCGAAACTGGCCGCTAAATTGCAAAACGAGCTGGAAGAGAAAATTTTTAACCGCGGTTATACGACCGGGTTTCTTTTTAACGAGGGGAAGCTGGCGCAAAATCTCGCGACTTCTAAAGAAAATTGCGGCTGGGAATTTTGCGGGCAGGTGATGGAAAGTAGGAAGTTATCCGCCCGAGGCGACGCGCTGGCCGTTGGGCAGGAATCCGCCTCGGGCGGAGAAGTAAGAAGTAAGAAATATTTAACTTACGTTAAAGTGCATAATACGCTAAGGGTTGGCGAAGAAATTGAGATTGTGAGCCCGGTTTATGATATAATGAAAGTGAAGCTGGAAATTATGGCCGACGCGGAAACCGGAGAAAAGTTGACCGAAGCGCACGGCGGCGGCGGAAAGGTTGTTATTATTGAAACAGATAATGAAGCGCCGGATTATAGTGTATTAAGAAGAAAAATTGATCATTGATCATTATTTATCTATGATTGCTTACTTAAAAGGAAAAATTTTAGCCAAAGGCCAGGGTTACGTGATTCTGGAAGCTCATGACGTAGGCTACAAAGTTTTTTTAAGCCCGCCAGTATTTGCGGAAACCGGCGTCAACGACCCGGCGGAGTTTTATACTCATCAGCACGTCCGGGAAGATTCTTTGGACTTATTCGGATTCAGGACATTAGAAGAGCTTGAGTTTTTTGAACTCTTATTATCAGTTTCCGGCATCGGCCCGAAATCGGCTTTAGGCGTTCTCTCCATCGCTTCAACCGATGAAATAAAAGAAACTATCTCGCACGGCGATCCGCACCTCTTAACTAAAGTTTCCGGCATCGGGAAAAAAACCGCCGAACGCGTCGTGCTTGAATTACGGGACAAAATCGCGCGCCTCCCGGCGGGCGATCAGGGCGAGGCGAGCCTCGGAACATCAGGCGATGAGATTGACGCGTTAATAGCCCTCGGATATTCGCTCGCTCAGGCGCGGGAGGCATTACGGGATGTTGATTCAAATATTAAAGACTCTGGCGAACGGATTCGCCAGGCTTTAAAGAAGCTGGGAAAGTAGTAACCAATTATCATTTACGAATGAAGATTGTAAATATTAATCAACCAGAAATAATAAATAATTTTGTTGCCGCTAATCAATCGGCTCGGTTTCTTCAATCCTGGGAGTGGGGAGAATTTCAGGAAAAGGCCGGATTTAAAACTTTCAGGCTGGGGGCGGAGGACGGCGGAAAACTGGTTGCCGCGGCTACACTCATAAAAAAGCCGCTTTTTTTCGGCAAGAGTTATTTTTATTGTCCGAGAGGACCGATGATAAATTTTCAATTTTCTTGCCTACCGGACAGGCAGGCAATTTTCAATTTTCAATTATTTTTTGACGCGATAATGGATTTGGCAAAGAAAGAAGGGGTGGTGTTTTTGCGTTTTGAACCAACATTCCAAATTCCAAATTCCAAATTCCAAATTCCAAAAACTTTGGATGTTCAGCCGTCAAAAACCATTATTTTAGATTTGGTAAAAAGTGAGGAAGAGTTGTTAAAAGCAATGCATCCGAAAACGAGATATAATATCCGGCTGGCGGAAAAGAAAGGGGTGATTATCAGGGAGGCTGAGGCGGGTGAGTTTGATAGTTTTTGGCGCTTATTGGATGATACCTGCAAGAGGGACGGTTTTCGTTCCCACGAAGGTAAATATTACGATAAGATGCTTAAAATAGGAAATAATGTGAATGGAAAAAATTCCAAATTCCAAATTCCAAATTCCAAACAAAATCCAAAATTAAAATTTCAAAATTTAGAAATTTATAATGAGTTGAAGATTAAATTGTTTTTTGCCGTATATAACAGTAGAGTTATAGCGGCCAATATTATCGGTTTTTTCGGGGACACAGCGACTTATATCCACGGCGCCTCGGGAAATGAATCCCGCAACGTTATGGCGCCTTATCTTTTGCAGTGGGAAACGATCAAACTGGCAAAGCGCCTCGGATACCGGTATTATGATTTTTACGGCATTGACGAAAAGAAATGGCCGGGCGTTACGCGCTTTAAAAGAGGGTTTGGCGGCAGTGAGATAGATTACCCTGGGACGTTTGACATGGTATTTGGCGGGATGTGGTATCATGCGTATAGAATGATGAGGAAAATAAGAAGATATATAAAATGAAAAATGTAAAAATCAAGTATGGATAAAATTTTATCTAAAATTAAAAAAATAATCCCAATTAAAGTATTCAAAGCCCTTCAGCCGGCTTATCATTTTTTATTGGGCTGGATTTCGGCAATGTGGTACGGCCGGCCGTCGGAAAAATTGATTGTTATCGGAGTAACCGGCACGACCGGAAAAACTACTTGCGTTTATTTGATCGCAAAAATTTTAGAAGAGGCTGGATACCGGGTAGGCTGCACTTCAACGGCTATGTTTAAAGATGGAAAAAAAGAGTGGCTGAATGATAAGAAAATGACTATGGTTGGCCGGTTTTTTACCCAGAAAATTTTACGGGACATGGTTAAGAACGGCTGTCAATACGCTATTGTGGAAACTACTTCCGAAGGGATAACCCAATTCCGCCATCGGTTCATTAATTATGATATCCTCCTTTATACCGGTCTTTATCCCGAGCATATTGAGTCTCATGGCAGTTTTGAAAATTACAGAAAAGCTAAAGGCCGGTTATTCGCTCATTTAAAAAAATGCAAAACAAAATATTGCGATGAAAAAAGGAAGGTGAGCGGCCGGATGTCAAGCCTAAAAAGAATTGAGTTAAACCGGGTAAAAAAAGCGATTATCGTTAACGGCGGCGATGAGCAGGCTGATTATTTTATTAAGTTTTGGGCGGAAGAGAAATATATATTAGTAAACGGTAAACTCGCCTCGTCGGCAGGCGGACAGAAAATAGTAAATAAAAAGTTAGAGCCAACGGCAGAGGTGATACCTTTCGAAGACGTGAAAGCTGGCGCCCAAGGAGTCAGTTTTAAAGTTTTGGATAAAAATATAAATTTGAAGTTACTGGGCGGGTTTAACGCGGTGAACGCCAGCCTTGCTTTTTGCCTCGGAGTTTCGCAGGGAATAGCGCCGGAAAAAATAAAATCCGGGTTGGAAAAAATTTCCGGCATTCCTGGCCGGCTGGAACGGATTGACCAAGGCCAGCCTTTTACCGTAATTGTGGATTACGCTTTTGAACCCAAGGCGGTGATCAAGCTTTACGAATTAATAAACGTGATTCCCCACAAAAAAATCATTCACGTTCTCGGTTCGGCCGGCGGCGGCAGGGACGAAGCGCGTCGGCCAAAGCTCGGCGAAATAGCCGCCCGCAACGCCGATGTGGTTATTGTCACAAATGAGGATCCTTATGATGACGATCCTGGAGTGATCATTGACCAGGTGGCTTTGGGAGCGGAAAATAATGGCAAAAAGATGAACGAAAATTTATTTAAAGTTTTAGACCGCCGCATGGCTATAAAAAAAGCCTTAAGATCGGCCGGCTCAGGAGACGCGGTAATAATATCCGGCAAGGGTTCTGAGCAGGCGATCTGCGCGGCTAATGGGGAAAAGATTCCCTGGGACGATCGGGCGGTTGTCCGCGAAGAATTAAAATTAATTTAATGTTAGCCATAAATAAATAACTTGCATTTTTTTAAAATATTTTATATAATAGCTTGACTTTCTGAAAAGAGTTTGTTAATATAATCTTAATTCAAAGAACCTCATTTCTGGTTGTTTTTTTCGCATATTTTAAATAGTTATTCGTCTATTTTTTTAAAGGCGAAAAAAGCATGAACAGAGTTCGGAACTTATTAAAAAAAACGGAATTATCCTCCTGACCCCGCTTGGGAAGGTCAAGGCGGAAAATGGAAAACCGTTTTTTTTGCGTTTGGCGATAAATTTTTTCCTAAAGGCATATCCGCCGGAAGGGATAATAAAATAAGTGTTTTTAAACTCAAGTCTCTCTTAGTTAAAAAATTAAAATCGTCTCTCCCGCCGGATAAAAGCGGGGCGAGCGTATTTTTATGTCTAATAAAAGAAAGTATTTAACCGAAGCTCCGGAGGTATCTTTCACTCCGAACCTGATTGAGCTCCAGAAAAATTCTTTTGACTGGTTCATGGGCGAAGGGCTTACCGATCTGTTTGACGAAATATCGCCGGTAACGGATTTTATCGGCCGGGATCTGGAGCTGTATTTTGAGGACTATTACCTTGATGACCCGAAATTCAACGAGAGCGAAAGCAAGGCGAAAAATATAACTTACGAAGCTCCGCTCCGGGTAAAAACCCGACTTACTAATAAGCGTACCGGCCAGAGCGCGGTCCAGGAAGTGTTTTTGGGCGATCTGCCGATCATGACCAAAAACGGCACTTTTATTATTAACGGAATTGAAAGGGTGGTCGTTTCCCAGCTTATAAGAAGCGCCGGCGTAATTTTTTCTTCGGAAAATATCCGCGGCCGCAAGTATTACGGCGCGAAAATAATTCCAAACCGCGGCGCCTGGCTTGAATTTGAAACTGACGCTAACAAGGTAATCTGGGTGCGGATTGACCGGAAAAGAAAAGTAGCCGCCACCTCGCTCCTCCGGGCGTTCGGGTTCGGCTCGGATGAGGAAATCCACGGCCTGTTTAAGAGTTTGTATAAGGAATTTGAAGAGGCCGAAGATTATATTGCCGCGACGATCGGCAAGGACGCTTCGCAGAACGAAGCCGACGGCTTAAAAGAAGTTTACAAAAGAATCCGTCCGGGCGACCTGGCTACGACCGACAACGCCCGCCAGCTCATTTATTCCATGTTTTTCCGTTTTGACCGCTACGATTTCGGCAGGGTTGGCCGCTATAAACTGAATAAACGTTTTAAATTTGACATTCCGGTAAACAAAGAAACAAGAATTTTAAGGAAAGAAGACCTTACCGCGATTTTAGCCGAAATTATCCGCCTGAATATTACCCAGAAAAAAGAAGACGATATTGACCATCTGGGCAATCGCCGGGTAAGAGCGATCGGCGAGCTTTTGCAGAATAAATTCCGTGTTGGCCTCGCGAGAATGGAGCGGATTATCCGCGATCGGATGAGTACTATTGATATGGACGCTCTGACTCCGAACAAGCTCATCAACGCCCGCCCGGTAATCGGCGTGGTGCGGGAATTTTTCATGTCCTCCCAGCTCTCGCAGTTCATGGATCAGACTAACCCTTTATCCGAGCTGGAACATAAAAGAAGATTAAGCGCCATGGGTCCGGGCGGCTTAACTCGCGAGCGAGCCGGCTTTGATGTCCGGGACGTGCACTCCACCCATTACGGCCGCATTTGTCCGATCGCGACTCCTGAGGGACCGAATATCGGCCTGGTTAACCATTTAGCGAGCTTTGCCCGGCTTAACAACTACGGATTTTTAGAAGCGCCCTACCGCAAAGTTCTGCGCGAAGGAAAGAAAAAACCAGTAGTGACTGACGAGATTGTTTACCTTGATGCCTTAGAGGAGGAAAGAAATATAACAACCTCGGCAACAACGCCGATTGATAAAGACGGCCATTTCGCGGTTGAAAGAACTGAAGTCCGAAAATACGGCCAGCCGGCTACCGAAGATGTTAATAAAATTGATTATGTCGGGGTAGCGGCTAACCAGATTATCTCAGTCGCCACCTCGCTTATTCCTTTTATGGAACATGACGACGGCCAAAGGGCGCTCATGGGCACTAACATGCAACGCCAGGCTGTCCCGCTCATAACCGCTGAAGCGCCGATTATCGGCACCGGGGTTGAAGCCCTGGCCGCCCGCTATTCCGGACATATCCTGATTGCCGAAGAGGATGGTGAAGTGATAAAATCCGATTCCGGGTCAATCGCTATCCGGGAAAAAAGCGGAAAAACCGCGTCATACCAGTTGACGAAATTCTTAAGATCCAACGCCTCAACCTGCATTAACCAGCGCCCGATCGTATCTAAAGGGGAAAAGGTGAAAAAAGGACAGGTATTAACTGATTCATCGGCGATTGACAAAGGCGAACTGGCTCTGGGAAAAAACGTTCTAGTCGCTTTCATGACCTGGGAGGGCTTTAACTACGAAGACGCGATTATTATTTCCGAACGCATGGTGGCGAATGATACTTATACTTCCATATATATTGAAGATTATTCCATTGATGTCCGCGACACAAAACTCGGACCCGAAGCGGTTACTTCCGATATTCCCAACATTTCGGAAGAGAAATTAAAGAACCTGGATGAGGAGGGCATAGTCCGGATCGGAGCCAAAGTTTCTTCCGGCGATATTTTAGTCGGCAAAATTACTCCTAAAGGCGAGACCGAACTGTCAGCCGAAGAAAAACTGCTTCGGGCAATTTTCGGTGAAAAAGCCAAAGATGTCCGGGATTCTTCCTTGTATCTTGAACACGGCGAGCATGGAAAAGTCGTTGACATTAAAATATTTTCCCGGGAGGAAGGAGACAAACTTTCTTCGGGAGTGATAAAAACTATCCAGGTTTCGGTCGCCAATTTAAGAAAAATCCAGATCGGCGATAAAATGGCCGGCCGCCACGGCAATAAAGGCGTAATTTCAAAAATCGTTCCGGTAGCGGATATGCCGTATCTTGAAGACGGCACCCCGGCGGACATTATTCTTTCGCCTTTAGGGATTATTTCCCGGATGAACCTCGGCCAGCTTCTTGAAACCCATCTCGGGTTTGCCGCGAAAAAACTCGGTTATTCGGTCGCCACTCCGGCTCTAAACGGAATCAGCGAAAAAACCATTACCGATGAACTGAAGCGAGCCGGACTGCCTGAGCACGGCAAAGTAACGCTATGCGACGGAAAAACCGGAGTGCCATACGACCATAAAATTACCGTGGGTTATAAGTACATGCTTAAACTTAACCATATGGTTGAAGATAAAGTCCACCAGCGCTCAATCGGCCCTTATTCGCTTATTACCCAACAGCCATTAGGAGGAAAAGCCCAATTCGGCGGCCAGAGATTCGGGGAAATGGAAGTCTGGGCGCTGGAAGGCTACGGCGCTTCCCATACCCTACAGGAAATGCTCACTATTAAATCGGATGATGTCCCGGGCAGGAGCAAAGCCTACGAATCCATTATTAAGGGCGAAAAAATTAGGAAACTTAACGTGCCGGAGTCTTTTAACGTTCTCGTCAGGGAATTAAAAGGCCTCGGGCTGGATGTTGAGCTTTTGAATGAAGATATGCAGAAAGTGGATTTCGGGGAGAATTATATCGGTGATAAGGATGAAAAGAAAGAAGGAACGCAACTTGCAAAATAAATTTTTAATTTTTAGACATTAAAAATTACAAAATTGAAAATTCTATATGTTAAATCCAATAAAAACCACGGACTTTGAAGCCATCAAATTAAAACTGGCTTCTCCGGAAGACATTTTGTCCTGGTCCCACGGCGAAGTCTTAAAGCCGGAGACCATAAATTACCGGACCCAGAAACCGGAAAAAGACGGACTCTTTTGCGAGAAAATTTTTGGCCCTTCCAAAGACTGGGAATGCTATTGCGGCAAGTATAAAAAAATTCGCTATAAAGGCATTGTCTGCGACAAATGCGGCGTTGAAGTGACTAGAAGTATTGTCCGCCGGATCCGCATGGGTCATATCAGGCTCCAGTCTCCGGTTTCGCACATCTGGTTTTTGCGCGGCCTTTCCTCAAAACTCGGAATAGTTTTAGACCTTTCCATGCTTTCGCTTGAGAAGGTGATTTATTTCGCTTCTTTCGTCATAACCGACGTTAATGAACAGCTGAGGCAGGATACAATCAGCCAGATAAAGGATGAATATAAATCAAAAAAACTCCAGATAGAAAATGATTTTAAAAAACAGGCCGGGGAAATTAAAAGCAAGCGCGGAAAGCCGGCCGGAGAAAAAGACAGCGCCGGAGAAGCCGTAAGCGCCGGTTTGTCCAAAGAAATGGAATCGCTCCAGAAAGCCAAAGACGAAAAGATGGACGATTTAGCCGAGGTTTTTGAAAAGGCCATAAAAGAACTGAAAGATTTAAAGCCGATGGCGATTATTTCGGAAAGCGCTTATCAGGATTTAAGCCTTAAATATGGTCACATTTTTGAGGCCGGAATCGGTGCGGAAGCGATAAGGAAGCTTCTGGAAAAAATAGATCTCGGGAAAGCCATCAAAGAGCTGGAAGAGGAACTCGTTGGCGCGGTTGAGTCAAAAAAAGAAAAGATGATTAAGCGGCTGAAAACTTTTAAGAGTTTTCACCATAACGGCATCCGCCCCGAATGGATGATCATGTCTATCGTGCCAGTCATTCCGCCGGATCTTCGGCCGATGGTCGCTTTGGACGGCGGACGGTTCGCTACCTCGGATCTAAACGATCTTTACCGCCGGGTAATAAACCGGAATAACCGCTTAAAACAGCTTTTGGATTTAAACGCGCCGGAAGTAATCTGCCGCAACGAAAAAAGAATGCTTCAGGAGGCCGTTGACGCTTTAATTGACAATTCGGCCCGTCATACTAAAACCGTAACCGCTTCAACCGGTCAGAAAAGAAATTTAAAATCTTTAGCTGATTCACTGAAAGGAAAACAGGGGCGCTTCCGGCAGAATCTTCTTGGAAAGCGGGTTGATTACTCGGGTCGGAGCGTTATCGTCGTTAATCCGAAACTCAGGCTTTACGAATGCGGGCTTCCCAAAGTCATGGCTCTGGAGCTTTTTAAACCTTTTGTAATTAGTAAACTTATTGAAATGGGGCTCGTGCATAACGTCCGAAGCGCCAGCCGCTATATTGAAGCCGGCCATAACGAAGTTTGGGATATCTTGGAAAATATCACTAAAGAATCATACGTGCTTTTAAACCGCGCCCCGACCCTGCACCGCCTCGGAATCCAGGCTTTCCGCCCGATACTTATTGAAGGAAAAGCCATCCAAATCCATCCTTTAGTCTGTTCGGCTTTTAACGCCGACTTTGACGGAGACCAGATGGCGGTTCATGTTCCTCTGACCGAGGAGGCCATTACCGAAGCCCGGGACTTAATGCTTTCCTCTCATAACCTTTTAAAACCCGCCACCGGCGATCCGATAGTCGCGCCTTCGCAGGATATGGTCTGGGGAGCGTTTTACCTGACTAACTTAGCGGACGGAAAAAAAGCCGAGGCCGCTTCAAAGAAAGCTGGCGGTAAAGGAATGAAATATTTTTCCGGCGCGGAAGAAGCCAAGCTGGCTTACGAGCTCGGACATGTAAAATTGAATCATCCAGTAAAGGTAAAAATGGGCAAGGAAATGTTGGAAACTTCCGTCGGCCGGATAATTTTTAACGAAGTCCTGCCGGAAAAGTTGCGCTTCGTTAATGAAGTGGCGGACAAGGGGATGCTGAAAAAGCTTATTAGAAAGAGCCTGCTCCATTACAGCGAAGAAGAAACCGTGGACTTTTTGGATAATTTAAAGAACGCCAGTTTTGAATATATAACCAAGAGCGGTTTATCATGGGGCATCGGCGATTTGCCGAATTTGCCGGAGCGGGACGCTTTAGTGGGCGATGCCGAAAAGCAGGTTGATATTATCCAGGAACAGTATGAAGAAGGGCTTTTAACCGATTCTGAACGCTACAGCAAAATTATTGAACTTTGGACCGGAGTGAAAGACCGGGTAACTGAAATATGCAAAAGCGCTTTGCCGGCGGACGGGCCGATTTATTCCATGATTGAATCCGGAGCGCGCGGCTCCTGGGCTCAGCTGACGCAGATCCTCGGAATGAAAGGTCTTGTTACCTCCCCAACCGGAGATATTATTGAGTTGCCGGTTAAGGGAAATTTTAAAACCGGATTTGAAGTGCTTGAATATTTTATTTCCACCCACGGCGTCCGAAAAGGTTTATCAGACACGGCTTTAAGAACCGCGAACGCGGGATATCTTACCCGGCGTCTCATTGACGTGGCGCAGGACGTAATTATTACTAAAGATGATTGCGGCGACGAAGAGGGCATATTAATTACTTTAGCCGAGAGCGAGGAGATGAATGTCCCCCTTTTCCGGAGACTAATCGGTCGGGTAATGGCTAAGGATTTGAAAAACGCCAAAGGAAAAGTTCTGGTTAAGGCCGGCGAGCTAATTTCGGAGAAGATAGCCGAAGAATTTTCAAAAGAAAACATCAACGAGGCCAGCGTCCGGTCGGTTTTAAGCTGTCATTTAAATCGCGGCGTATGCGCCAAATGCTACGGTTTTGACCTCGGGTACAATAAATTGGTGAAAATGGGAACCGCGGTCGGTATTATCGCCGCCCAGTCCATCGGCGAACCCGGCACCCAGCTTACCATGAGAACTTTCCATACCGGAGGCGTGGCCGGACAGGATGATATTACCCAGGGTCTTCCCCGGGTTGAAGAAATTTTTGAGGCTCGGCCGCCAAAGAGAAAAGCCTATATGGCTGACGTTTCCGGCCGGGTGGAAATTGAAACCGCCGAGCGGATTATTGAGGATGAGCGGGGAAAAATGATTGTCAATAACTCTCAGGGCAAGATTTTAAAAGTCCATTACGAAGGGACTGATTCGGAAAAATATTATTTTGCCGAAGCGATAAAAGACGCGCAGCTGGCTTCGGAAAAATCGGATAAAAAGGACGGCCTCGCGGTAAAAACGAAAAAGGCGAAAGCGCTAAAACCGAATATTCTCGTGGCCGACGGAGACGAAGTTAAAGCCAATGACACGCTTTTTACTATCGGCGCGAAAGAAATAAAAGCCAAAAAAGAAGGCTTGGTTCAGGTGGATAAAAAATGCGTCAAAGTCAAAGTAAGCGCCGAAAAAGTCAAAGAGTTTATAATTCCAAAAGGCTTTGCCGTTTGGGTTAAGGATGGCGACCTTGTTAATAAAGGCGACCAGCTCACCGAAGGGTCGCTTGATCTCCAGCAGCTTTACCGGCTTAAAGGGAAATTTGAGGCTCAAAAGAATATTATCAAAGAAATCCAGTTTGTTTATTCTTCTCAGGGTCAGCCGTTAAATGAGAAACATATTGAAATAATCGCCAAGCAGATGTTCTCCCGGATTTACGTCCAGTTGGCCGGTGGCACTGACCTCTTGTCCGGTGAGATTGTTGAAAAAGCGGTTTTTGAGCGCGCCAATATTGAAGCCAAATCAAAAAAATTAAAGGAAGCCGAAGGGGAAATATTGCTTTTAGGCATAACCAAATCATCCCTGACCACGAATAGCTTCCTTTCAGCCGCCTCGTTCCAGAATACTTCAAGCGTCCTGATTGAAGCCGCCATCAACGGGAAAATAGATTATCTTGAAGGACTGAAAGAAAACGTAATTATCGGCCGCCTAATCCCTTCGGGAACCGGATTTAATCCGAACAAGAAGTTTCAGCAGATATAAACCTCTAATTTTAGCGGATAAATAACGATTTCAGTGAACATAAAAGACAGCCCATGAAAAGGCTGTCTTTTTGCGTATGCGGATTAGCCGGCGTTATTACAAACTATACTTTTTAATGTTTTCATCGGCTGTCATTTGCAAAAACTCAATCTGTTTTTTTCCTTCTTCGGATTTAAATAGATGGGCGAACCGTTTTTGCGCCTTTAAATATTCTTCAACTTTCGGAGTTGGTTTCGGGACTTTCATTGAGCCGGAAAGCGCGCCGTCCGTGTATTCTATGGCCGGGTAGATTCCGGTTTGGGCGCCTAGTTTCCCGAGCCGGATTGAATCAGCCGGTTCAATTCCCCAGCCCGGAACGCATGGCACCATAATCTGGATATAGCTCGGACCCGGAGTGGCAATGGCTTTTTTCACTTTGGCCGTAATGTCGGCGGGAAAACCGGCTGTAGTTTGCGCTACATACTTAAGGCCGTGGGCGAGCGCTACGGCGACCATGTCTTTT
>Ga0209016_1001989_pt1 | contig 14759 bp, 11 predicted proteins | sample EPASupsiteSAE305_FD_187265 | JGI IMG/M metagenome (GOLD analysis project Ga0209016, IMG submission 187265) | Bioremediated contaminated groundwater microbial communities from EPA Superfund site, New Mexico - SAE3-05 (SPAdes) (version 2) | ecosystem: Environmental > Aquatic > Deep subsurface >...
TATTGTTATGACCGGCGGATCAATGATGTATATTGATGCTGTTTGTAAGGGCATTGATGATATACCTACTGTAGACAAGGAAACACGCGAACTGTTGATTCACAGATATGAATCAGAAGGATTGGAACGTTTATGCAGTGAATTAAAGCTTCTCGACCCTGAATATTACAAGATTGTTGATCTGAAAAATCCCAAACGGGTTATTCACGCGTTGGAGATTTGCTACATGACAGGAAAGACTTATACTTCTTTCCGCACTCGCTCTACCAGGGAAAGACCATTTCACATCCTTAAAATAGGACTAACCCGAGATCGGGAAGAACTTTACGAACGAATTAACCGTCGTGTAGATATCATGATGGAAGATGGCCTGTTGGAAGAAGTAAAATCCGTTTACCCATATAAGCATCTTAACTCCCTTAATACGGTTGGTTACAAGGAGCTCTTTAACTATCTCGATGGTGTTTGGGATTTACCTTTCGCTATAGAAAAAATCAAGCAAAACTCACGTATCTATTCTCGCAAACAGATGACCTGGTTCAAAAGAGATAATGATATCACCTGGTTCCACCCTGATCAGGAAGAAGAGATAATGGATTATATAAAAAAGGTACTTAATGTTTAACTGATAACATTATCTATATTTTCTGGCCAGAATATTATAAATAACTGCAGAAAGTAATAGTAGTGCCACGATAATTACCATCAGAATTTCAAATATTCCATTTCCTATTGAGAGAAAGAAATCGGAAAGACTGAATAACATATTAACGAGCAACATACCAACCAAAACATTCACTACCCGAAGGTAACGAACTATCAAGGCATACTGAATAAGCATATTTTCCTCAGTGATCTGCACAGGAAAACGAGACATTCTTGAAGGGAAGAATGATCTGTATCCAGTTAAAGCCATAACAAATGTTGCTATTCCAGCCAAAACAAGCAACGTATCTTTGCTTCCAATTCTGTCAGCTTTTCCATAAATATTAATATGAGTAGGAATTACATCGGGGGCCTTATTATATAAAATAAAAGCGACCACCCATATTCCCAATAAAAGAAGTACGGCCATTGCCTCAAGAATCTTATCACCAAAAGCTCGTGGGACACGAACTTCAGGCAACTTTTGCCTTCTAACTGAAAAGAATTTAATCATAAAACTGCTTTTCTTACTAGAACAATCCAATAAATAAATAAATAATAAGGCAAATGAATAAATGCCTTATTTACCTTATCAACGAGTCAATATAAATATTAAATTGACAACGAATACTACTATACCTACAAGAATAATCATACCTTTAGTCTTTATTTAAATTTAAAATTAGTTAGTTATTTGGGGTTCCGGCATTTACAACCGGCTGAGCAGCCTCATCGGCACAAAGAACAACCAGAAGATTGCTCACCATTGCTGCTTTTTTCTCTTCGTTCAATTCTACAATCTTTTCATCAGAAAGCTTTGTCAGAGCCATTTTCACCATAGATACTGCACCTTCTACAATCTTTTCGCGAGCAGAAATAATAGCAGAGGCCTGCTGACGGCGAAGCATCACTGCTGCAATCTCAGGCGCATACGCCAAATAATTAAGTCTTGCTTCAACAACCTCAATTCCGGCCATTGCCAGGCGCTCATTCAATTTTTGTTCGAGCTGATTATTAACCTCTTCCCCACCCGAGCGAAGAGTAAGTCCACTAGTTTCTCCTTCATTATCATCATAAGCATACTGTCCGGCCACCTGTCGAAGAGCGGCATCGCTCTGTATTTTAACAAAATTCTCGAATGCAGTCATACGTCCGGCTACAGAATTTCCTAGACTGACAGCCGCATTAGGAGAAGTTGCCCCAGCCTCTGCCAATGTCTGAGAATCAATCTCGAACATAGCTTTATATGTATCCTTAAGCTTCCATACCAAAACCAATCCAATCATTATCGGATTACCGGTTTTATCGTTTACTTTAATAGGCTTCACATCAAGATTCCGGGCACGTAGTGAAAGTTTCTTCTTATCAAGAAAAGGATTTACCCAAAAAAAACCGGTTTCTTTGAACGTTCCTTTGTATTTTCCAAAAAAAACCATGGCCCGTGCCTGATTTGGTTCCAATTGCATGAAACCTGCCAAAATAAAGAAACAGGAAATTATTCCTATCACTCCTAAAATAATTCCTAAAGTTCCTAATACGTCATAATAGATAAACATTGCCACACTTACAAATATCAAACAGATATTAAGAAATAGCATCATAAATCCATTCATTTTAAATCCTTTGAAATCAAATTCAGCAGTTTCCATAATATTTTCTTTTTTTTTAATTTCTCATTTTACAAATATTGTTGATAATTTTTAAGATTAACAAATGTTTTGTGATAAATTATTAAGGTGCTTAACATCATTTATCAATTAAGCTTGATAATTTATTCAGTATATATTTTATCTTTATTTTAGAGCTTTTTTAAAAAAGGTATAGACCTTAATAACATATAATCTACTCTTTATATTATTATAGTCTACACCTTATTATAAACTTATAGTTAATAAATTAATTAGCCTTCGGAAAGAAATAATTAAACTACGCTGAAAGTATTTTTTTAAAGTATCCAATCACAAAAAAAGAGCCTTATTTCTAAAAATGAAATAAGGCTCTTCGCTGAAAAAATAAATTTATTACAGTTTAATAGTAAGACCTATTTTACCTCCGCTAAATTCATTGCCACCACCAACTTCAAGATTAATACCAACCTTATTGTTGAAGTAATAACGACCGCCGATCTGTGCTCCAAGGCCTAATCCAGATGTATGATCTCCATGGTAACCATCTGGTGCATTCCAAACGTAAAAGCCAACATTTAGTCCTGCATAAAAATCCCAGTTTCTTGGAATGTTAAGAATGCTATTAAAGTGATAATTACCATTACCCGAAATACCCCATGAGTCTAGATGGTAATCGTAATAATCATGATCATTATAACCGCGGTAAGATAATTCTCCACCTAGAGTAATATCTGGGTGAACAGCGTGGTCAAAACCCACATATACAGGCAAACCGTAGTCTGACAATCCAAGACCGACATTAAGCTGAGTTTGTCCTACGCGAAGAGGACTCTGTGCATACCCCATTGAGACTAAAAACATTAGTCCTAATGATAAAAATAGTTTTCTCATTTTTTAAATCGTTTAGTTTTTAATACAAAAAATATAAGTGTCTGCGAATTTAGTTTAGTTTCATTCAAATAATGAAATTTATGCAAATATATTTAATATTTCATTTTACACGTCATTCATTAGTATTTAATAAAATCATTTATTGTATTTTCGTAATATATCTTATCTTTGTAATATACTAATAATAGGTAAAAACGTGAAATTTACTATCGATACGGATAACAAAGAGTTTCAGGATGCACTGAACTTAATTCAATATACCCGGCAATCCGTCTTTTTAACTGGAAAGGCTGGTACGGGAAAATCTACATTTCTGAAATATATTTGTGAAAATACCCGAAAGAAGCATGTAGTACTTGCACCAACGGGTATAGCAGCAATCAATGCGGGTGGTAGTACACTTCACAGCTTTTTCAAACTTCCCTTTTACCCTCTCCTGCCCGATGATCCAAACTTTAGTCTTCAGGGCGGACGAATTCACGAGTTCCTTAAATATCGTTCTGCACACCGCAAATTAATTAAAGAGGTTGAGCTGATTATCATTGATGAGATCTCGATGGTGCGGGCAGATATTATCGACTTTGTAGATCGTGTGCTGAGAATCTATTCCAATAACATGAGGGAACCGTTTGGCGGCAAGCAAATTCTCCTGGTGGGTGATGTTTACCAGTTGGAGCCTGTTATAAAGAGTGACGAACGTGAGATTTTAAATCGTTTTTATCCTTCGCCATTTTTCTTTTCGGCAAGGGTATTTGGTGAAATTGATCTGGTATCAATCGAGCTCAAAAAGGTTTACCGTCAAACAGATAAGGTTTTCGTAAGCGTGCTTGATCATATCCGTAATAATACGGCCGGCGCTGCCGACTTGCAATTGCTCAATACCAGATACAATACTCGTATAGAGGAATCGGAAGAAGATATGTACATCACTTTGGCCACGCGACGGGATAATGTAGACTTCATCAATGAAAAGAAACTAGGCGAGTTGCCGGGTGATTCTGTGATATTCAGAGGCGAGATAACGGGAGATTTTCCGGAAAGTAGTCTGCCTACCCAGAAAGACCTGGAGCTGAAAGTGGGTGCTCAGATTATATTTATTAAGAATGATTACGAGCGTCGCTGGGTAAACGGCACCATCGGAGTAATTTCTGCCATCGATGAAGAGGGCACTATTTACGTGCTTACGGATGATGGAAAGGAATGCGACGTAAATAAAGACTGCTGGCGAAACATTCGCTATGTATATAATGAGAAAGAAAAAAAGATAGAAGAAGAAGAACTAGGTGTATTCACACAATATCCCATCCGGTTGGCATGGGCAATTACTATTCACAAAAGTCAGGGTCTTACTTTTAGCAGAGTAGTTGTAGACTTTAGCGGAGGAGTATTTGCAGGCGGACAGGCTTATGTGGCACTTAGCCGGTGTACTTCATTGGAAGGTATTCAGCTGAAGAAGCAAATTTCCCGCGGAGATATATTCGTGAGACAGGAAATTGTGGACTTTGCCACACGTTTCAATAACCAGCTGGCAATTGAAAAAGCATTAAAGCAAGCTCAGGCCGATATTCAATATGCCGAGGCTGTTAAGCAATTTGACAACGGAAACTTTGAAGAATTCCTGGAGCAGTTCTTTTTAGCCATTCATTCCAGATATGACATAGAAAGACCTGTCGTAAAAAGATTTATACGGAAAAAGCTGGGAATCATAAACAAACTAAAGGAGGAAAACGTTGCTATTAAGAGGAAAATGGAGGAGCAACGGGCTAATCTGAAAAAGTATGCCAAGGAATATTACGTCATGGGTAATCAGTGTATTACTCATGCGCATGATCTTCGGGCAGCACTGGCCAATTATGATAAAGCGCTGGAGTTGGACCCTAAAATGGTTGATGCCTGGGTAAGAAAGGGATTAACTCTTTTCGAGGATAATAGAATACCCGAAGCACTGGGATGCCTGAACGAAGCTGTTAAACTAAGCCCAAGAGCATTCAAGCCTCGATACAACAGAGGAAAAATTCATCTACAGCTGAATCATATAGAAGAAGGTATTGCCGATTTAGAAAAGGCTTGTTCTATAAAACCTGAGCATGATAAATCGCACGAATTACTGGGCGATGCTTATTCCCGGGTGGGAGATGAAGAAAAAGCAGCAATTCATTGGCGTATAGCAGAAGAATTAAGGAAAGAAAAAGATAATTCAAGTAACTAAGACATAGATATTATGAATCAAAGAACAAAGAAAAGTTTAAAAATTACAGGTCTTGTAATTGTATGTATTCTGGCACTTATGGCAATATTGCCGTATGCTTTTCGCGGAAAAATTGAGAAGATAGTTATTACAGAAGGTAATAAAATGCTAAATGCCAGATTTGGCTTCGAAGATTTGAACATTAGCTTGTTCAAGAACTTCCCTAAAGCTTCTATTTCTCTGAATAACTTCTACCTGAAAGGGGTCGATGAATTTGCTAAAGATACTTTGGTAAAAGCCGGAGATGCCACAGTAGCAATAGATCTTTTCTCCCTATTTGGAAGCAGTGGCTATGATGTTTCTAAAATTGAGATATCAGATGCTTATATCCATGCCATTGTTCTGAAGAGCGGAAAGGTGAACTGGGATATAATGAAAACCGACACCACCAAAGCTACTCCTGCAACAGAAGAAACTACACCATTTAAACTGAAGCTTAAAAAGCTTACAGCAGATAACGTAAACATCATCTATGATGATCGTCAGGCGGATATGTATGCTTCAATTGTGGGACTGAACACAGAATGTTCCGGAGACTTGACGGCCGATCGCTCTACTCTGAAGATTGCAGCTAAAAGTAAAGGATTTACATTCAAGATGGGTGCAATTCCTTATATCAGCAATGCGGTTGTTTCTGCAGATATGGATCTGGATGCCGACCTTGCTCATAGTAAATACACCCTAAAAGAAAACAAATTCCAGCTGAATGCTATCAAGGCTGATGTTGACGGATGGGTGGCTATGCTCAATAATGGCGGTACGGATATGGACTTGAAGGTTAACACTAACGAAGTGGGCTTTAAAGATGTGCTTTCTTTAATACCGGCTATCTATGCAAAAGATTTTGAAGATGTAAAAGCTACCGGTAATGTTTCTCTTAAATTCAATGCTAAGGGTATTATGCTGGGCGACACCTTACCTGCTTTCAATGCAAGTATGGTGGTAAAGAACGGAACATTCAAATATCCGTCGCTTCCTATGGGGGTAGATCAAATAAATATCAATGCTAGTGTTAAGAATCCGGGCGGTAGTGCAGATTTAACTGAAGTAAACATCAATCCGTTCAGCTTCCGCATGGCAGGCAATCAGTTTAGCTTAACCTCTATCATCAAGACTCCTGTAAGTGATCCTGATGTAAAAGGTAGCGCAAAAGGTACTCTGAACCTGGGAATGATTAAACAGGTATATCCTCTGGATGAAGGTATGGCTCTGAATGGTATTATCAGTGCCGATGTAAATATGGCGGGCCGTATGTCTTACATTGAAAAAGAACAGTATGACAAGTTCCAGGCTTCCGGTTCTTTGAAGCTTAGCAATATGAAACTAAAGATGAAAGATATGCCTGATGTAGATATTCAAAGATCTACGTTTACTTTCTCTCCAAAATATCTGAATCTGAGCGAAACAACCGTAAAAATTGGCAAGAATGACATTACAGCCGATTGTCGATTAGAGAATTACATGGGATATGTTCTGAAAGACAAAACGTTGAAAGGTACAATGAACATAAAGTCTAACTACTTTAACCTAAACGACTTTATGGGAACAACTTCAACAACTGCAGCTGCAGCTTCGGGAACAACTCAGGGCGCAACTGCTGCTACCACAACAGCAAGTGCTGCAACATCGGCTATTGAGGTTCCAAAGAATATCGATTTCAATATGACTGCAAACATGAAACAAGTTCTCTTCGACAAAATGGCTTTCAATAACATGAACGGAAAGTTATTGGTTAAAGATGGCAAGGTAGATATGCAGAATCTGTCAATGAACACCATGGGTGGATCGGTTGTAATGAATGGTTCTTATTCTACTGCTCAAAGCGTAAAGAGTCCCGACCTGAATGCCGGATTTAAAATGAACAGCATTTCTTTTGCTCAGGCTTATAAGGAACTGGATATGGTTCAGAAACTGGCACCTATCTTCGAAGGTCTTAAGGGAGACTTCTCTGGTAATATGAATATTTCTACTAAACTAGATAATCAATTGTCTCCGGTATTTAACTCAATGCAAGGAGCCGGTAGTTTATCTACAAAAGATATTAGCCTCAGTGGTATAAATGTTATCGATAAGATTGCCACTGCTGTAAAGAAAGAGAGTCTGAAGAATCTGAAAGTAAAAGATATGAAGATAGATTTCACCATCAAAGACGGGCGAGTGTCTACAAAACCATTCGACATCAAGTTTGGCGAAACATTGCTTAACCTTTCAGGAACTACCGGTCTGGATCAGACTATTGATTATTCAGGAAAGATTAAACTTCCTGCTTCAACAGGTACGCTTGGACAACTCAGTACACTCGATCTTAAGATTGGTGGAACATTCACTTCACCAAAAGTTTCTATCGACACAAAGAGCATGGCAAAACAAGTGCTAAGCAGTGCCAAAAACAAAGCTATCAGCGAAGTGGGAAAGAAACTGGGTATAGATTTAGGTGATGCTCAGAAACAGAAAGAGGCTTTAGTTGCCAATGCTCAGAAAGCCAGAGATAGACTAGTAGCCGAAGCGCAAAAGCAAGCAGACGATTTAGTTGCAAAAGCCGGAGGTAATATATTAAAGAAACTTGCTGCTCAGAAAGCCGGAGATGTTTTGGTAAAAGAGGCTAAGAAAGAATCGGATAAATTAGTAAAGGAAGCTGAAGCACAAGGTGATAAGCTGATAGAAAAAGCAAAAAGTGAGTAATCTAAACTCTATATACAATGCTATTAAAATTATACGAAAAGAACAATAACCCGAAGGATATAGAACAAATCGTTCAAGTCCTCCGCGACGGAGGAGTGGTTATTTACCCAACGGATACAGTGTATGCCATTGGTTGTCATGCATTACAAGTCCGTGCAGTAGAGAACATCTGCCGTATAAAAGACATTGATCCGAAAAAGAAGAGCCTTTCCATCATTTGTTATGACCTGAGCAATATCAGTGAATATGCAAAAGTGGAAAACTCTACATTCAAACTAATGAAAAAGAATCTGCCGGGAGCGTTTACTTTTATCCTGGCTGCCGGCGGCAAACTTCCTAAGATATTCAAGAACAGGAAAGAAGTTGGTATTCGTGTGCCCGATAATAATATTATCCGCGAGATTTGCAGGCAACTGGATGCACCAATCTTAACCACAACTATTCCCTGGAATGAAAAAGAAGACATTGAATATCTCACAAATCCGGAACTGATTGACGAGAAATTTGGTTATGAAGTAGATTTAGTTGTTGATGGAGGAATTGGAGGAATTGAGCCATCAACCATTGTAGACTGTACTTCTAGTGAAGCCGAAATTGTTCGTCAGGGAAAAGGAATTCTGGAAGAAGTTTAGTTTATTAGATAGAGTTCGCTTAAAAAAACATTGAGGTCAAAGCGTGCTTTGGAACAGCTAAGAAAAGATCCAAGCCACACCAATACTATATTGAGTGTGGTTTGGACTTTTCTTACAGAAAAAATAAAATCATCCATAACTCCATCACTTTTTCTTGTAATATATTTAAATATAGCATTTTATTTGGTGATGGTAGCATTTTAGACTCTCACTTAACCCTCACTTTTTGGTTCATCCCTCACCTTTTCGAGTTGTTTTTATCTAAAATAGGATCAAACTCAGTATGATATTGTTGCTAAAGACAAATTAAGCCTAAAATCTACCGATTGTGCTTAAAAGAGTGATATCACTCTTTAACTTACCATATAAAAAAACAGACTTGAGGCTTTGGATGAAGTCTCAAGTCTGTTAGAAATAACCAGACATTTATATGTCTATTTATATATAGATAAATCTTATTTCAGTAACGTTTCAGGATCAATATGATCTGCTTCAATATCTTTGAAGTAACGGTAAGTTCCAACCTTCAATTCATCGGCTGCTGCATCATCACAAACAACAATTCCTTTTTCGTGAAGTTGAAGAGCACTGATAGTCCACATCTGAGTAATTGAACCTTCAACAGCGTGATATAGAGCACGAGCTTTGTTGTGCCCATTAACAATGATAAGAACTTCTTTAGCAGAAAGAACTGTACCTACACCTACAGTTAAAGCTGTTTTAGGAACCTTATTCACATCATTATCAAAGAAACGAGAGTTTGCAATGATTGTGTCTGTTGTTAAAGTCTTAACTCTAGTGCGAGAAGTTAGAGAAGATCCCGGTTCATTGAAAGCAATGTGTCCATCAGGACCAATACCACCAAGGAAAAGGTCAATACCACCATATTCTTTGATCTTAGCTTCATAACGTTCGCATTCAGCTTCCAGATCAGCAGCATTACCATTCAGGATATTTACGTTAGCCTTAACAATATCAATATGATTAAAGAAGTTATTCCACATAAATGAATAGTAGCTTTCCGGATGTGCTTGTGGAAGACCAACGTATTCGTCCATATTGAACGTTACAACATTTTTAAATGATACAATGCCTTTTTTGTAAAGATCAATTAGGGCTTTGTACATTCCAAGAGGAGAAGATCCTGTTGGCAAACCAAGAACAAAAGGTTTCTCTGCAGTAGGATTAGCCTTATTAATCTTTGCTGCAACATAATTTGCAGCCCACTGAGAAATCTTCTGATAATCAGGTTGGATGATTAGTCTCATAATAAAGTTTGTTTTAAGTTAGATTATTTATAGTGTTTTAGATCTGTCAACTTTTAAACGATCGGCCATAGCCTTAGCCAGGTTTTCACATTGAGTATAAGTTATATCCTTCATACTTTGTTTCATTTCCACAGGATCACCAATTAATTCAAACTTACTCTTTTCTGCAAACTCGGCCATTCTTTTCACGGCAGCGCCAGCCCAGCAAAAAGATCCAAAGTATCCCAAATATCGCCCTTTCATATCTCTCACAAGTATTTTTGAAAGAATTGCTTCTACTTCAGGGAATATCTGGTTGCTGTAAGTAGGACTTCCAATAATCAGTCCTTTGTATTTAAATATATCCATGAGGATATAAGAAGGATTTGATTTTGAGACATTGTGCATCACAATATTCTTAATGCCACGGGCAGAAAGTTCTGATGCAATTGTTTCGGCCATCTGTTCGGTATTTCCATACATGCTTCCGTAAACAATTACCACTCCTTCATCGGCATCGTAGCGACTTAATTTATCGTAGATACCAATTACTCTTTCTATATTTTCCATCCATACCGGACCATGTGTAGAACAAATTGCACTAATATGCAATCCTGCTAGCTTTTCGAGAGCTTTTTGTACCGGAGAACCATACTTCCCTACAATATTGGAATAGTAACGTACCATTTCATCCCAGTATTTATCAATATTCATACGGGAATCTATAAAGCCTCCATCTAATGTTCCAAAACAACCAAATCCATCACCCGAAAAGAGAACTCCGTCTGTTTCATCGTAAGTCATCATGGTTTCGGGCCAGTGAACCATTGGTGTAAGGTAAAATTTAAGTTTATGATGTCCTAAAGCAAGATAATCTCCATCTTTTACCAGATATTGTTCACCGGTAACTCCATAGAAACCTTCAATCATTCCGAAAGTCTGCTTATTACCCACAATAACAATATCAGGATAGTGTTGCTTTATCAAACGAATAGAACCCGAGTGATCTGGTTCCATGTGATTTATAATCAAATAATTAATCGGACGTTCGCCTATTATATTTTTTATTTTGCGCAAAAAAGATTCAAAATAACAAACATCCACCGTATCTACCAATGCCACCATATCATCATCAATAAGATATGAATTATAAGATACGCCGTAAGGTAACGGCCACATAGCTTCAAACAGCTGTTTATTTCTGTCATTCACTCCTACATAGTGAACTTTCCCTTTTATTGTAGTCTTCTGTTGCATATTTATATCCATCTGGTTTTTAATAGCAAAAATAATCTTTTTATCTTAAAGTCTATATAATTTTCCCTGATAAGCTTCCCTTTCACGCATTCTTTTTTTTACACGTTCGGTAAACTCGTAATTCTTCAGCCCCCAATCGGGTGCTATAAGTAATTCCTTCGGAGACTGAGAAACGAAGCGTTCCAGCACCATATCCGGACGAAGTTGTTCCACATAATCTATAACAAGATCTATATATTCATCCACTTCATACAAATGAAATTCTTCCGGATGTTCTTCAAACTCATGAGCCATCTTTGTTCCGCGAATAAGCTGTAACTGATGAAGCTTTAAAGTTGTAAGTGGCAATTCTGATAATCGGGCAGCCTGACTTACAATATCATCATGTGTTTCCCCTGGTAGTCCAAGTATCACATGTCCACCGGTAAGAATACCTCTGGCAGCGGTTCTTTTCACAGTATCAACTGTGTCTGCATAAGTATGTCCGCGGTTAATTCTTCGCAGCGTATCATCATTAGTACTTTCAATGCCATATTCTACAAGAAGAAAAGTTCGTTTATTCAATTTTTCCAGATAATCTAGTAAAGCATCCGGCATACAATCTGGACGGGTTCCAATTACCAATCCTACTACCCCATCAACGCTTAACGCATCTTCATATTTCCTTTTCAGTTCTTCGAGCTCTGAATAAGTATTTGTATATGCCTGAAAATAGGCCAGATATTTCATTTCCGGATATTTTCGAGAAAAAAAAAGGCGTCCTTCTTCTAACTGCTCTTTTACTGATTTTTCTGTTTTGCAATATTCCGGATTAAAAGTCTGGTTATTACAATAAGTACAGCCTCCTTTACCTTTTACTCCGTCCCTGTTTGGGCAAGTAAATCCGGCATTAAGCGAAATCTTCTGAACTTTACCATCAAAATACTTTCGCAGAAAAGAAGAAAAGTCGTTATAAGCAGGCATATAATTCGTTCTGTATTTAATTTAACCGCAAAGTTAAGTATTTTATTTAAATAAGAATCGCCATTTCTTCATTTACAATAATAATTGCTCACTAAGGTTTAATTTCCATTTTATCCTTTCATCTTAATTCATCTTCCGCGTTCTTATTTTAATTATAAACCAGCAATTCATATTTTCTTGTACAAAAGAATGCATTCTTCTGTACAAAACAATTAATTCTTTTGTACAGGACAATTATTTGTTTTGTACAAGAAATATATAATATCTCAGGATGTTTTTTTATTTCTCTTATAGTAAGCTTCTCAAAACAGAATGGAACATATAATAGCTACAAAATAGCTATTTTTTAAACGAAAGAGTGAGAGATGGCCCCAAATAGTGAGGGATGAGGACTTCTTGTCATTATCCGCCACTTTATTAACTATCTAATAACTAATAATTTATATTTCACTCAGTGAGGGATGAGTGAGGGATGAATCTATCAAATCCATAGCATACAACCTAGCAATCAGCTCTTTAGGATTGCAGGAGTGAGGGATGAGATTATTTTTTTTAAGAAACACATATAGAAAGCAAAAAAAATAGTCCTGAAAAAGAAAAGTATGCTTACTATCCGTGGGAAGTTCTTCATCTTGATTATATATAAAATAACTTTTAAGAAATGCTTATGTACAGAATCGATTAAATTGTTTACTTTTGTGGGATATAACAGATAATCAGATGTATTGCAACATGAAAAAAATTAATTTACTATTGATATTTTGTGCTCTCTCTTTGGCAATCTACGCCCAGGATAGCAAAGTATTAACATTAAAAGATGCTGTAACAGGCAAATACAATGGCGAAAGGTTAGGCGAACTTGTGCCAATGGCCGACGGAGAACATTACACGATGATAAGTAATGACAGAAAGCGCATTGTAAAATATTCATTCAAGACAGGCAAAGAAGTAGAAACGCTATTCGATGTTTCAACAGCACGTGAGTGTACATTCAAAACCTTCGATGGTTATCAGCTGTCTCCTGATGAAACTAAAATTCTTATTCAGACAGAAACAAAACCTATCTACCGCCGTTCGTTTACTGCAGTTCACTATGTGTACACTATTAAACGTAATCTGGTGGAGAAACTTTCAGACGGAGGTCCTCAACAGGTTCCTACTTTTTCTCCTGATGGAAACATGGTGGCTTTCGTAAGAAACAATAATATCTTCCTGGTGAAGTTCCTCTATGGCAACAGCGAATCACAAGTTACCACCGATGGAGCATTTGGAAAAATAATCAATGGTGCCCCTGATTGGGTATATGAAGAGGAGTTTGAGTATAATCGTGCACTTGAATTCTCGCCCGATAACTTAATGATTACTTTTGTGCGCTTTGACGAAACAGCTGTGTCTTCTTATTCTTTTCCTTTGTATGCCGGACAATATCCTACTAACAAAGAGAATGAATATTATCCCGGAAGTTATTCATATAAATACCCAAAATCGGGACAAACTAACTCTACTGTAACCGTACACTCTTTTGATATCAAATCAAAAGTGATCAGAAAATTAAATATTCCTATCAAGAAGGAAGATTATATTCCACGTATCCGTTTTACTAAAGATGCAAGTAAACTGGCAGTTATGACGCTGAACCGTACACAAAACCAGTTTGATCTGTACTTCGTGAATCCTCGTTCAGGAGTTGCTAAGTTAGTTTTAAGAGACGAAAGTAAATACTACATCAATGAAAACAACTTTGATAATATTGTTTTCTATGATAACAACTTCACTCTTCTGAGCGAGAAAGATGGATATAGTCACCTTTACTGGTATTCTATCGGAGGAAATCTGGTGAAACAAGTAACAAAAGGTAATTTTGAAGTCAGCAAGTACCACGGTTGGGATCCTGCAACCAATACTTTCTATTATGAAAGTAACGAAGGCAATCCTCTACGCAAAGCTGTGTATGCAATAGATGCAAAGGGAAGAAAAGATAAACTCACTGAAAAGGAAGGTACAAACAATGCCATCTTTGGAAGAACAATGAAATACTTTATTAATACTTTCTCAAACCTGACTACTCCACCAACAGTAACTCTGAACGATAATAAAGGAAAAGAACTAGGTGTACTTATCAGCAACAGTAAGCTTAAAGAAGAGATCAGCAATATGGTTTTGCCTAAAAAGGAATTCTTCTCTTTCACAACTTCTACCGGGGTTCAGTTAAACGGATGGATGATTAAGCCAGCCGACTTCTCTGAGTCTAAAAAATATCCTGTAATTCTTTACCAATACAGTGGACCCGGCACACAAGAAGTGGCTGATCGCTGGAGCCTGGGTGGAATAAGAAGCGGATTAGGATGGGAAGCTTACATGGCTACTCAAGGATACATAGTTGCATGTGTTGACGGGCGAGGCACAGGTGGACGTGGCGAAGAGTTTACTAAATGTACTTATATGAACTTAGGAGTTAAAGAAGCACAAGATCAGGCTGAAACTGCCAAGTACTTCAATAAACAATCCTATGTTGATAACGGAAGAATAGGAATCTGGGGATGGAGCTTTGGTGGTTACATGACTA
>Ga0209016_1001990_pt1 | contig 14751 bp, 12 predicted proteins | sample EPASupsiteSAE305_FD_187265 | JGI IMG/M metagenome (GOLD analysis project Ga0209016, IMG submission 187265) | Bioremediated contaminated groundwater microbial communities from EPA Superfund site, New Mexico - SAE3-05 (SPAdes) (version 2) | ecosystem: Environmental > Aquatic > Deep subsurface >...
CGATGGATGAGCGTTTCACGGTCGCCAATATGGCCATAGAGGCCGGCGCGAAGAATGGAATCTTCGCGGTCGACGAGAGGACGCGCGCCTGGGCCGTGGCGGTCTCCCCTCGCAGCTTCAAAGAATACGCGGCCGACCCCGACGCCGAATACGAGCGGACCATCGCGATCGACCTCGCCTCGGTCGAGCCGCAGGTCGCCTTCCCCCACCTGCCGTCCAACGCACGCCCGGCGGCGGAAGCGGGCGAAACGCCGATCGACCAAGTCGTCATCGGCTCCTGCACCAACGGACGCATCGAGGACCTCCGCGCGGCCGCCTTTCTCTTGAAAGGCAGATCGGTCGCCCCCGGTGTCCGCTGCATCGTCATTCCCGCCACGCAGCGAGTCTACCAACAGGCTGTCCGCGAAGGGCTCGTCGAAGCCTTCATCGAGGCAGGCGCCGTGGTATCGACACCGACCTGCGGACCCTGCCTCGGCGGTCACATGGGCATACTCGCCGCGGGCGAGCGCGCGGTTGCAACGACCAACAGGAACTTTGTGGGCCGCATGGGGCACCCCGGTTCCGAGGTGTATCTGGCCAGCCCGGCAGCGGCAGCAGCATGCGCCGTCACGGGACGCATCGTCGATCCCGGCAAGATCGCCGCGGCTCCCCCGCGCGGCTACTTCGAGACAAGCGCGAAAGCGTGAAGGAAAAACCATGGAACAAGGATGTAGAGTCTGGAAATACGGAGACAATGTGGATACGGACGTCATCGTGCCCGCGCGCTATCTGACGACCAGCGATCCGGTGGAACTCGCCGCGCACTGCATGGAGGATATCGACCCCAGATTTGCCGCGGGGGTTTTGCGGGGAGACATCATCGTGGCCGGTGAGAATTTCGGCTGCGGATCGTCGCGGGAGCACGCGCCTGTCGCCATCAAGGCCTCGGGCGTCTCATGCGTCATCGCAAAGAGCTTCGCGCGCATATTCTACCGCAACGCCATCAACATCGGCCTCGCGATACTCGAATGCCCGGAAGCCGCCGAGGACACCCGAAGCGGCGACAGGCTCACCGTGGACTTCGAGTCGGGCGAAATTCGCAACTTGAGCCGGGGCGCGCGGTACCGGGCTGTGCCCTTCCCGCCATTCGTGCGGAATATTATGACCGCCGGAGGTCTCATACCGTACATCAGGGGGAAACTGCTGAAACCCGGCGCTCATCTCGGCGTCGGACAGGGAGGAGACTGAGATGAAATATACAATCGCGACCATTCCCGGGGACGGCATAGGCCCGGACGTCGTCGCCGAAGCGGTAAAAGTGGCCCGGACCGTCGCGGGGGTGTCGGGCTTCACCGTCGAGTTCATGGAGACGCTGATGGGTGGCGCGGCCATCGACGCGACGGGTTCGCCGCTGCCGGATTCGACCCTGAGGGCCTGTCGCTCCGCCGACGCGATCCTCCTGGGCGCGGTCGGCGGCCCGCGCTGGGACAGCCTTCCGGGCAATCTGCGCCCTGAAGCTGGTCTTCTCGGCCTTCGCGCCGCCATGGGCGCCTACGCCAACCTGAGACCCGCCAGGATATTCCCCGAGCTTGCGGCGGCCTGTCCCCTGAAGCCCGAGATCGTAGCCGGAGGGATGGACCTTCTCATCGTGAGGGAACTCACGGGAGGCATCTATTTCGGCGAGCGCGGCAAAAGCCCCGACGGCGAAGCCGCATGGGACACCGAGCGCTACACGAAGGCCGAAATCGAGCGACTGCTCGAAGTCGCCTTCCGCGCGGCCAGATCAAGAAAAAGAAAACTGTGCGTCGTCGACAAGGCCAACGTGCTCGAATCGAGCCGGCTCTGGCGTCAAGTAGCCCAGGCTGCCGCCGCCCGTTACCCCGATGTCGAGACGACCTTCATGTATGTCGACAACTGCGCCATGCAGCTCGTCCGCGATCCCCGGCAATTCGACGTCATCGCCACGAGCAACATGTTCGGCGACATTCTGTCCGATGAGGCCAGCATGATCACGGGTTCCATCGGCATGCTCCCCAGCGCGAGCATCGGCGACTCCGGCCCTGGCATTTTCGAGCCTATCCACGGTTCGGCCCCCGACCTCGCAGGCAAAGACCAGGCCAACCCTCTCGCGACCATCCTTTCGGCGGCGATGCTCTTGTCCTACGGCCTGGGGCGCCACGACGAGGCGGCGTTGATCGAAGGGGCCGTCTCCTCGGTTCTGGCGGCCGGTTGCCGCTGCGCCGATATCGCCACGGGAGCGGCTGAGGAAACAGTGCTCGGCACGCGCGCCATGGGCGAAGCCGTGGCACGAGCTATCGAGGAAGCCGCGCGATGAGGGCGCCTCTGGTGTCCAAATAATCCCAAATATTAAGGAGGTAATGAAACATGAGAAGCGATAAAGCAAAACTGGGTCCCGAAAGGGCTCCGCACAGGTCATTGCTCAAGGCGGCCGGATACACCGACTGGGAAATCGAGCGACCCTGGGTAGGAGTCGCCAACGCGTACAATCAGATCATTCCGGGCCATGTCCACCTCAAACGGATAACGGAAGCGGTCAAAGCCGGCGTCTATGCGGCCGGCGGATTGCCCATCGAGTTCCCGACCATCGGCGTATGCGATGGCATCGCCATGAATCACCTCGGCATGAAATTCTCCCTGCCATCGCGCGAGCTCATCATGGACTCGATCGAGGTGATGGCCCAGGGCCACGCGTTCGACGCCCTCGTGCTCGTGACGAACTGCGACAAGATTGTTCCCGGCATGGCGATGGCCGCGGCCAGGCTGAACATCCCTTCCGTCGTCATATCGGGGGGGCCGATGCTCACCGGAACGCTCGGCGGGAAGGAGATCGACCTCAATACCGTGTTCGAGACGGTGGGCAAGCACATCGCGGGGAAGGCGAGCGACGCCGATCTCCTGGAAGTCGAGAACGCGGCGTGCCCCGGCTGCGGCTCCTGCTCGGGCATGTTCACCGCCAACACGATGAACTGCATGATGGAAGCGCTCGGCCTGGGCCTCCCTGGGAACGGGACCATACCGGCGGTCTATTCCGAGCGCGACCGTCTCGCGAAGGAAGCCGGCAGGGCCGTGATGCAGCTCCTCGAGAAAGGCATAAGGCCAAGAGATATTCTCACGCGCGAAGCCTTCGAGAACGCCGTTGCTGTGGACCTGGCGCTGGGCGGGTCCACGAACACCACCCTCCATCTCCCCGCCATAGCCTGGGCCGCCGGCCTGGACTTCGACATCGAGCTGTTCAACGAATTGGGCGGAAAGGTGCCGCACATCTGCAGCATGTCGCCGGGAGGTTCCTACCATATCCAGGACCTGTACCGGGCCGGGGGCGTGCAGGCCGTGATGACCCGACTCGCCCGCGGAGGATTGCTCCATGAAAACTGCCTCACGGTCACCGGAGCGACACAGGGGGAGAACATCGCGGGCGCGCGCGTCGTGGACGACGAGGTCATCAGGCCTCTGGACAGGCCCTATCACGCGACGGGAGGACTCGCCATTCTCCGCGGTTCCCTCGCCCCCGACGGCGCCGTCGTGAAGCAGTCGGCCGTGGCGCCCGAGATGCTCGTGCACACGGGCCCCGCGAGAGTTTTCGACAGCGAAGAAGAGGCTTTTGCGGCGATCCAGGCCAGAAAGATTCTCGATGGCGACGTCCTCGTGATCCGTTACGAAGGCCCCAAAGGCGGCCCCGGCATGCGCGAGATGCTCACCCCGACGTCGGCGCTGGCCGGCATGGGCATGGACAAGACTGTCGCGCTCATCACCGATGGAAGGTTCTCGGGAGCTTCGCGAGGCGCGTCTATCGGCCATATCTCGCCCGAGGCGGCGACGGGCGGTCCCCTCGCCCTCGTGCGGGAAGGCGACCCGATCCACATCGATATCCCCGGCAAAAAAATCGATCTTCTGGTGGACGAGGCCGAACTCGCCCGTCGCCGCGCCGAGTGGAAACCGTATGTGCAGCCGGTCGACAGTCTCTTCCTGAACCGGTACCGGAGGGTCGTCACGTCGGGCATGAAGGGCGCGGTGCTCGAATAATAGTGCGCCGCAAAACCGGCCAGAAATGCATAAAAATCGAACATATCTCCACTTGTTCCGCATCGCTATTGAAATATCTGGGAAATGGTTGTAGGATTATAGAGGCCTCTTCTCAAGGCCGCTCTCAATAATCCTATTTCCCAGAGGAACGCTACAATGACGAATACCAAAAAAATGGTAATGATCGACGGTAATGCCGCCGCGGCTCATGTCGCGCACGCATGCTCTGATGTTATCGCGATCTATCCCATTACGCCTTCTTCTCCCATGGGAGAGCTTGCCGATGAATTCTCTTCGATGGGAAGAAAAAACATCTGGGGGACCATACCTCAGGTAGTCGAAATGCAGTCGGAAGCCGGCGCAGCGGGCGCGGTCCACGGTGCGCTCACGACTGGCGCGCTCTCCACGACCTTTACCGCTTCGCAGGGCCTCTTACTCATGATTCCGAATATGTATAAAATCGCCGGTGAGGCGACCCCGACAGTGTTCCACATCGCGGCCCGCGCGGTTGCGGCCCACGCGCTCTCGATTTTCGGCGATCACCAAGACGTAATGGCTACCCGTCAGACCGGCTGGGCCCTCCTCTCCTCCAACAATGTCCAGGAAGTCATGGACCTCGCGCTCATCGCTCACACGGCGACGCTCAAGGCGCGCGTTCCATTCCTCCATTTCTTCGATGGTTTCCGCACTTCACACGAAGTCTCCAAGGTCGAGGAGCTTCCCTACGATGTCATGCGGGAGATGATTCCCGAGGACAAGGTCCGCGAGCATCGAGCCCGAGGCCTCAATCCCGAGCACCCAACAATCCGCGGCACAAGCCAGAACCCCGACGTCTACTTCCAGGGTCGCGAAGCCACCAATAAACTCTACGAAGCGGTCCCTGGCATTGTCGAAGAGACAATGAAGCGGTTTGCCCAGCTCACTGGCCGCAGCTACAAGCTCTTCGATTATGCCGGCGCTCCCGATGCCGACCGCATCATCATCATCATGGGCTCCGGCGCAGACACTGCCGAGGAGACCGCGGAATACCTCGCCAAGCAGGGCGAAAAAGTCGGCGTGATCAAAGTACGCCTCTTCCGCCCCTTCTCCGTCCAGCACTTCATCGAGGCAATCCCTACGACAGTCAAGTCGATCGCTGTCCTCGACAGGACAAAGGAGCCCGGCGCCATCGGCGAACCGCTCTACGAAGATGTGCGCACCGCGATCGGCGAGACAATGGGCAATGGAACCGCGCCATTCAAGGGCTGGCCGACCGTGGTTGGCGGCCGCTACGGCCTCGGTTCCTACGAGTTTACGCCGGCGATGGTCAAGGCAGTGTTCGACAACCTCAAGGCCGCACAGCCGAAGAACCACTTTACGGTCGGCATCAACGACGATGTCAGCTTCACGAGCCTTCCCTTTGACGAGCATTTCCACCTCCCGGGCGGCGGCATCGTGCAGTGCCTGTTCTACGGTCTCGGCTCCGACGGCACGGTCGGTGCGAACAAGAACTCGATCAAAATCATCGGCGACGAGACCGACAACTCCGCACAGGGCTACTTCGTCTACGATTCCAAGAAAGCCGGCACCTACACCATCAGCCATCTCCGCTTTGGTCCAAAGCTGATCAAAAAACCGTACCTCATCGGCAAGGCCGACTTCCTCGCCTGCCACAAATTCAGCTTCCTCGAAAAGATCGACATGCTCTCCAACCTCAAGGACGGCGGCACTTTCCTCCTCAACAGCCCATTCTCCGCGGAGGAAGTGTGGGACAATCTGCCGCTCGAAGTGCAGAAGCAAATCATCGACAAGAAACTCCGCTTCTTCGTCATCGACGCGATGAGCATCGCTGACAAGGCGGGCATGGGTAGCCGCATCAACACCATCATGCAGACCGCCTTCTTCAAGATCTCGGGGGTTCTGCCGGAGGGCGAGGCCGTCGGGCTCATCAAGAAATACACAAAGAAAACCTACATGCGCAAAGGCGCCGATGTCGTCCAGAAAAATCTCACCGCCATCGACATGGCACTCAACGCTACTCAGGAAGTCAAGGTCGGCCAGGCTACCAGCGCGAAGCACATGCTCGCGCCGGTGCCCGAGACCGCCCCGGCATTCGTGCGCGAAACCCTCGGTGAACTCATCGCCCAGCGCGGCGAAAAAGTCCCTGTCTCGAAGGTTCCTCTCGACGGGACCTTCCCCACCGCGACCACGCAGTATGAGAAGCGCAATATCGCCGAGAAGATCCCTGTCTGGGAACCCTCGATCTGTATCCAGTGCGGAAACTGCACCATGGTCTGCCCTCACGCCGTCATCCGCATGAAAGCCTACGATCCGGCCCTCCTCACCAAGGCCCCTGCGACGTTCAAGAGCGCGGACGGCAAGGGCAAGGAGCTCGCCGGCCTCAAGGTGACCGTGCAGGTCGCCCCCGAGGACTGCACCGGCTGCGGCGCGTGCATCAACATCTGTCCGGCTCTCGACAAGGCCAACCCCGGGAAGAAAGCCATCAACTTTGGACCGCAGATCGAGCTTCGCGAGACTGAAAAAGAGAACTGGGACTTCTTCTTGTCCATCCCGGAAACGGACAGCAAGGTCCTCAACCTCTCCATCCCGAAGGGCATCGCGATGAAGCGCCCGCTCTTCGAGTTCTCCGGCGCCTGCGCGGGATGCGGCGAGACCCCCTATGTCAAGCTTGTCAGCCAGCTCTTCGGCGACCGCGCCGTGATGGCGAACGCGACCGGCTGTTCCTCGATCTATGGCGGCAACCTGCCCACGACGCCCTACGCCAAGCGCGCCGACGGCCGCGGTCCGGCATGGTCCAACAGCCTCTTCGAAGACGCCGCGGAATTCGGATACGGTATGCGCCTCACCGCGGACAAACAGAATGAGTATGCCCGCGAGCTTCTCGGCGCTGCCAAGGGAAAAGGCGTCGCCGCCGATCTCGCCGACCGGCTCTTGGCAAACGTGCAGGAAAACGATGAGCAGATCGAAGCGCAGCGCGCGGATGTCGCCGCGCTCCGCAAAGCCCTTGGCGGCAAAAATGAGGAGTGGGCGAAGGAACTCGACAACGTCGCCGATGCGCTCATCCGCCGCTCGGTGTGGATCCTCGGCGGTGACGGCTGGGCGTACGACATCGGCTTCGGCGGCCTCGACCACGTCATCGCGTCCGGCAAAAATGTCAATCTCCTCGTGCTCGACACCGAAGTCTACTCGAATACCGGCGGCCAGGCCTCCAAGGCGACGCCGATCGGAGCCATCGCCCGATTTGCCACTTCCGGAAAGGATATCTTCAAGAAAGACCTCGGCATGATCGCGATGAGCTACGGCTATGTCTATGTCGCCCAGATTGCGCTCGGCGCCAACATGAGCCAGGCAATCAAGGCCATCCGCGAGGCTGAAAGCTATGACGGCCCATCCATCATCATCGCTTACTCTCACTGTATCAACCACGGCATCGACATGATGAAGGGTATGGACCAGCAGAAAATCGCGGTCCAGAGCGGTGTATGGCCGCTGTACCGCTATGATCCGCGCCTCAAAGCGCAGGGCAAGAATCCCTTCCAGCTCGATTCGAAAGAACCCGATTATTCGAAACTCGAGCAGTACATGTACGCGGAAGTGCGCTTCAAGAGCCTTGTGCAGGCCAACGCCGAGCGCGCCAAAATGCTTCTCGAAAAACAGCGCGGTCTGCTTGAGCGCCGCTACAAAGAGTACCGCTACATCGCGGACAGACCTTTCTAAGCAAAAACAGAGCTCAGATACGAAGGGCCGCCCTCTCCAGGCGGCCCTTTTCTGTGCTGAAGGATGGAAGGGCACAATATTGACCTTTGTCGCGCTTTTCTTCTAAAGTGATGCCACTTCATGAACGTAGTGAAATCATATAAATGGACTATTGCGAGCGCAGTTTCGGTGCTCGTACTGCTGCTTCTGCCATCTCAGCTTTTTCCAAAGACGCCGCGCGGCACAATCGAGATCGACAAAATAGTGCATGCTTTTCTTTTTGGAGCCGTAACCGCTATCTTCTGTGCCGAACACCGGCAGTGGAAAAAAATGAACCCGCCGTTTTTCTTCAGTTTCATCGTGATCGGGGCATTTGCTTTTCTCACGGAGACGAGCCAGCTTGCCACAAAAACGCGTCATTTCGATATGAAAGATTTCAGCGCGGACATCATCGGCATCGCCGCGGCATTGCTGATCATGAGGCTTGTGGCAACCATGGGGGCTTCCTTGCATAAAGGCAAAGATAAATAAGCCCCGGCGGACCGGGGCTCAAACATTTTTGTAACTGTTTTTTATTGCGACGACATACAGGCAACCTGAAAAAACGCTCCTTTTGTTTCCCGATTTTTGAAAATCTGATTTATAATATCACTATACTCGTGTCGACGGTCATAGACACTTGTCTAAAAACCGATTTTTGCGCAGAGTAATTATGAAAGATTTTGAAAATCAGATCTCCAGCTCCACAAAAAAAGAAACCACGTCTTCCACCCCTGCGCCGGACATTGATCCATCCGCGCTGCCTCTTCTGCAAAAATCCAGTTTTTTCTTCTTCTTAATAGTGAGTTTTTTCATTGTCTTGAATATCGTTCTGGTTACACTCAAGCCAGACCGGCCTCCACTGCGTCACTATTCTCCTGAATTTCTGATAATTGAAGGGCTCTTTTCCTTGGGATTCCTCATCGCCTCCATATCTCGAAGCCTTTCCTGGCTTGGACCCATTATGCTCCTGGCCTTTCTGCCTTTTCATCTCTCGAGCCATATTGCATCAATGTACAGCCTGGGTGCTTTCCTCATCGCGATCATAGAACTCTACCGCATAGGATTTTTCAAGCGGGCCGGCCTATTTAAAATCACGACACTGTTTATATATTATGCGTTGACTGTCCTGCTCGTAGGCATAGCGCGTTCTGTGTTTGTCGTGGAAATCATCATGCCGATCATCTTCCTTTTCCTGTTTTTCTTATATTTATTGCCCCTTTTTCAAGGCAAATGGCAAATAAACATCCTTCGTCCGCGCCAGAAAATCAGATACAAAGACTTGAACCTTTCGGAGAGGGAGACCGATTTTCTCAAACAATGCCTGGATGGTGCTACTTTCAAGGAAATTGCATCGCGCAACCATGTGAGTGAATCTACCGTTCGCAATACTTTTGCACACATTTATCACAAATTCGAGGTTAGCGGCAGGAGAGGCCTTTTGTCAAAGTTTGCAGATTTTGATATTATTGACTGAATCATACTCTTGCATTGCAAACTTTGAGGAAGCCATGGACCTTGATTCAAATTCACTGCAGGCGATTGCAGGACAAACGTTCGAACAAATCCTGCCCGATGCAGAAAAAACCGCTGAAGCATTTAAATTGTTCTATACTGTGGTCGCGCGTCTTCGCGCACCCGATGGCTGTCCCTGGGATCTCGAGCAAACGCCTTCGAGCATCCGCGGGAATATCATCGAAGAGGCATACGAGCTCGCGGAGGCCATTACCGAAAACGACAATCCTCATATCGAGGAAGAAACAGGCGATCTTTATCTTCTCGCGACGATGGTCGCGTACATGGGCCAGCAGGAGGGCCGCTACACTGTGGCCGACTCTCTCTGTGAGGGGGCTCGCAAACTGATCCGCCGCCATCCGCACGTCTTTGGCGAGTCGGATGTACACAGCCCCGACCAGGTCGTGCGGCAGTGGAACGAGATAAAAGAGCGCGTCGAAGGCCGTCGCAAAAAAGATTCACTCCTCGACGAAGTGCATCGCCATCTGCCGCCGCTCGAAAAAGCATACAAACTCCAGAAAAAAGCGGCAAAGGCCGGCTTTGACTGGCAAAATAGCCATGATATCTGGAATAAGCTCGAAGAGGAATTGGCGGAGCTAAAACAGGCGCGCGCGGCCTCAGAAGAGAACGCGCCCGACAGTGGCGATGCGCTCGAGGAAGAATTCGGCGATCTTCTCTTTACCGTGATCAATGCCGCCCGTCTCTATGGCATCGACCCATCGATTGCGCTCCACCGCGCCAACGAAAAATTCTCCCGCCGCTTCCGCCATGTCGAAACGCGCATGAAACAGAATCACCTCGCGATGTCTCCCGAGTATTTTGAACAGATGGACGCATTCTGGAATGAAGCAAAGCGAGAGGAAGATGCGGGAGAGACATCATCCAAGGTGACGAAGCGACAACCTTGATTACCTTCGCGGTCCCCGATTGTCGGAGAAGTCGAGTAGCGCAGCGTTTCCCAATAGGATATATTCTATAATATGGCTGTTCCTCTCTCAGCGCAGAAGCTCGCAAGTTCACGCAAGACATTTAATATTTACAACCTTTTCAACTCTTTTTCCTTCGTTTTCGTATCGGGTTCCATCATCACCCTTTTCGCTCTCAGAATGGGCGCACAGAATAGTATCATTGGATTGTTGAACGCCCTTGTATACATCACCTTCTTCATGCTGCCCTTAGGCAAGCGCATGGTGCGCCACACCTCAATTATAAAAGTATTCGGCTGGGGCTGGGTCATACGCTACATAGCACTCATACCTATCTTATTTGTTCCCTTATTCGCATCAAAAGGCCAGATGGGGCTCGCGATTCTCGTCCTCATCCTGGGAACCGCAGGCTTTCATATCTCACGCGGCGTCGCGATGATCGGCAACAACCCCGTGCTCGGCCTGCTTTCCACCGGAGGAGGAGATAAGTCCCGCAGCGATCAAGGCCGATACCTCGTCAATGTTTCCGTGGTCAACTCGGTCGCCGCCATTCTGGCAAACATTGTGCTTGCCTTTCTGCTCGGCGAACAAGCCTCGCTGTGGACATATGCCATCGCGATCGGAATAGGCATCATCACCGGGCTTATCGGCTGTATTTTCCTTTTTAAAATGCCCGAACCCGATGCATTCTCCAGCAAAGACGAACAATCGCTGTGGGATGTGACAAAAGAAGCCCTTCTCAAACCCGAATTCCGCGCATTTATTTTCACTTTCATGCTGTTGTCCTTTCTTTCAGGCATGGGACGGTCATTTCTCCCTGTCTATGCGAAACAGGTATTTGCCCAGGGCGATGATGCCATCATGGTGTACTCAATTGTCGCCGGCCTGGGTTCCATCGTGATGGGCCTCATAACCCGACTTGTCGTCGACCGACTGGGTTCCAAACCGCTCTTCATCATCTATAGCGCGATTGGCTTCATCTCTTTCCTGCCCATCGTCCTCATTCCGGGTTCGGGGGCCATGATGTCCGCGCCGGCAATGATAGGGCTCTTTCTTTCCGTCGTGCATTTCCTCTCCTCGTTTGGGTTCGCCGGTGAGGAGAATGCCGCACAGGTATACTATTTCGGCCTTGTGCCGAAAGAAAAAATGCTCGATCTGGCCGTGATTTACAATCTGGCATACGGCATTGGCGGATCGCTGGGGTCGTTCCTGGGCGGTGGCATGCTCGAGATATTTACGAACGTGGGACTTTCGACTGATGTCTCCTTCAGGGTGTATTACGCGGCAATATGTATCGTGCTGGCGGTGGTGATATACAGCATGCGCAATCTCCCGCATATGGGCGCGAAATCGGTCAGTCAGTCGCTTTCGATTTTGTTTTCTCCTCGTGAACTGCGGGCTTTTGATCTGTTGACAAGGCTTGACCAGAGCGCAAGCGCTCACGAAGAAGTGCATATTCTTCAGGAACTTGGCAAGTCCGAATCAAACCTCACACAAAAAGAGCTTGTGGAATATCTGCATTCTCCTCGTTTCGAAGTGCGTTCGGAAGCCTTGCTTGCACTTGAATCCATTCCGGAACTCGATACCGAGACCATTGGCGCTTTGATCCGGGAAGTGAAGACCAATGTTTATTCGACAGCCTACGTGGCGGCACGCATTCTCGGCAAGCAGCGTTCGGACACTGCAATTCCGGCACTTGTCGATTCGCTCGATGGACCTGATTACATGCTCCAAAGCACTTCCATGGTTGCCCTTGCGCGTCTTGGATACCGGCCGGCCATTGCAAAAATCGAAGAGGTCATCCGTTCTATAGAGAACCCACGGGTGCGCATATCGGGCGCGTATGCACTCGAGCTCTTTGGGTCGATAGATTCGATTCCCACCCTTATTTCATGCCTTAAAGCCGAGGACAGACCAGCCAATGTATCTGACGAGCTCGTGCTTACCATATCGGGCATTCTGAGTATCAATAAAGAGTTTTATCTCTTGTATTCAGAGTTTATCGAGGATAACCGATCGGGCGTCGCACAGCTGACCGCACATGCGCACGACCTTCCGCTTGGGAAAGAGCCTCTCCAGGCCTGGCTTTCGGCAGTAGAGGCGCTCTTTGCCCCCACTCCTGATACGGTGCCGCTTGCAAGGTTCCTGTTGAGCAGTTCGAAAATTACAAGTTCTATTCTCATTCTCAGCGACGCACTTCTGGATCCGAAACTCGATTATCCGGGCTTCAACTATCTCTGCGCGTATGTCGCGCTCCATATTGAAACTCTGAAAGATTATTGAAGCACGACGCGACCTTTTTCGGAATCGGGGTTTTGCTTATAGAGAATGGCATTATTGCCGATCACGCGGACAAGCTCTGCGTGTGTCCGGGCGGCGATCTCTTCTGAAATTCTGCGCTTTTCATCCTTGAAATCGAGGAATTTGATCTTTATGAGCTCATGACGCGCCAGAAGCACTTCAATTTGCGAGATAAACGCCTCGGTAAGCCCGTTTTTCCCCAGCGCCTGCACCACGCAATCCTGCGACGCAAGACCAGTCAATGTACTTCTCTGTTTCGAGGTGAGCATAAGATATGCTCCTCATCAGAACGGGAGGGACATCAAAAGCGAGGTAAGCATGCGAACGATCCAGCCGCCGAGGCTTCGTACCAGGAGCACTACGACAAAGCCCGTTATGAGCCCCTGAAGATAATCCACTGCGCGCCCGCGGTATATCACATTGTTCACTTTGAAAAGCAAGGGATTGATCATGCTGTCCAAAATCTGCCAGAGCGGATGGAGTGTCGCGATCCGCGCAATAAATCCAATAATCCGAATCAGCACAATAACAAGAAAAAACCCCAGCAAAAACGAAACCGCCGACCAGCCCGCATCCAGAAGCAGACTCAAAATGAAGCCAAACGTAATGCGCACCGCGTACGAAAGCGTCATGAAAAGATTATTGATCACTGACAGCACGGTAAGCGCGACAATTGGAGTGAAGTCGACGGCACTCGTGCGAAACAGTGTAATCGTCCGAAACAAATCAAGGTAAGGGTCCGTAAGCCTGGCAATCAGCCTGCCCCATTTGGTATCGATAAGCGAAGGCATCCATGAAAAAAATATACGCACTATGCACAAAAGCATATAAATCGAGACCACCCCGCTCATAATTCGGGCAAGAGATGTAAGTATCATGAATTATCCTCCGCACACCAGTTCTTTATTTTGCAACTGATATTTACTATACTGAAATTGATGCACATAGGCAATGTTCACATTGGTACATGCGGATTTTCTTATGAGGAATGGAAGGGTGCGTTCTATCCCGCCGATCTTCCATCGCACGAGATGCTCCGCTATTATTCGCTCGTTTTTTCATTCGTAGAGCTGGACCACACCTGGTACCGCATACCAAATCCCGGCCAGCTCGAGCGCATGGCGCTTCTTACGCCGAGCGACTTCCGCTTCTCGCTCAAAGTGCACCGCAGTCTTACCCACGAGATCGATGAACATTGGCAGACGCACGCGGCCGAATTCCGCACCGCGGTCTCCGCGCTCGCGTCGAGCGGTCGCCTCGGGTGCGTCCTGGTACAGCTACCGTACCGATTTTCCTATACCCTTGAGAATCGCAAGTATCTTGCAAACCTTCTGTCGACACTTTCGGATTTCCCGCTCGTTGTCGAGTTCAGAAACGCGACGTGGTACCAGGAACGGGTATTCGATACCCTCCGGGAGCGCAAGGTCGGACTTGTGACCATCGACAGACCGGACCTGCCCGGCTTGCCGCCCGAATCCGTGATAACCACTTCAGATATCTGCTATTACCGATTGCATGGACGCAACGCGGACCTGTGGTGGTCCGGGGATGCGACAAGCCGGTATGAATATTGTTATTCAGAACCAGAACTCAAAGACCGGGCCCGGCTGGTGCGCGCCATGTCCAATCAGGCAAAAACCATCTTCGTCGCTTTCAATAACCATGCGTGCGGGAATGCGCCTAAAAATGCGGCGCTCTTGCAGTCGATTCTTGCCGAGCAGCAGGCCTGAGTAGGCTTGTCCAATCGATTCCGGATCAAGTGCCCTTTCCGGCAAAAGCATCGAGGTTCCTAGAAAGCCGCTCCCAATCTGCAGTGAACGGTGCCTCAGCGGTAAGGCAGCCATCGATAACGGGGACAAAGACGACAAGCTTCTTGATCGCTCCTCCATTCACCTCGAGGAGCTTACGCAGAGCCTCGCGCTGGCGCGGATCCAAAATGTCGCGGCTGATGACTTCGAGCATGCCGTCGGAATACTGTGTGACGGAGAGCCAGCCACTTTTCTGTACAAAATCGACAGTGTGGAGGGCTCCGCCGGCGATCGCGGGATGAGAGGCAAGCCAGCTCTCATGAAACGAGGAAACTGCGATAGTGCGTCCATCGGGGACAAGCCACCACGCGCCCGTCGAAATTTCAAATGGTTTTCTCATGGATTCACCACTGCTTTTATAGTGTCCTCATTTCGTGCTTTCGATCGGACCGGCGCGACCCAGGCGGCCAGACCGCCTGGGTCGCGGGGTCGGCTGCGACAGG